>Ga0307423_1001102_pt1 | contig 16826 bp, 12 predicted proteins | sample SalMarWE160310MG_FD_202154 | JGI IMG/M metagenome (GOLD analysis project Ga0307423, IMG submission 202154) | Salt marsh sediment microbial communities from the Plum Island Ecosystem LTER, Massachusetts, United States - WE1603-10 | ecosystem: Environmental > Aquatic > Marine > Intertidal zone >...
CCCATAAGCACGTTGCGGGATGCGTTTACATTGTTATAATTTAACTCAAGTTGGCTGTTCTTATTCTCCAGCGCGGAAATCTGTTTCTCAAGGTCATTATAACTGTTGTTCAGAACGCTATAGTTACCTGAAAGTATGCTGTACGATGCGTTCAAAGTATCATAATTTGACAGCCAATCGTAGTAAGTTATGTTAAGAGCGTCGTAGTCTACTGCGAGTTGGTTATAGGTAATGTTTAGGGCATTGAAGTCCGCAAATAAATCGTTAAAAGATGAGTTCAATGTTTCATAATTTAACAGCAAATCGTAGTAAGTGTTGTTGAGGGTGTCGTAGTCTGCTACGAGTTGGTGGTAGGTATTGTTTAGCGTATTGTAGTCCCCTAACAGCTCACTGTAAGTCATTTCCCGAACCTCAGAAGTATAGAATACGCTAGATAGGTAATCTATGCTACTTGTGTTAACAAAAAGGAAGCATTGCAGTACCCCATTAGCTTCTTGAGGCAACGATAAGCTAAGATTGTACGTCAATGGCGAAGACTGGCTAAACAGCTTGCTAAACGTATCCTGTGAATTAAAAATCTCCACCCAACCTGAGTTCACAGGAGCTTTGATAACCACGGTGAAGTTTCGCAATGTGGTCACAACTGTTGAAGTTAATGTAATGTTATGCCAAATGCCTTCTGCAGGATGTGTCTCCTCTGGATATGCCAACTCAACCGTGACTCCACCACCTCGAAATGATATTGTTGTATCAGGCGAAGCATCTACACTACACATAAGCATCGAGAACAAGAGTAGCATACTGAAGAAGCAAACTGTTTTTTTGGTCCGCATTGAACTTCCGATCAAAACTAGTCAAGAAGAGTATTTATCGTTAACTAATCACGAATCAACATCAACCACAAAAACATTTCATATCTATTATGCTTTTCAAGAAATAACAGTGCCTAATGTTTTCTTTTGAGGAGTATGACCGCTAATAGTATGATTATCGGTACTGTTACTATCATGAGTACTGCCAGCTCAATGAGTATTTGTTCGTTTGTAACGGCAGCTTTGAATGCCACCTCTTTATTCACATCGACAAAGTGCACGGTAATTTGTCCCGTAGCGGGTGAAGCTTCATAGCCCATTGGCGGAGTTATGGAGAAGTTGTAGACGCCGTTTGGCACGTTGAAAACAATGGAGTCTGACGTGGAGCTTTGGGTCTGATCGTTTAGAGTTACGTTCCAGCTTGTTCCCGAAGGCAAGCTTGACGCGGTGAACACCACAGAATAGGTTTGCTCGCCTGTTGAAGAGCCAAAAGCGTAAAGCTGATGATTATACGAGCCAACGTAAACCATTCCGTTTGCCACAGCGGGAGAAGACACCACCCAATCCCCAGTCAAATAGCTCCAGACAAGCTCGCCGTCAGAAGCGTTCAACGCGTAAGCCTTCCCGTCATACGAACCCACAAACACCATGTCGTTTGCTACGGCTGGCGAAGAAGCAACATCGCCGCTCGTAGCGTAACTCCACCTAACAGAGCCGTCTGAAGCGTCCAAAGCATAAACACTGTCGTCACCTGAACCCACGTAAACTACACCGTCGGCTACGGCGGGTGAGGACGCTATGCTTCCATCTGTTGTATGCTTCCACATTACGGCACCGCTTGAAGCGTTCAAGGCGTAGATTCCGCCGTCGTACGAACCCACGTAGACCACGCCGTCCGCCACGGCGGGGGACGAAATCACCACGTCACCAGTTGTGTAATTCCAAACCAACGCGCCGTCGGTGGCGTTTAACGCGTAAACGTTGTGGTCGTTTGAACCCACGTAAACCACTCCGCCAGCTACTGCGGGAGACGACAAGTGGATTTGGTCGCCTGTCATGTATTTCCACACGAGACCACCATTGGTGGCGTTCAAGGCGTAAACGTTGAAGTCCTCTGACCCCACGTAGACTACGCCATCCGCGACGGCTGGAGACGACACCACAGGGTCACCAGTTGCATAACTCCACAAGAAGGCACCCGTGGAAACGTTTAGACTATACACTTTACCGTCGTAGGAACCCACGTAGACTGCACCGTCTGCCACGGCTGGCGAAGACAACATAACCTTGTCCCCCGTCTTGTAGCTCCATATGACGCTGCTTGAAAAATCATCCAAGGGAACCGTACCCGTGAACGCATCCAACGCGTAAAGTTTCCCATCATACGAACCCACATAAACCTTGCCGCCAACAACCGCAGGAGACGAATCCACCACGCCACCAGTCACATACTCCCATACAAGGTCACCGCTGAGCGTGTTCAGGGCATACAACTTGCCATCCCACGAACCGACGTAAACTACGCCGTCTGCCACGGCAGGCTTAGAAACTATCAAATCCCCAGTGGCATAACTCCACACGTAAGCCCCCGTTGCCGCGTCCAAACCGTAAATTTTACTGTCATCCGAACCCACATAAACCACGCCATCAGCTACGGTTGGTGAAGAGGCAACCCCCGCCCCTGTCGTGTAGCTCCATTCAAGAGCACCAGAAACGGCGTTTAAAGCGTAAAGATTCCCGTCATACGACCCCACGTACACAATGCTGTCTGCCACGGCTGGTGAAGAAAACACGGGACCGCCCGTACTGTAGTTCCACACCAACGCTCCGTCGGAAGCGTTCAAAGCGTAGATTTTGCTGTCGTCTGAACCAACGTAGACCAAACCGTTTGCGACTGCAGGCGTAGAAACAACCATATCACCTGTTGTATAAGCCCACACAAAACTGCCGTCCGAAGCGTTCAACGCGTAAAGCTTGGAGTCCTCCGACCCCACATAAACTACGCCGTTATCCACAACAGGCGAAGACAACATAATCTGATTGCCCGTAGTGTAATTCCAAAGCAGCGCGCCCGTGGCAGCGTCAAAAGCGTAAACTTTACGGTCTTCCGAAGCCACATAAACTACGCCACCAGAAACCGCGGGAGCAGAATCCACATAAAACCCAGTCGTGTAATTCCACAGCAACGCACCATCAGCACTGTCCAAGGCGTAGACGTTGTGGTCTTCCGACCCAAAATAGACAAAGCCGTTTGCCACAGCCGCGGAAGGCACCACATTACCACCTGTTTCATAGTTCCAAACTATGGCGCCGTTGGAAGCGTTGAGCGCGTAGAAACTGTCATCATACGAGCCCACGTAAACTACTCCGCCAACCACAACAGGAGAACCAACGGGACCGCCAGTGTTATATCTCCAAGCAGTCTGGTTCGTTAACGGCGCCGCTGAATCTGTGTCACCAGTATGCATAAGGTCATGGTGAAACATAGACCACCCGCCCCCCACAGACTCCACGCCTGCAGATTCCGCTCCAGAAAACGAGGTGTATGAGAAAACAGCTGATAAGAGCAAAAACAGCCAAACCACACAAAAGACCGATGTAATCCTCGTTTTTACTAGTTTTTTCTGGCATGTTCGAGCCAATGGTAACCCCCGCTTCAAAAAGCGATGAAGGCTAAGCCACAACTATTCTACCCACCATTAAATACTTCAGGATTCCATAAAAGAGTTATTTCTTTAACCGTTAAGGTCTTTCTGGTTTGAGATACGTTTTTAAGCGTTTGCACAAGCCATCTTCGTGGTTAAGGCTCATGTTTTTCTGGCAAGTTCAGCAGCACGGTGACAATTTTTCCTACATCATAGCAGACGAAACTACACGGGAAGCCGCCGTGGTCGACTCGAGCTTTAACGCAGGCAAAATAACCCGCATTATAAAAACTGAAAACCTCGAACTAAAATACATAATCAACACGCACAACCACTCAGACCACACAGCCGGCAACGCGGAACTCCGCGCCACGTTCAAAGCAGTGACTGTTGCCCACAAACTCTCCAGAATCAACGCGGACATCAAAGTGGACGACGGCAACATCATCCACATAGGAAACATACCACTACAAGTTATCTACACGCCAGGGCACACTCCTGATGGCATATGCCTTTTAGTGGACAACCAGAAATTGCTAGCAGGTGACACGCTCTTCGTAGGCGAATGCGGAAGAACAGACATGCCTGGCGGAAGCTCCAAAAACATGTACAAAAGCCTCTTCAACAAAATCCTGAAACTAAACGATAACGTAGAAGTGTACCCTGGACACGACTACGGCTCAAAACCATATTCCACAATAGGTGAAGAAAGGCGGTCAAACTACACTTTACAGCCAAGAACCCTCGCAGAATTCATCGAATTCATGAACCAACCCTAAAAACACAAGCGCTCCCCGCAATAACGGCGCTTTTAATCTACGCGCTTCGGCTCTTCAATTAGAGTTTAAGAAAATTGTAGTTGCTCTTTCCATTTAATGGTATATTTATAAAATAACCGTTTTTTCCGTGTTCTTTAAAAGGGAAACCATGCTTTGAAGTAGACGTTATACAATTAACCTGCTTAATCCATGCTCAACCAGAGACTATATTTACAAAAATTATGTTTATTTGTATTCGTGCTTGTTTTTGGCTTTCTTTCTTTGTTGGAGTTACTTACTCAAAATATGTATTAAGAAACCAGAAACTTTTTTATTATACTTGGCTCAACATAAAAGCTCCATTAGGCTATGAATATAAAATAAGAATTAAGAAACAAGAATCGAGAAGGTCAAAATGATTATGCCAAAGACTGCGTTGCCCGAAAAAAACACTTCCAGTTTTATCAATAAAAACCAGTTGATAAAGCTGAGGTTGAAGGCTAAACGTGCTGGCGTATGGTTCAAAGCTTTACCAAGGATAGACAGAGTGCTTGTCGATTTAACGATAAGAGTAACAACCAGTGTCCGCAGCGCCACTTTAGCCAGGAACATCTTAGCAGTCACCAAGAAACTGGAAGGGCTTCTAGAAAGCAGTCTATTACGAGCCTTTCGGGGCATCGCACTTAAACTTGCCCAGAAGCTCAGCATTATAGCCCAGAAGTGGGGTAACACTTCCGCGAAAAGTTGGGCATCCAACGTATCCTTTGTCACTTTCTTGGCTGTAATCCATATTAACGAACCAGTAGCCTTTAAAATGTGATTTGCGATTACACCTTAGGGAATGCATAATATGATAACAAACATAATAGGCTTCATTTTAGTTGGAGTACTCTTAGCCGTCTGCTTTTGGGCACTCTACAACGTGCCCATCTTAGCGAGCGGTGTCAAAGACTTCCGAAAAAAACGGCAAAAACCCCACAAAAAAAACAATCCAGAAGCCCATTTACTCTCATTTTCAATTGTTGTACCTGTTAAAAACGAAGAACGCGTCATAGACAGGTTGCTGAACTCACTTACAACCATGGATTACCCAGTTAATAAGAGAGAAATAATCATAGTTGAAGACGGATCAACCGACAAAACAAACGAAATATGCCTCAACTACGCCAAAGAACACGCAAACGTAAAAATCCTTCATAAAAACCTCTCCGACGGCAAACCCTCCGCCCTCAATTTTGGGCTCGCCCACGCAAAAGGCGACATCGTAGCCGTATTCGACGCAGACAACGTTCCCGCCACTAACGCGTTACTGGCGGTCATCGACTACTTTGAAGACCCAAAAGTTGCAGCCGTACAAGGACGAACCGCATCCATCAACCCAAGAGAAAACATGCTCACCCAGTTCATCGCTTACGAAGAAGCAGTATGGTGTGAAGCGTACCTCCGAGGCAAAGATGTGCTGAACCTGTTTGTACATTTGAAAGGAAGCTGCCAGTTCATACGCAGAAACGTTCTAGACCAGCTGCAAGGTTTCGACGAAGACGTCTTATCAGAAGACATGGAAATTTCCGCAAGACTTGTTGAAAACGCCTACAGAATCCGCTACGCTTCAGACGTAGTAGCATTGCAAGAAAGCCCCTCAAACCTGAAAACGCTCTTTCAGCAACGCACAAGATGGTTCAGGGGGACAATGGAGGTAGCCTTCAAATACGGAAGATTAATGACCAAACTGAATAGAATAAACTTCGACGCAGAAACAACACTGTTTGCCCCATTCATCTTGATAGCATCCCTTGCACCATACTTCGCCGCGTTTTGGGTATTCTCAACTTTCTGGTCTCTCGACATAATCTGGCGCCTTGCGGTCCAGTTTGGCATGTTAACCACCACATTAACAATGTTAATGTGTGGATTAGCCTTAATTTACGTCTCTAAACCGAGGAAAGTTAGTAGTCTGCTTTGGCTTCCTTTTGTTTATTTCTACTGGAGTTCACAAGCGTTTATTGCCTCTTATGCGATTTTGCTCATTTTACTGCGTAGACCAAGAAAATGGACTAAAACCAACAGAACAGGTTTGGTAACGAATCCTAAAGTAGATTTTGGTTTACCAGAAATTTCGAACTCAAAATAAGAATGGTGCTAAGTATTGGAACCTTTATTATTTGAAAATGCCACCTCTGAAATTGAGAATGCCTCTCCTCTTTGTTCTATTCTTGAAAAAAAGATGGTTGTCGTTTTAACGGCCTATGATGATGAAGACCCTATTGCTAATGCAGTTAACGAGTTTCTCTCTCAGAGAAATGTTGTGAAGGTGATTGTTATTGATAACAATAGTGGAGACGCGACTGCAAAATGTGCAATGTTTGCTGGGGCTCAGGTTATTAGGGAATATAATCAAGGCTATGGTTATGCTTGTATGCGAGGATTGGAGGAAGCATTGCGTGTCGAGGATGCGGATGTTGTTGTTTTGGCTGAGGGTGATATGACTTTTAGCGGCAGAGATGTTTGGAAACTACTCTCCTATATAGAAGATGTCGATATGGTGATTGGCAGTAGGACACACATGGCTTTAATCGATCCAGACTCGCAAATGGACTGGTTTTATCTATGGGGGAATCTTTTTTTGGCAAAGGTATTGCAGTTCAGGTTTTTCGATTTTAAATTTCTTGGGAGAACGCGTTTCACAGATGTTGGTTGTACTTTGCGAGCAATTAGGCGAGATGCTCTTAAGCAGATAATTAACGATCTGAACGTTGGGGATCATCATTTTTCACCTCATATGATAAAAGTTGCTTTGAAAAAACGATTACGTGTGATTGAAGTACCCATAACTCTTAGAAAAAGAGTTGGCGTCTCAAAAGGCGCTGGAGGAAATAGACGTTTAGCCATAAAAGTAGGACTAAAAATGCTCTGGCATATAATTAAAGGCTGATTATTTCGTGAAAAAAATGGCAATGTCCCATCATGAAGAGAACGGTCATATTTTCGTGAATATAGTGTGATCTTTCGGGTTTTTTGATCTTTTATGAAAGTCCTCGTACAGAATAGACCTGATGCATTTAGTGCAATGGGTGGAGACACTATTCAGATGATAAAAACCGTTGAATATCTTAGAAAGATGGGTGTCGCTGTAGAGGTGTCTCTAGACCTTCAGCCTAACTTGCGTGATTATGACCTTGTTCACCTGATGAACATTACACGTGTCGAATTCACTTATCTTCAGATGAAAAATGCAAAAAGGTTCAAAAAACCAGTTTTTCTTTCCCCAATTTATTGGAACACCAAGAGAGCGCTTTCTTCATATGTAAAAGAAACATTGCGCAATTTGAATCTTTTTCGTTTTGCTAAAGACATAGGCAGTGGTTATCTCCGTTCTATTCTTAGAAACGAAAAAATTTCTCTTAATGAAGTTAACGAGATATTGAACAACAAGAAATTTGCGGCGACTGTTTTGCGTGAAGTTGATCACTTACTTCCCAACTCTTTAAAAGAATTCGAGATTTTGAAGCATGATTTTCCAAATGTTTTCAAAGATCACAGGAAAAAGTTTTCGGTAGTTCCCAATGGTGTTGATTCAAAAATTTTTTGTAGTTCTTCGCCGAGAAAGTTTGTGGAAAAAACAGGTCTCTCGGATTTCGTTTTATGCGTTGGACGATTCGGTTTTCGTAAAAATCAGCTCTCTCTTATAAAGGCTTTAAAAGGATCAGGCATTCCAATTGTTTTTATTGGTGATGCACCAATAGATTCGAAGTTTTATTGGGTGAAGGATGCAGCTGACAGGACTTACTTTCACAAATGCAAACGTGAAGCAGATAGTTCTTGCGTATTTCTTCCCAATATGTCGCATTCCGCACTTGCAAGTGCATATGCCGCGTGTAAGGTTCTTGCTCTCCCCAGTTTTTACGAAACCCCTGGGCTAGTTGCCCTTGAAGCTGCGCTTGCAGGCGCAAATGTTTGCATAACTCAAGAAGGCTCCACAAGTGAATACTTCTTAGATTATGCATATTACTGCGACCCTTATAGTCTTGATTCGATAAGACATGCTGTTCTTCAGGCATATCAGGCTCCAAAAAACAAGCTTTTAAAACAGCATGTTCTCGAAAATTTTACCTGGGAACATGTAGCTCGCGCAACCTTAAATGCTTACAAGCAGGCTATTCAAGATTAGAATGCTTAAACTTGATTCGGCATTTGCGAGAAAAGCCGCTTTGTCTCTCAAGACACGTCTTATTCGTTTAACTAATCTAAACACTGAAGAAAAATTTGTCCTTCTTTTAATTTTGACATACACGCTAGTGATGTCTTATTTTACAATAATGCGAATGCATGCCCTGAACGCTTCGGCGTGGGATTTAGGCAATTACAATCAAGCCATGTATACTTTTACTCATGAAGGTAAACTTTTCTATTTGACGCCGGAACTGCAAAATAATCCCACAGGGAGTCTTTTTGGGATTCATTTTTCTCCTATTTTCTTTCTACAAGCTCCCTTTTATATGATTTACTCGGGACCAGAGACGCTTCTTGTCCTTCAGTCTTTTTTTATGGCCTTAGGCATCCTTCCTACTTATCTTATTTCGAGGGACTATTTTAGAAGTGGAAAATGGAGGTTGCTTTTATGTCTAGCGTATATTTTGAATCCTGTGATCTTAGGCATAAACGTTTTTGATTTTCATCCAGAGATATACATACCAACTTTCTACTTATTCATGATTTACTATTATACGAAATATAATTGGAAGGGTGTGTGGTTCTTTTCAATTTTAATAATGGCAACCATAGAGTTTGCGCCTACCCTGATATTTCTGTTTGGAGTATATTTCCTCGTTAAAGATGTAATTTGGCCTAGATATATAACTAAAAACAAAGTCTTGAACAAGACTGCTGCAATAAATTTGATAATGTTGATTGTAGCGAGTATCATTTGGCTTATGGTTGCTCTGCGTATAATCACTTATTACAGTCCTGATATACCGTTGATGCAGGGAAAAACTGAGCTTTGGCCGACTTTAGGTGCGTCCAATATTGCTCAGGTTCCGATTGTTGCACTGACAAACCCGGAGAACGCGGTCAGTGCTTTGGCGGTTGCTGGCTCAACTAAAATTGGTTTCCTACTCTTGAGTTCTATCTCTTGGCTTTTTCTACCCCTGTTTTCTATTGAATTTTGGTTCCTCAGTTCTTCTTGGCTCTTACCTGCGCTGTTAAGTAACAACTATGCATTTTACACAGTTGGTGTGCATTATCCTTCTTTTTTTGCAGGTCAATTGACTTATGCTGGAATAAAAATGGTTAAGAAACTTGGAAAAGTAAGAATTGGGCCATTTAAAATAAAGACGATTAAATACAGTGGGTTGATTTTTCTTTCTTTTATTATTGCAGGAGCATATTTGAGTAATCCCTTTTTAAGTTTAAAAGTTTCCACAAATCAATGGGCTGGTTACGGCTTCCCATCGTTATCCAACGAAGCAAAAGCTGTTGAAAGGATGATTAAACTAGTTCCTTCAAATGCTTCCATCCTCACCGAACAGAATATGTTCCCTCTTGTTTCAAGTAGGTCAAACGCGTATACTATTCCATGGCAAATCAATTATAACCCCACAATGTCTTTTTTTGATTACGTTAACGATAGGATCAACCTAGTGGATTATGTTCTACTTGACACAACTCATTGGCGGCCTCTTAGCGCGGTTATTCTTTCAAGGACAACAGATTTCGGAGTTTTAGGTTTTCAAGACAATGTGCTGCTGTTAAAACGTGGCTATGATGATGACCCAGTAATTTTTGAACCGCTTTCATTTTCTTTCCACTACCAGGACCTCGCTATTGCACCCGATTCTTCTGGTTCACCGGTTGGGACAATGATTCCCGATTCTCCATCACCGTCGGGTTATGTTCTAATGAGATTTGCTGATGCAGAAATTGGAACGGATTTCTGGTATGGTCCAAAAGATCCAAAAGATAGCGATAACACTTTTTACATTTCAACACCTGGTGAATATTCTGTAACATTTTGGTTAAAAATTGGTGGCATCGGACATATAGGCAGAATAATGAAACTCGATTCTACAGTTTTTCCAGTGACAGTTAATGGTAAAACTCCTGGCGATGATACTACTGGCTATTATCAAACTTTCGAATTAAATGAGGCAGAACCACCATTAAAAAAGGTGCTACCTGGCATTGATTTATATTGTGATATGCTGACCCATGGTCAATATACTCCTGTAACTTTGAATATCATTGCCAATGATTCTGGCAATTATGAATTCAGAGGCGTGGATGTGACTTTGGATGTTCCAGTTTATCTAGATCATATAGATGTAGTCATGAAAAAAGCTTATCCTGCAACTGAACCCATAAACATGTTGGTTCAACCACCTGGCGGTTATCCGCCTGAGCCATTCCAGTCTGATACAGAAAATCTGCAGGATTAAAGTTGATTGTGCCTACCCATAATCCACAGGTCGCGGTTATGGTGTTACATCATAATGGTCAAAAGATTTTGTACGACTGTGTTTCTAGTTTAAAGAAAACCACTTATACAAACTACGATGTATACGTAATCGACAACGCAAGTACAGATAAATCTGTAAATTCCGTACAACAATCTTTTCCATGGGTCAAATTGATTCAATTTGATAAAAATTACGGTTTCTGCCAAGGATATAATAAGGCTTCAGAGAAAATTGATGCTGAATATTTGCTTTTTTTGAATAATGATGTAACCATATTAAACTCGAATTGGTTAGATCGGATGGTTGAAGTTGCACAAGGACGAAACGTTGGAGCTGTTGGTTCAAAACTTTTGCTCTACAGCGACCCTAAAAAGATTGAGAATGTCGGTGGAATCTTGTACAAATGGCAGGGGGGAACTCGCGTAGGTTTTGGAGAAAAAGATGACAAGCAATACGATGAGCTTACGTTGGATCCTTTTTATGTTTCTGGAGCTTCCTTGTTGATAAAAAGGGATTTGTTTATTAAGGCTGGTGGATTTGACGACGAGATGTTTGCGTATTCAGAAGACCTTGATTTATGCTGGCGATTGCGTTTGATGGGTTTAGAGATCAAGTTTTGCCCAGATGCAATTCTTTTTCATAAAGCGTCCGCCTCATGGAAAAAGTCAATGAAAGCACTTTACTTATCTCACAGAAATTTTGTCCGGGCGTCATTGAAGAATTATTCGCGAATGAATTTATTGAAGAATATTCCTCCTTTACTTCTGACTAGTTTGCTTTTCGGTCTTTTCGCAACATTATTTTCGAGAAATGTAACTTTTTTGCTAACTATGATTAAATCGATAGGTCACAACTTACTAAACTTCAGTTCCACCTTGGAATCTAGGAAATTTGTGCAAAGCAATAGGCGAGTGAGAGACCAAACAGTTTTTAGGGGTTCTCAGAATGGCAATATCGAAAGCGTATCTGCGATAAAGGAAAAACTTGCCGTATTCGCATAGTAAATTCAGAGATTATCTGTGTTTTTAGTCCATCTGTCTCATGGAATATTGAAGACGCCAATATCTCCAAATGAGATTTGCTGTACAAACGGGTTTTCGTCGGTATCTCCAATTTCGGTTATATAATAAAGAGCCCAGTAGTCTTCATTGTTCCAGTTAACTAAACTTCCAGCGTCTCTTAGTGTCATTTTTGCTGAAGCAACTCGTATTCTCACATCGTTTCGCAAATTCACGTATGCTAATCCTTGAAAATTTTCTGGTACTATTATCTTGACCGATGGAGGAACATGTTGGTTTGTCCACTCTATTGCCTGATTTATGTTAGGTATGTCTTCAAATGGCATAGAAGACTCTACAAGTCCACTTGGGATGTAGTAAATAGCATAAGGATAACCTATCGGAATCACAGATGCGGCATAACCAAAAGCGATAACGCCTACAACACCAAGTCCAATCAAGGTTTTTCTCCATCTTTTTGCATCAGAGAATACATTCAACCTGTCCAGGCCTTGTCCCGCATAAACTGTAAGCGGAATAGGCAACAATAGAATCCACCACCAATAATTCGAGAAAGCATACCAAGGATAAATAATAATGCTAAAGGACATGACGCTGAGCCATATTAGAATCGGCGTAAAAAATCTGTCTTTAAAAAATCCTTTTATGGCGAGAGGAATTAGCGGAACAACAACGTATAAAGACAAACAACTTACATACCCTAAAACTTGCCAATAATTCCCCCCCAAGAATCGAGGGTCACTTAAAAAGTAATTAGTGAATAGAAAATTCTCCGTGCCGCTCGGCAGAATCAGTGGCGTAAAACGGTCATTGTAAACTGGGTTTACGAATTGACTATGCAGTTGCCAAATAAACAAAAAAGCTGCGGGGAGAATTGAAGCTAACGGTAGCCAAAACTTTTTCTTTCTCTTTATCAAGACGTTCGTCAACTGATAAATGGCTACCACAAAGAACAAAATTGCTGCAAGTTGATGTGAGAATACAATTAAAATCGACAAAGCCAGTACTAATAGAGGTTTGGATTTTGCTCCTTCTACAAAGTCAAGCTTGGTGGCTCCGAAGAGCACAAACAAAAACATTAATCCCAACTCCTCTCGAAGTTGATCCCATCCTGTCCTCATAACGGCGGGTAACATCAAAAACAACAAAGATACAACAAAACTCTTTCGTGTACTCCATCTTAGACCGCGGGACAGCATGTAATAAAAGGAAGCACTAAAGAATCCATAAAAAACTGGTCCCATTATTTTTAGCAATAGGTATGGGTCCATCCCTGTAACCGCTCGTATAAACCAAAGTAGATAAATTGCTAAGGGAGAGTACGCCCAGGCAAAAAGCTTCATCGGTGTGTTATCAGGCAAAGCCATAACTGAAGGAACATAACCAGCTAAAGCGTCAAATCCGACCGGGTAAACTCCACTTAGAAACTCGGGTACAGCCCTCAAAATTAAAGCAAAAACGAACACTGCCAAAATTTTTGATTTCAGCGCCCTAACCAGAAATGAACTGAAACGGCCGCTTACTTCAATCATGCTACTATGATTCTTCTTGGTATAATCTTAATTTTTTGGTCTGTGTTTAGCAAAAATCGTGTGAATCATTTTTTTAAGTGAGCAATATTGATCCTGGCAAATTTTAATCCATCATTGCAGAAGGACAAAATGCGTATCCTTATTTTGAAGTAGCTTTTTGCCACTGCGAAAATCCAAAACTTACACTAGTCTTATATAATGAAATTTAGTACGATAAAAAAGCGGTGTTGTAGATTTGTTGGTTGCCCCTGCGACTTTAATGACGGCAAATTTATGTGCCGAAAAAGAGGCCAGTTTTCAATGAAGGCTCTTGTACTTAGCGGTGGCAAAGGTACTAGGTTGAGACCTTTAACCTTCACGTGTGCCAAGCAGCTCATTCCAGTGGCTAACAAGCCCATATTGGGCTATGTGCTTGATCAGGTGGCGGCGACTGGCATTAAAGAAGTCGGTGTTATTACTGCTCCTGAAACTGGTCAATACGTTCAGGATTACGTTGGAGACGGTTCGGAGTGGAAAATAACTGTTGATTATATCCCTCAGAGACCTTTGGGTTTAGCACACGCGGTTAAAACTGCGAAACCATTTCTTGCACAAGATTCTTTTGTTATGTGTTTGGGCGACAACGTGACTGGTCAAGGCTTGACCACTTTCGTGCAAAAGTTTCAGAAAGAGCATCTTGACGCTCTTATCATTCTAAAGGAAGTGGACGATCCCTCACGTTTCGGAATAGCTCAATTAGACGATGCGGGCAACATTGTTCGGTTGATAGAGAAGCCTAAGAAACCGATGGGTAACCTTGCCATAATCGGAACGTACCTTTTCTCCAGTAAGGTGCATAAGGCTATAGAGCGAATAAAACCATCTTGGCGTCGCGAGCTTGAGATAACTGATGCTGTCCAAGAAATGATAAACATGGGCTTCAAGGTCAAAGCTGAAATCCTTAATTCGTGGTGGCTGGATACAGGTAAAAAAGACGACATACTCTTGGCTAACGCCAAAATTCTAGATGCGTACACGCAACTTGACGTAAAAGGCGATGTGAACAATAGCAGCATAGAGGGCAGAGTTAAGATAGAAAGCACGGCGAAAGTAGTCTCCAGTTCAATCCGAGGACCCTGCATTATCGGAAAAAATGCTCTGGTCGAAAATTCCTTCATAGGACCATACACAAGTGTTGGCGATAACTCAAAAATAATCAACTCCCACTTGGAGTACTGCATTATATTGGAGAACGTGTTAGTCAAAGATGTTGAACGTTTAGAAGAAAGTCTGATCGGCAAAAACGCCCATGTTACAAAAAGTCATAAAAATAGCACCATTAAGCTTCACATAGGCGACTATTCAGAAGTGGAAGTTTAGGGCACATCCGAGTATATTGAATCTTGACTCTGAATTAGTAATTGTTAAATAATATTCCAAATGATTAATATGAAACCATAGCGGAAAAGTGAAATTGAAATGTTGAGTGGAATAATAGTTAAACCATTAAAACGGTTTCCGGATGAACGCGGGATTTTCACTGAAATATTTCGAACTGACTGGAAAGACCTTATTGGAGAAGAAAAGGTGGCTCAAGCGAATCTCTCTATATCTTATCCTGGTATAGTTAGAGCTTGGCATAAGCACGAAAGAGGTCAAATAGACTACTTTATCGTGGTTAATGGTGCATTGAAAATCTGTGCGTACGACGATGTTACGCAGGAACTTGACGAAATAGTCTCTACAGGCGCAAATCTGCAGGTTGTCAAAATCCCAGGACACTACTGGCACGGATTCAAAGTTGTAGGCAACGAGACAGCGGTGCTGGTCTATGTGGTAAACAGGCTTTATGATTACGCGAATCCAGATGAACTGCGAACATCTTGGAACGACCCCTCTATAGTTCCTAAGCTTATCAACGGCAAAGAAACCGATTCCCGTGTGGGCAAACCCTGGGACTGGCTTCTTCCACCACACAAGTAAAAGAGGAGAAAACATGAAAGTTCTAGTGACGGGTGGAGCTGGCTACATCGGGTCAACCCTTTCCCGAATCCTCTTGGAGAAAGGTCATGACGTGACAATTCTTGACCGCTTATTTTTTGGAGAAGCGCCCGTTAAAGACATAGCCGAACGGGTGACTCTGGTAAAGGATGATATACGGTGGTTTAGTTCTGACATCTTGGAAGGCGTAGATGCGGTTTTTGATTTGGCTTCGCTTTCAAATGATCCCAGCGGCGAGCTTGACCCTGAGAAGACTCTAGAGATAAACTATAAGGGGCGTGTGAGAGTGGCTAGTTTGGCTAAGAAGTACGGGGTCTCTAGGTATGTTCTTGCGAGCAGCTGCAGTGTATACGGTTTCCAAGACGGTTTTCTCACGGAAGAATCCAGTTTGAATCCGTTAACTACTTATGCGAAAGCTAGTGCGAACGCGGAGAAGGCGGTTTTACCGCTGGCAGACGAGGATTTTTCTGTGACGGTTTTGAGGCAGGCTACGGTTTACGGTTACTCGTATAGGATGCGGTTTGATCTGGCTATTAACGGGATGGTTTTGGGTTTCTTCAAGAATGGTCAAATTCCGATTATGCGCGATGGCAAGCAGTGGCGTCCTTTCGTGCATGTTAAAGACACTTCCAACGCTTTTGTCAAAGTTATAGAGTCTGATGTGGAGCTTGTTAACGGTGAGGTTTTCAACGTAAGCAGCAACGATCAGAACGTGCAGATCTTCGATTTGGCTCAAGTTGTAGCTGAATCGATTGGTATACCCTTAAAGTATGAATGGTACGGTGACCCTGACGTTCGAAGTTACCGAGTAAGCTTCGACAAGATCAAAGAGAAATTGAACTACACAACCAAGTTTTCGCCAAGGGACGGTGCTAAGGAAGTGTTTGACGCTCTTAAGACGGGGCTTCTGACGGTGGATGACCCGCGGACGATTACTGTGAAATGGTATAAGAACCTCATCGAGTCATATTCGCTAGTTAAAAACGTTGAAATGCATGGGACCATATTATGAAGATAGCTCTAATAGGCTCCACTGGTCAACTTGGGCATGACCTCTTGAAAACGCTGGTGGCAGGTCATGAAGTCGTAGGTTTAACGCATCAAAATTTTGAGGTAACCGACTATGACAGCGTTTTAACTTTGAAGGAACAAAAACCAGATGTTATCATCAACACCGCCGCTTTTCATAAAACAGACCAGTGCGAAGTCGAACCTTTAAAGACGTTTTCTGTTAACGCTGTTGGACCTAAAAACGTTGTTGCAGTTTCAAAAGAGCTGAACGCCACAACGGTTTTCATAAGTACAGACTATCTTTTTTCGGGCTCAAAAAACGCGCCTTACACGGAAGATGATGTCCCAGACCCAATCAACACTTACGGCATATCAAAACTGGCGGGTGAACTCTTCACCAAACAAAACCCTAAACATTACATCTTTAGGGTTGCCAGCCTTTTCGGCGTGGCGGGTGCGAGTGGCAAAGGCGGAAATTTCGTTGAAACCATGATTACGAAGGCTAAGAAAAACGAGCCTATAAGCGTAGTTGATGACATGTGGATGAGCCCGACGTATACGAAGGATGCAGCTGAAACAGCGAAAAAGGTGTTAGAAGCGCAGCTTCCCTTTGG
>Ga0307423_1001103_pt1:0-12500 | contig 16815 bp, 12 predicted proteins | sample SalMarWE160310MG_FD_202154 | JGI IMG/M metagenome (GOLD analysis project Ga0307423, IMG submission 202154) | Salt marsh sediment microbial communities from the Plum Island Ecosystem LTER, Massachusetts, United States - WE1603-10 | ecosystem: Environmental > Aquatic > Marine > Intertidal...
ATGCTTTGCGCAAGGCATTAAGCCGCATCCGCGGCTCCTTCGCCTTGGTGGTGCTGGACCGCAGACGGCCGGGCCTTTTGGTGGGTGCACGCAGGGATTCACCCCTGATCTTGGGTTTGGGCGAGGAAGGCGAATATTTCTTGGCTTCCGACGTGCCGGCTTTCCTGGCCCATACCAACCGGGTAGTGTTCTTGAGTGACGGCGATATGGTGGTGATCAAAGATGGCCGGCACATTATTACAGACTTGGCAGGAACGGAACTCGAGCGATCGGTGGACACTATAAGCTGGTCGCCGGCCATGGCTGAAAAAGCGGGCTTTACTCATTTCATGCAAAAGGAAATATTCGAACAGCCTCGCGCCCTGGTTGATACGCTTACCGGACGCGCCAAACTGGGTTCACCAGATGTCTTTTTGCCGGATATCAAGTTAACGCCCGAGGAACTCAAAGGCTTTCACCGTATTGTGCTCCTGGCTTGCGGCACCTCCTTCCATGCTGCCTTGGTAGGCAAATTTCTGATCGAGGGTTTGGCCAGAATGCCGGCGGAGGTGGATCTGGGCTCTGAATTCCGCTACCGCGATCCGCTGGTAGGGCCCGAGGATCTCGTGGTGGCTATAAGTCAGTCTGGCGAGACCGCCGACACCTTGGCCGCGGTCAAGGAGGCCACTGCCAAGGGCGCCAAAGCGCTAGCCATATGCAACGTGGTTGGCTCAAGCCTAACCCGGGAATGCAAGGGCGTACTATACACCCATGCCGGACCAGAAATCGGGGTGGCTTCAACCAAGGCGTTCACCACGCAGCTTATCGCTTTGCATTTACTGGCGATTCACCTGGGACGCGTTCGCGGGGCCATAAACGAGAAACAGGGTATGACTCTGGTGGAAGAGCTAATAACGCTTCCCGGTTTGGTTCAGCAAGCTTTGGAGAGCGAACCCCAGGTGCGCGCGGTGGCTGAGAAATTCATGAACGCCCGCGATTTTCTATATCTTGGACGGGGCATTTGTTATCCTATCGCCCTGGAAGGCGCGCTCAAGTTAAAGGAAATTAGCTATATACATGCTGAGGGCTACCCGGCGGGAGAAATGAAGCACGGCCCCATCGCGCTCATAGACGAACATATGCCGGTTGTGGTATTAGCTAACAATAACGAAGTCTTGGAGAAGGTTCTCTCAAACATGCAAGAGGTGCGCGCCAGGGCGGGCAAGCTCATAGCCATAACCGAACCTGACAACAGCGCGGCTCAGTCTTTGGCTGACGAGGTGATTTTTGTGCCGCCGTCCCCACAGCGCACCGCCCCGGTGCTCTTAACCGTGCCCTTGCAGCTATTAGCCTATCATGTGGCAGTGCTACGGGGCACTGACGTGGATCAACCACGCAATCTGGCTAAAAGCGTTACCGTAGAGTAAACTCTTAAGTTCACAAGTTGTACAAAAGCCTTGACCCTCAGCGGTAAGGCAGCATAAATTGAGGTGAGAAAGCCTGGTAACAAACATGGAAGTAACGGCTTTTAATCGACTTGAGCAAAAAATAGAAGAGCTTTTAAATCGATTGGCGGCTCTAAAGGATGAGAACGCCGATCTGCGCGCCGCGATTAATCAAAAGGAGGAAAGCCTGAACGACCTGGGTCAGCGTTTGCATTCGCTGGAACAGGAACGTGACGATGTGCGCGGCCGCATAGAACAATTGGTTGATAAGCTTGAAAGCTACTAAACCTTACATCTCGTAAAGGCCGGAGCCTTGGTGCTGGGCGCAGACAAAAGGCACGGGAAGGCGGTCCTTAAGGTATCATAGTCCGCCGTTTTTCTAAGGAATTGAGGAGGTGGTTGCGGTAAAAGTTCAAATCCTGGGCAATGAGTATTTGCTGCGTTCCAATGCCAGCGAAGGTCAAGTCCGCCGCGTGGCGGCCCATCTCAACGCCCAGATCAACGAGGTGGTAAACGGCAGCAGCCCCTCTTCCAACTTGGCAGCAGTAGTGCTGGCCGCGTTGAATATAACTAACGAATTGTTGCAGTTGAAAGATTCGCAGGAAAAATTTTACAAGGAGATCGAGGCTAACACCGAGAGGTTGCTCGACAAGATAGAAGAGCAAAATAAATAGGTTAGCCCTGCGCTGTTCGTGATTGGGTGAGTGGTTATTTTGAGCCAACACTTTAAAAAATGGGCCAATAGCCTCTGGAGGCCGGGGGTGGACTTCGCAAGTCCGGAGACCCGAACCAACCGCCACGCCGGGCCCACCTGGTTAACCAGGTTCAAAACAATAACATCCACACGGCAGCTGCGGGGCAAACTTGTCTCTCTACGATGTTCGGGAAGTGAAGCAATATTCCCATATTATATGGGTCTCGGCAGGTTGAGAAGGGTCCTAAAAGTCTGGCAGGCGTCAGTCGGCAGTTGCCGGCAAGCCATAACCAGACGGATGAGTTGGCCAGGCATCCCGGAAGTTAAACCAGGATTATACCGGGTATGCACTGAATAATCAGAGACTTCCCGGCTAGGACCAAAGCGGCAGCGCCGGGTGCCGATCCTGCTCATGCTTTACGTCCCTAAAATCAGCGGCGCTGCCCGCGCCCGGTATTGTTCGCCGCTGGATTTTTCGGATGGCCTCGACCTCCTTGTGAGCATACAAGGAGGACTCATGTCCGCAACCATGGCCTTTATAGGCTTTGCTATCGCGCTGTTGGTTGGAGCAGCGGTGGGATATCTCATCCGCTTGCGCCAAGCTGCCAGCCGGTTGCAGTCGGTGGAGACTCTCAGCCAGAAAATGGTTGACGACGCCCGCCGCGAAACCGAAACCCTTAAAAAAGAGGCGTTGATCCAAGCCAAGGACCAGCTTTATCAAATGAAGGTTGAGTTCGAGGCCGAGACCAAAGAGCGCCGAGCAGAATTGATTCAGCAAGAAAGACGCTTGACCCAAAAAGAGGATTCCCAAGATAAGCGGTCCCAGCAGTTGGAATCCAGGGATCAGGATCTGTCACGCCGCGAATCAAAGTTATTGGAAAGCGAAAAGGAGCTGCTAGTCAAGCTGGGCGAGTGCGACCACATGATGGCAGAGCAAAAGGAGAGCCTTGAACGCATTGCCGCCATGACCGAGGCCGAGGCCAAGGCACAATTGATTCAATCTTTGGAATCCGAGGCTCGCCACGAAGCAGCTAAAACGCTAAAGCGCATCGAGCAGGAAACCAAGGAACAGTCCCAAAAGAAGGCCCAAGAGATATTGGCGTTGGCCTGCAAGCGCTATGCAGGCGATTATGTCACGGAAAAAACCGTGAGCGTGGTCAACCTGCCCAGCGATGAGATGAAAGGCCGTATAATCGGGCGCGAAGGCCGCAATATCAGGGCCATCGAGGCGGCGACTGGCATTGACCTAATAATCGACGATACTCCCGAGGCCGTCATCCTTTCCGGCTTTAACCCCATGCGACGGGAGATCGCCCGTTTGAGCCTGGAGCGGCTCATTTCAGATGGACGCATTCATCCGGCCCGCATCGAGGAAGTGGTTAAAAAGACCACCGCCGAAGTCGAAGCATCCATCAAGGAGGCTGGTGAGCAAGCCACTTTTGACGTAGGTGTTCACGGCATAAATCCTGAACTGGTGAAGCTTGTCGGCCGGCTGCGCTATCGCACTTCCTATGCCCAGAACTGCTTGCAGCACTCATTGGAGGTGGCGTTTCTCTGCGGCATCATGGCCTCGGAACTGGGCCTCAATCCAAAGAATGCCAAACGCGCAGGTCTGCTGCATGATATCGGCAAGGCGGTCGACCATGAAATCGAAGGCCCCCACGCCGTGATCGGCGCCGATTTAGCCAAGCGCTACGGCGAGAAGCCCTATATCGTGCGCGCCATCCAGGCTCACCACGAGGATGTACCGCCGGAAAGCATTCTGGATGTATTGGTGCAAGCTGCCGACGCGCTAAGCGGCGCCCGGCCCGGGGCCCGGCGCGAGATGCTGGAGTCCTATGTCAAGCGCTTGGAGGACTTGGAGCGCATCGCCGATTCAATGGACGGCGTTTCCAAGAGCTACGCCATCCAGGCGGGCCGCGAGTTGCGCATTGTTTTAGAAGCCGAAAAGACCTCGGACGATCAGGCGCTCATGCTGGCCCACGATTGCGCGCGCAAGATCGAGGAGGAACTTATCTATCCTGGTCAAATCCGGGTGACGGTGATACGCGAAACCCGGGCGGTGGACTACGCCAAGTAGCCGGGTTGTAATTCTAGAGATAAAGGGAGGCCCCAATTGGGGTCTCCCTTTTTTGTGAGCAAGTCAGAACGTTGTTCTTAAGGTCAAATAGGCCTAGATGACGCGCAGGCGCTTGGCCTCGGCCCGGGCGTTGAAGCTATCGGCATCTATTACATAGCGATCATGCCTTCCCCGCGAAATCTCGTCCACCCCATCATGGGCGCTTAAAGAAAAAATCAGCTTGCGGCCTTGCATTTCATCCAAGCGTCCCCTGATCGCTACGCTTAATCCGGCCGGAGTGGCGGCGGAATGGCTAAGGTCAACGTGGATGCCAACAGTCTGCTCTTCGGGCCATTCCAGATGCGGGTTCAAGGCCTTGATGCAGGCCCACTCCATAAGCCCCACCATGTAGCCCGTGGCCAGCACCCGGGGCATTAGCTGAAACTCGGGGGAGTCGGGCAGCAAGTGAGGAACAAGGCGCTCCTCGGGTACGGGAAAGGAAAATACAAACGTCAGGCCAGGTTGAAGTGAGTCTTTCATAATACCGCTCCACGATAAAAGTCTTGTCATGCTTCCATTAAAGGAGATATCTATATATTAGGAAAACAAGTTATATTAAAAATATAGATTAATAAATCTTATGGAATGGCAGCAGCTAAAAGGATTTCACGCCACCGCCCGGCTGGGCAGCGTAACCAAAGCCGCACGAGCAACCTTCCGCACCCAGTCCGCCGTGAGCCAGCAGATCAAGGCGCTGGAAGACGAGTTCGGCGTGGAGCTGATCCAGCGGATCGGCCGCAGGAAGCTGTGCCTTACGCCGGAAGGTCAGCGCGTCCAGGAATTCTGCGGTTTGGTTTTGGGGGAGCACCAAAGGCTGGAGCACGATCTGGCGGAAATGCGCGGGCAGCCCAGGGGCCGCCTAAGGCTGGCCGCGCCCTTTACCACGCTCTATCAACTCCTGCCGGATTACCTCCGAAAGTATCTGAACGACTCGCCCCATCTTGAGCTGAGAATCCTGGACCGCAGCCAAAGCGAGGTCATCAACCTCCTGCGCCAAGGAGAGGCGGACCTGGGCGTTGCCCTGGAGTCGCTGGTTCCGCCTGATCTGCAAAAGCTGCGCTGGAAAAAAGTCGTAGCCAGGGTGATGACGCCTAAGGATCATCCCCTGGCCAAGGCCAAAAAAACCAGCTTAAGAAAAGTGGCGGCCTATCCCCTTATACTGCCGCCGCCCGGCATGGGGAGGGAGCGCCTGGAAGCGCGCCTGAACAGCCTGGGGGTTGACTACCGGGTGGTGATGGAGTCCGCCAACGTGGAGCTGAGCGCGCTTTATGTGGAAAAGGGCTTGGGCGTTTCTTTTGCCACCGTGATTCAAGGCGCGCCTTGGCTGGAGCACCGAAACCTGGCCTTTATCGCGCTTGACAAAGGCTTCCCACCGGACTATCTGGCCATCATCACCCGGCGCGGGCAAAAGATAATGCCCACGCAAGAGGCCTTTATCCAAGGGCTGATGAAAAAGGGCGCTCTAACGGCGCCAAAGTAAATGAAGCGATTGTCATTAGCCGGGTCTTCTTGATTTGCGCAAGAGCTGCAATGGCTATAGGCTATCAAGAATGAAATGATGGGTAGCGGTTATTTGGAGTGGTGGCTGGGTTGTTGTTATTTGGGAAAGAACCAAGGTAGTTGATGCTTACTATTCTTTTCATAGGCGATATTTTTGGCGAGCCCGGCCGGCATGCCCTAGAACGGCTATTGCCACGCATGCGTGATGAAATGGCCGTGGATCTGGTGGTGGCTAACGGCGAGAACGCGGCGGGAGGCCTTGGTCTGACTGCCCGCTTGGCCCGGGATATATGGGGCTGCGGAGTTGACGTCATCACCATGGGCAACCATGTTTGGAAGCAGCGCGACCTGTTGCCAATTCTGGATGATGAGGACCGGGTCTTAAGGCCCGCCAACTTTCCGCCCGGGGTGCCGGGCCACGGCCATGTTATCGTGGAGGCTGCCGGAGCCAAGATCGGCGTGGTCAACCTGCAGGGCCGGGTCTATATGAATGAGTTGGACGATCCCTTCCGCTGTCTGGACGGGCTCCTGGCAGGCCCCCTGGCCAAAGCCGAGTGCGTGGTGGTGGACATGCACGCGGAGGCTTCCAGCGAAAAGCAGGCCCTGGGCTGGTATGCCGACGGACGGGTGGCGGCGGTGGTCGGCACCCACACCCATGTGCAGACCGCTGATGAAAAGATCCTGCCGGGAGGCACGGCCTATATTTCCGATTTGGGGCTTACCGGCCCCCACCGCTCGGTGATCGGCATGGACCCGGCGGCGGCCATAAAGCGCTTCATCACCCAGCAGCCCATGCGCTTCAAAGTGGCCAAAGGCGACGAACGCTTGCAAGGAGCCCTGGTGGAAGTGGATCAGGATACCGGCCTCGCGCTTAGCATCAAGAGAATCAACCAGGAAGCGAGATAGCCGGCAGAATTGACTCTAAGAATGCTTCCCACCCTATATGCGTCTCTATTATCCAGTCCTTGCCAGCGCGCCCCGCATTCGCTAGTATCTCCTTACTCAACCCCAGTTATGGCCAAACTTAATTGCAGCGAGCGGATATCATGAACGTTTACGATACTTTTGTGGAACGCGGTTATGTGGCCCAATGCACCGATGAGACGGAGCTGCCCAAGCTTTTCGCCTCCGAACAGGTGATCGGCTATATCGGCTTCGACCCCACGGCAACCAGCCTGCATGTGGGCAGCCTGGTGCCCATCCTTTCCTTGGTGCACTTGCAGCGCGCCGGACATCGCCCCATCGCTTTGGTGGGTGGCGGCACTGGCATGATAGGCGACCCCTCGGGCAAGACCGAGATGCGCCAGCTGCTCACTTTGGATATGCTGGCCGCCAACGCCGAAGCCATAAAAAACCAGCTCTCGCGCTTCCTGGAGTTCAGCGATACCAAGGCCATGATGCTGAACAACGTGGACTGGCTGGCGCCTTTGAACTACATCGAGTTCCTGCGCGACGTGGGACGCCATTTTTCGGTGAACCGCATGCTGGCCGCCGAAAGTGTCAAGCTGCGCCTGGCCTCGGATCAAGGGCTTAGCTTTATCGAGTTCAACTACGCGCTCCTGCAGGCCTATGACTTCATGTATCAGGCCAAGCACTACGGCTGCAAGCTGCAGATGGGCGGCAACGACCAATGGGGCAACATCGTGGCCGGAGTGGATCTGTCCCGCCGCATGATAGGCACCACGGTTTACGGCCTCACTTTTCCGCTGATCACCACCAGCACCGGCCAGAAGATGGGCAAGACCCACGCCGGGGCGGTGTGGCTGGATAAGGAGCGCACCAGCGTTTACGACTTTTATCAATATTGGGTAAACACCACTGACGAGGACGTGGAGCGGTTTTTAAAGCTCTTCACCTTTCTGCCCATGGAAACGATTGAGGAGCTTTCCCGCCTGGAAGGGGCGGACATCAACCAGGCCAAGCGCGAGCTGGCCTTTGAAGTGACCAAGATCGTGCATAGTGAGAGCGAGGCCAAGGCGGCCCAGGACGCGGCCGAGGCGGCTTTTAAGGGAGGCGGCGATAGCGACGCGGTGCCCTTCACCACCATGCCGCGAGCAAAGCTGGAGCAGGGTCTTCCCGCCTGGCAGATATTTGTGGAGACCGGGCTCTGCAAGTCCAATTCAGATGCCAGACGTCTCATCAAGCAGGGCGGCGGTTATGTGGGCGAGACCCGCTTGGATGACTACGACATGGCCGTCACCTTGGCCATGGCTGGCGACGACGGCGCCATCTGGCTGCGCGCGGGCAAGAAAAAGCACCACCGCATCGTGCCGGAGTAGGCGTTGTATTCATCCAAAGGTTGGTTATTCTTAAAACCTGACGGTTGCATTGAAGGCTCTGTCTCAAGGTCTATAATTGGGACAGAGCCTTAATATTCAATTAGGGCCATTGATATGGGCCAAAACCATGGATGACGCTGCCTATCAAAATTGGCGCGAGGAGCTAACGGACTGGCTGACCAAGCGCCAGGTCCCGCCCATTGCCAACAAATGCCTGAACCAGCTTGCCCGGCCCGCGCTGGAGGTGCTGGCCCAGGCCCGCCAAACCGTGGCCGGCATCAGCGCCACCTCGGCCGATGTGAAAATCCTGGACCTGAACAAGTACGATAACCTGGCATCCATCATGGATGACATCCTGGCCATGGATAGCTTCTCCCTGGCCGAATACACCTACAACCTGCCCGGTAACAAGCATCCCGGCATGCGCCTTTGGTATGATGCGCCGGGGGGATCCCCCCAGATAACGGTGCTGCTGTTCGAGGATGTGCACCTGTGGCGCGTGGATATCAATGGTAAAAAGGTGTCATGGCCAACCTTGCACCTTAACCTGTCCGGGGACCAACCATCTCCCGCCTTACCAGAAGGTGCTGAGCGCTTTTTCTCCCCCGGCCAAGGCTGGCGCGGCGCAATCAGCGACGCCCTTTGCCTGCCTGTTCGGTTATTTCACAATTCCTAGCCTTTACCATGACGGCAAAAATCAGTTGGCCTGGCTTGACTGAGACTTGCTTTGGCAGCCTGGCTTGTGACAGTATGGTTTCGCTGCCCCTGGGACGGCGGGCCTGGCTCTTTATCGCGGCTGCTTGCCCGGGCGCCCCCGTCGCATCATTGATCCATTCTTCTTTGCATCTCCTGCTCTGACTGCGGCTGCGGCGAGGTGCATTACTTGTTTAAAATAATGTGGCAGTTGACGCCGGAAGCGCGATTTGCGCGCACTATCGCTGAATCCACCTGGGGGACCTTTGACGCAATTAGCGTCGCTGGGAGGAAAGAAGGTGACCATGAGTGTGCGGAGCAAATTAATTATTTTCGTGGTGGTTACTTTGGCAGTGCTGTTGGGAGTTCTGGCCAGCGCTTACCTGGAAGCCGGTAGCCGGAGCTTGGTTACCACCGCCGTACTGGCCGGAATAGGGGTCTTGTTGATTTTAGCAATGGCTGCCTGGATTCATCGTTCGGTTTTCAATCAACTTGGCGGTGCCGTGGGTTCCCTGAACAAGGTTTTGGGCCGAATAGAACAGGCTTCCACCCGCGCCTTCACCTCCTCTCAAGAACTGGCCGGCGTGGTGGGCCTGCAAGCTTCCAGCGTATCCCAGACCGCCAGCAGTGTTTCCCATGTTTCGGAAATCACCAATAAGAACGCGCAGGATGCGGATCAGGCCCGGGATCTCATGGGACAGGCCAAGGAGCTGGCCTTGCAGGCCAATGATTCGGTTTCGCAGATGAGCACGGCCATGCAAGACATTGCCGAATCCAGCAGCAAGATATCAAAAATCATTCAGACCATTGATGAGATTTCTTTCCAAACCAACATGCTGGCCTTGAATGCGGCGGTGGAGGCGGCGCGAGCCGGCGAAATGGGGGCGGGTTTTGCCGTGGTGGCCGAGGAGGTGCGCAGCTTGGCTGGCAGGGCGGCCGAGGCGGCTGGCAGCACCCAAGGGCTGATCGAAGACGCGGTTCGCAAGGTGGAGTCCGGCGTGGGGTTGGTCAACCGCACCAAAAACGAATTCCACAAAATGAACAAGGCCGCGGGCGAGGGTTCGGGCTTGGTGGTGGACATAGCCCAGGCCTCCGGCGAGCAGCGCGCCAGCCTGGAGCAGATCAGCAAAGCCATAGAAGAGTTGAATAGCGCCACCCATAAGACCTCTTCGCAGGCGACTGAAACGGCCGACATCTCCCACGAGATAGAATCTCACATTACGGATATGCGCCAATTGGTGGCCGATTTGGCCGGTGCTTTGGAGGGTGACGGGAAAAGGGAGCAGGCCATGCGCTTGGTGAAAAAAGCGGTGACCATGGCCCGTAAACAAGGCCTAGCCAAGACGGTGCGGACCGCGGCAGATAAAAAGGGGCAGCTAACCAAGGGCGATGAGCTATATGTTTTTGTGGGCGACCTAAAAAAGCTGACGCTTTTGGCCCATCCCATTACACCGGAAAAATTGGTAGGACCAGACCTTGGCGGCTTGGCGGACATAAAGGGAAAGCAATTTTTCAACGAGTTTGTGCGGGTGGCTCAAGGCAAAGGCTCCGGCTGGGTGAACTATTGGTGGCCCAAACCCGGCGCCAGCGCGCCTTCTTTGAAGAGCACCTATGTGGAAAGGGTGCCAGGAATGGACGCCTATATGGCTTGTGGTATTTATTTTTAAAGCGAACTGCGTTTTGTAACAGGGGCGGCGTGAGCCGCCCTTGTTTGTTTTGCTTTGCCGAGGTTATGGTTTGGTGATCAACCAGGGCAACCGTCGAGCCATATTTTGACTGCAAATCATCGCAAACCAGCATCGGCGCAAGTTAGCTATAGAGCAGTCAAGCAGGGCAATGGAAAGATTTAAGAGCTCTTTTTGAGCAAGGAATAGCCTTATGTATTTTGAGGAATTCACTCCCGGCAAAACAATCACCACACCGACTAAACCAATTACCGTGGAAGATATAGATTCATTCATTAAAATGTCAGGTTTGGATTTGGCTATGTTTATGAACGATGCCGGAGCCCAGGCTGCAGGGCACGGCAAACGCTTGGCGCCAGGACCTCTGGTGTTGTCCTTGGCCATGGGGCTGGTGCGTAAAACCGGATGGTTCGATCAGGTGGTGGCAGTGGCCGGGTTCGACGCCCTGCGTTTTGTGAAGACCGTGCACCCGGGCGATTCATTGCGCGTGCATGTTGAAGTGAAAGATGCACGCCCCACAAAGCACACGGACCGGGGTTTGGTGATTCTTGCCTACACCGGCTACAACCAACATGACGATATCGTGTTCAGCAGCGATGGAACCTATCTATTTAGGCGCCGCAGCTGATGGTGAATCAGTATCCTGGCAAGGCTGTTGTTTAACCCGGTTAGAGGGGCAGCCTAGGTGCCGGCAATGCTTGCAAAGGTGGAAAGGAAAATAGGCCACAAAAGGTAAAAGCAGGGCCCAGAACAATATGAGGAGGGTTGTCTGCTTGATTAACCAATATTGCGGCATTGCCACCAAGGCCAGAAGAGTAAGTACCAGGAGCGCTGTTTCGCTACGGCTAATTTGGGGCCCGCGGTATTTGGCCAGGCGGCGCATGAGCCCGGCCGGCAAAAACAGGCAATCATTGAGCTGGTGTGGATAGGGGCAATGACTGCAGAGGGCGGGCAACACAAACAGCGCCTGCCCCAAGACAGCCACACCCAGATAAGTCCAACCCCAAAAGGCGCTGTGCAGGAAGATGGCATAGGCCCCCACCGCGATAAACGCCGCTAGTAAAAACCTCAGTACGATTTTCTGACCCAGGCTAAACTTATCCAACAATTTAAAGCATTTGTTGGCGCACATGGAATATGACCTTTCTTTACACAAGTCAATTAGGTTGAACAGCCAACCAATATAAATCCATAAAAAATTCCGTTTCTTGGTTTGCTAAAAGGCCTTCAACATGGCCTCCAAAACTTTTTGGCTGGTCTGCCAGAATTTCTGGTCCTGGCTCAAGTCGCTGACCACCATAAGTTCGAAGCTGAGGCCGTCGATGAAGGCGGTGAGCACGGTGGCCATCTGTATGACCGAGGTGGACGGCTTCAGAACGCCGCGCCCAATAGCGTCTTCCAGTCCTTGGCACAGGCCCTGGCGAAACAGGTTGTACACCTTTTCCAGTTCGTCGCGGGCGGATTGGCTCTGCCGGGCCAAGGACCAGCTTTCAAAGATGATGCTAATGAAATGGGGCGACTCTGCCACGAACCGGCGCATGGCCTGGCAGATGTTGGCCGCGATTTCTTGGCGTGTGTTGCTTTGCTTAAGGATGGTTTGGCAGAGCTGCGTACTGGCGGCCACGCTTTCACGCACCACCATGAAAAGCATCTCTTCCTTGTTCTTGAAATAATAGTGCAAAAGCCCCCGGCTGACCCCGGCCGCGGTCGCCACCTCTTTGATGGTGGTGCGGGCATAACCCTGGCGGGTGAGCACCTTGTGCGCCGCTTGGACTATTTTGGCGGCTTTGTCATCCGAGGCCTTGCGGGCATTCATGGCAGTCTCTCAACAAAAAAATTAGTTGGCCGACCAGCCAAGATTATCGTTCTGGAATTGGCCTGTCAAGAAAAAGGGAGACAAGGGATGACGACTAATCAAAGCCGACCATAAGGACGCTATCTAATTAGGGCTAGGTCAGCCAAGGGCAACGTCAGTATTTAGAGGCGCTATTTGAAGCCTCCACAGCGGCTAAAAGCCGCGGTAGCTTTGGTTTGATTTGGCGAAAGTTTTTTTCTTTCGCAGGTTTACGAACCACGATTGTGAGCTTGTGCGGAGATGGCGATGCT
>Ga0307423_1001104_pt1 | contig 16812 bp, 15 predicted proteins | sample SalMarWE160310MG_FD_202154 | JGI IMG/M metagenome (GOLD analysis project Ga0307423, IMG submission 202154) | Salt marsh sediment microbial communities from the Plum Island Ecosystem LTER, Massachusetts, United States - WE1603-10 | ecosystem: Environmental > Aquatic > Marine > Intertidal zone >...
CCATTCTGCCCTGCCCCATCTGGCCTGCTCTGATGCAGGCCGGTGGACGCGAAGGTGATCCGATAGCAACCGTAGCTGCCCAGCCGGCGGCATCCCGCCAGCACCCCGGCTTGGTAAAAAAACTGTTCCATGCCGAAAAACGCGATGAACCATAGCGGATTGAGGCGGGGCCTTCTTTGCCAGTACTCCCTTAGTCCTGGATATAAAAGCAGGGCCGCCGCCAGGGGTAATAGCTGGGGCAAAACCAGGGTCAGTCCGATCAGGAGGAGGAAATAGTAGCGCAGCAGGTGGTAGGCCAAGTGATAAGCCAAGGCCGCCTGCCCCTTCCAGGTCGCCGCCATAACCAGCCAGACGGGCGTCAGGTCCTTGGAGGTTTTCCGCATCTGTCCAACCCGATGGCAGACCTCTGCGCAGGAAACCAGGGCTGCCAGGGCGAAAAACCAAAGCGGATGGGTCACCATCCCCAGGCAGGCCAGCCCAAAAACGGCCAAGCCCCATGGTTGCCAGGGGAAGCGCTTTCTGGCCTCCGGGTGGCGCTGATACATAACCGGCTCGGAAGTGCCGTATTCAAAACGGCGCTTAAAGCTGGGCCAGAACCGGCCGCGGTGCTTGTGCTCAACCTTGCCCCGCGGCGCATAAATTAGGTGATGGCCCCGGGCCTTTAGCTTCCAGCAGAAGTCCACGTCCTCGCCGATGCGCAGGTACTCGTCCAGCCCCCCGATGTCCAGATAGGTCTTCCGGCGCACCAATAAATTGCAGGTCGGCACGTACAGATCGGATTTGACTCCCACCCCCACCATGAGCTTCCGGCCCATGTTCAAGGGAGACTTGACCTCCTCGTAGCGGTCGAGGCGGCTGTGGTGATAATAGGAATCCACATAGCCGCCCACCGCCCCCACGCGGGGATCCAGGAAATAGGGCAGCAAATCGCGCAGCCAGCTTGCACTCGCCACACAGTCGCTGTCCAGAAAGGCCACGATCTCGCCCTTTGCTTCCTTGACTCCCCTGTTGCGCGCCGCCGACTGGCCCTGGTTGCGGCTCTGCACCAGAAGACGCGTCCGATAGCGCCGCACCACTGCCGGAGTGTGATCCTCGGATGCGTCGTCCACCACAATGATCTCGAGCTTGTCCTGGGGGTAATCCAACTCGGCAAGCGATTGCAGGCAGGCGCTGATTTCGCGGGCCCGGTTGTAGACCGCCACCACCACGCTTACCACAGGCTCATAGGTCTGGCCTGGCTCCCAGCATAAAATGCCGGCTTGGTAGAGGCGGTCCAGGAAAGCCAGGCGGGCGTCGCCGGGGTCGAGATCGTTCAGGGAGAGGCCCTCCTGGCATTGCTGCAAAAGCCGCCAGGCGGCCTGGTTGAGCTTGAGCACTCTTAGGGGATTCTGAATCAGCAGGACTCCATGGTCCATTCCGCCATCTGGGCCGGGAATCAGCTTAACGCCCGACTTGAGTTCATAGCGGCCATGGAGATGCGGCTCATTCATCCAATTCTTCCCTGGCCGGCCAGGCTTTTCACCGTCACGCAGTTGACCAGGCAGCCGGGGTCAGGTATGCCCAGTTTTCTTTGGGTGTGATAGGCGATGGCCGGGCACCCGCCATGGCAAAAATCAAAGCGGTCGCAGCTCTCGCAGGAGCGGATCTCCAGCTGGCGGAAGGAGTGGAACACCGGCGAGGTATCCCATATTTCGCTGAAGCTGTCCTCGGGCAAACGGCCTCCCATGAACTCGGCTTCTTGCAAAAAGGCGCAGGGAAAAACTTCCCCCCGGGGGGAGACACAGCAGGTCAACTTACAGGCGCCGCACATGTTGAGCCCCAAATTGCGGCGGTCTTCGTGCGCCACCGAAAAAAACGAATCGCCGGTGGATACCTTGCGGTGCCGGCTCAGCCAGTCGGAAAAGGCGATCATCTGATGATTGGGCACGCTGAGCCGGTCCCAATTCAACTTGCCCCTTCCCGAGGGGCGGAAGCGGGACACCCGGAACTTGGCGCCCAGCGAGGCGGCCAGCTCCACCAGCTGATCCAGCTCGGGCAGACTGAGGCGGGTCAGCACCGTGTTTATGCTCACCTCGACTCCGGCATCCCGTAGGCGCTTCAAGGCGGCCAGCGACTTTTCGAAGCTGCCCTGCCCCCGGATGGCGTCGTTGGACTCCGCGGTGGCGCCGTCCATGCTGACTTGCATGTACACCAGGCCATGGGCCAGCCGGTCCGCGGTTTTGTCGTCGATCAAGGTCCCGTTAGTGCTTATGCAGGTGACCAGGCCCCGTTCATGGGCGTGATCCATCAGCTCCAGAAAATCGGGCCGGATGAAGGGCTCGCCACCGCCGATATTGATCTGGAACACGCGGCGCTCGGCCAACTCCTCGATTACCTGGTGACATTCGGTGGTGGTCAATTCACCCTGCCGCCTGCGGCCCGAATCCGATACGCAGTGGATGCAGGACAGATTGCAAGCGTAAGTTACTTCCCAAGTGACGTTGACCGGAGCCGACAGTCCCATATCAACATACTGATTGCTCACTAATTAGCTCCTTATCCTTGAGAAGCCCCAACAAGTTGCCGACCTGCTTTTCCACCCACAGGCGCGGCATTTTTTGATCGCGCCGGCAAATGGAATCGATCATGCTGCTGGCGCTTTGGCTGCCGTCGAAATAGCTGTCTTGCAAAAGGTCTTTGGTGGGCACGAAGTAGAGGCGGGGGCCCCGGTAGCTGTAAAAAAGAAGGCCGAATTTTTCATTGCGCACCTGCACGCCGTGGCAGAGCGTTATGGCCGTCTGAGAAGACATGTTTGCTCCCAACGGCTTTGGGCTTCCCGCCGGATTAGGGCGGGAAAACCCAGCGCCGTCAGTTTGATTAGTAAATGCCGCAGATACCGTCCACCGCCATTTCCTCGATGCAGATATCATCCAGGACCAGCGGTATTTCCTGATCGGATTCTTTGCGCGGGGTCGCCTCTTCGACCTGCGCTTGATCCTTGTAGCTTTCCTTCTCCAGATCCATGGTAAAACCTCCTTTAGTTGTTTTGGCTCCAGCCCATCTTTTGGTCCTGCCGTCCTTCAGCACGAAGCGCTCATTCCGGCCGGTTGGCCTGGATGGGCCGGCGGTCCGCTTAAACGGCCGCGCTGGTGAAAGCCCCCACCCGCCTTTCCCGGCCAGCGGGCAGGGACCATGGTCACTTCAATTCATCACGGCGCGCGGCAGGTCCAGCCGGCATCCACCAGGATCTGATTGCCCGTTATGCAACGGGAGTCCTCGCTTACCAGCCAGAGCACCGCCCGGCCGATGTCCTCCGGGGTGATCTCGCGATCCTGGAAAGACTGTCCGGCCAGAAACTGCGGCTTGGCGTCTTCTTCGGTCATGCCGAAGTATTCGGCCACGCCCTGCATCATGGGAGTCCAGACCGTGCCCGGACAAACCACGTTGACGTTGATATTGTGGTCGGCGGTCTCCATGGCCAACGACTTGGTAAAGCCGATGATGCCGTGCTTGGCCGCGCAATAGTGGGCGCCCAGGCCGAAGCCCCGTATGCCTCCCACCGAGGAGATGCTCACCACCTTGCCGCTGTGCTGCTCGATCATGTTAGGGACCACATAACGGCTGCACAGGAAGGTGCCCTTCAGATGGGTGTCCAGCACCTCGTCCCAGGTCGCTTCGTCCATCTCCGAAACCGCCACCATGGAGGAGTTGCCCGCGTTGTTCACCAGGATGTCGATCTTGCCGAACTCATCCATGGTCTGCTGGACCATGGCCTCGACCTGGTCGGCCTTGCGGACGTCGCATTTGATGCCCAGTGCCTTGCGGCCCAGGCCCTTCAACTCCTCCACCGCCTGGCCCATGCTATCCACGGTGGACATGCGATAAGGGATGGTAGCCATATCTTCGCAGATATCCGCGATGACGATGTCGGCTCCTTCCTGGGCCATCAATTTGGCGGAGGCGAACCCATTGCCCCTGGCACCGCCCGTGACAATGGCTACCTTGCCCTCAAGCTTCATGGATCAATCTCCTTTCAGCCGCGCCGCCCTCCGGCGAGGCTACAGCGATCAGTTCTTCGGGAATTTCGCCGCCAGCTCCTGCAGGTTGCGCATATCTTCCTTGGCAACGTTGGCGCCATACTCCGCCACCTGAAAATGAAGCTCGTGCTGCAACGAGGATAGAATCATCAAGGCATCCAAATAGTAGACCAGCCGTGCATCCTTCTTGAGCTCATCCTCAAAGGCCACCATGACGCTATCCACATCCAACCGATTGAGTTCCTCGGCATACTGCTCCTCGTCGATGCGGTCGCGCATGAAGGCGTCCATCAAGGGCACGGCCCGGTTTATCAGCTCGCTCACCGGTTTATTTATGGGATGAGGCATCGGGCTTATCCACTCCCTCTATTAATGAGCCGAACTCCGACAAAACGCTTCTACCCTTGTCTGTAATCACGAACCTGGTCAACATGGTGCCGCTCTCCCTCTTAATTCTCCGTCGCGCCAAGAAACCCAGGCGCAGCAGTTCTCTGATGCGACCCTGGACTCCCGTTGAAGAGAGCCCGATCATCTGAGCCAAGCTATGGCAATGAAACTCGCCGGGTTGCCTATGATGGCAGGTTCCAGTACAGTCGGTTCCATCCCTTTGCTCTATAATCTGCAGAACAGCCAACATAGAAATCAGATTTTCGGGAGGCGGCTTGAGCATCTATCAAGTCATCCGCACCACAAAGGTGCTGATCTTGTTATTGAGCCAATCCGCTTGCTCCGCCAGGCCAGCGGCCAGTTCGCTCGCCTTGCCGGCGTCGCCGGCCTGGACCGCCTGCTGCAGTTGGCTGGCCATCTCCTTGCAATCCCAAATCACCTCGGCCCCCTTCACGGTTTTGACATAGGGACGGACAGCCATGGGCTCCAACTTGAGGCACTTGGCCATTGACGCCTTTACCTGGTCCACGGCGTCGGCGGGCAGGCCGTTCTGGTTTCCCACGATCTCCTTGCAAAGGGCTGCCATCTCTCTAAGCATGGCGGGCCCCTTTCCGATCACGTTTGGACGTTCAGCCATTGTTTCTCCTTCTCCTCCAATTCCGTTTGCCTATAGAGTCAGCCCAGGCCGTACAACAGGCGGCCGGCTCACTGTTAGTGATGATCCCGATCTTCTTCATAAGGATGATGGCGGGGCACAATCTTGGGTCTAGGCGGCAGCTTCGCGATCACCTCGTCGGCTATCTTTAGCATGGCCTGGGCGCTGATGGACTCCGGGTTCTTAAACACAATAGGCGTGCCCTCGTCCGCCGCCTCGGAATACTGACCGTCCAGCGGTATGCCGCCCAAAAAAGGCAGCTTGAAGGTCTTGGCCAGCTTTTCGCCGCGGCCCTTGCCAAAAAAATATTCCAGGCGCCCGCAGTCCGGGCACACGTAGGAATTCATGTTCTCAATGAGCCCCAGAATGGGAACGTTCAGCTCCTTGGCCGCGTTTATAGCCCGGCTGCACACCATGGTGGATATCTCCTGGGGCGTGGTTACCACGATCATGCCGTCCAGGTGAGGAATGGACTTCATGATGGTGATGGGCTCGTCGCCGGTGCCCGGCGGCAGGTCGACCACTAAAAAATCCAGCTCGTGCCATTTGATGGAACTGAGGAACTGGCGCAGCACCCGCGCCTTGTATTGGCCGCGCCACATGATGGGCGTCATGTCCGTGGGCCAGATCAGGGCCACCGACATCACCTTGAGCCCCTCATTGGTCAGCACCGGATCTATGCCGTGGGAGCCGTGCAGGAGGTCGCGCATCTCGGTTTTCAGGCCCACCATCTTGGGCACGCTGGGCCCGTGCACATCGGCGTCGAATACGCCCACTTCCATGTCCTTGCGGCGCAGGGCGGCGGCCAGGTTAACCACCACGCTGGTCTTGCCCACGCCGCCTTTGCCGCTGATGATGGCGATCTTGTAATTAATGTGGTCCATGGTGCCGTGGATGGGTCCATGGCGTTTTTTCATGGACTCAATATGGGCTTGATCGTGATGCATGCGCGACTCCGCGTTCTGGGGTTTTTTCATGCGCCCTTTGGTTCAGGCGCCGATTAACAGCTGGGCCTCACGGTTGCCAAGATTCAAGCTTTCCGCCGCCTCCAAAAGGGGCACCGGGATCCGGCCGGTGACGGCCCGGAATTTGTCGTCCCCCTTGGCGAGCACCCCCAGGTCTTGCGCAATGGACCCCGGCAAGCCGGGGCTGCGTATGCTCATCTGATAGGTAGCCCAATCCAGGGCAACCGGGTCTTCGGAGGCCAGCATTCCCAAATCAGGTAAAAATGGAACATCGGAAAAAGGACTGTCCACGCACTGTGGAGTCACTGCGTGAAGGAAATTCACATAAAAGGCGCCTGTCCTCAGATTTTGCCGGGCGCAGTTCGCTGCCTCGGCAACCGACTCGGTGAAGGCGGCCAGGCCTTCGGGTTTCACGGAAAAGGCGCCTTGGGGACAGGTTAGGAGACAGCCCAGACAGGAGTTGCAAACACGTTCGTCAAAAGCAATGCGGCCGTTCTGGCGGGCCACAGCCTTGGTGGGGCAATAACGGCTGCAAACTCCACAGCCGTCGCAGCGCTCCAGATCCAGGGTCATGTCCAGGCACTCGTGCACCCGGAGCTTGCCCTGCAAGGTGAGAAAGCCCAGTCCCAGATTGGCCACGGCCCCGGACATCCCCAACAGGGGATGGGCGGTGACGTGGGAAAGCACCAGGATGTTTCCCGCGTCGATGAACAGGCTGCCCAATTCAACCCCGCCCAAGCGTTCGCCCTCGGCGGTATAGAACTTGCCCTCCTGGCCCGTGTAGCCGTCGGCCAGCATCAGCTGGTTGTCAAAGGTTTCGCCGTTGCTGAAGCCCTGCACAAGTGCGGTGTTCATCCAATCGTAGCCCGAACCGCGCGCTCCCTTGAACAGGCTCAAGGAGTCGGTCACCACTGCCTTGACCCTCATGTCCCGCAGTTTTTCGAACAGGGTTGCAACCACCACCGGAGATAGATAATGACTATAACCAAGCTCGGTCATGTTGATCTTGATGGCCAGGCTTTTCTCGGGCACCAAGAGGCGGGCCATTTCCGGCATATTTAAAATGGCATCCGATTTAGCCACGGCGCTCTCAAACAAATTCGCGCACCGTCCTTTTATCCAGTAAACCTTTGCCATGCTGCGTCCGTAGGGTTCTCTCTGTGAAGCTCTGCTTCACCGGTTAGCTCGAGTTGAATTTTTGTTAAACCGCCAACTGGGGGAACGGGCGGCGCCCGCCCCCCCAGCAGGTATTGCTTTCAACTAGGCCGTGGGATCGAACTGCTTCCAATCTTCGGTCCAGGCCTTGACAGTGCCATGCCGGCCGAACTCGAACTCGCGGCCAAGATGATGGTGTTGCAAAACCTGGCGCATGGGATGCACGGTCATGGGGATCTTGCGAATCTGCCACTTGCTGATGTTTTCGGGGTTAAGCTCCGGCTCATAGGTCACCAGCTCGTAGCTCATGGTGCCCATACCGATCTTCTCCGCCGCTTTGAGCTGGATGCGCGGCGTGAAGGCATTGATTGCCTTGAACTTGTCCGCGCCAGGCTTCAGGCCCAATTGTTCAGCTGCGGAATTGGGCCCTATGGGCGCCTTGTCAATCATGTCCGCCACTGCGGTGTCAATGGCGACCGGATCCTTGGAGGCGAACACCCCGACGTCAGGAGCCACATACATGCCGTTCCAGGGGAAGCAGTCGCATTCGGGCGCGATGTCAAAGGCATAGGCCATGTAGCCGATCTTGCCCGGCTTGAAGGTCTTGATGCAGCCCAAGGCCGCGTCCGACATGGCGATCTGGGCCAGGGGGAAGTATTCATCGCGGAAGCCGATGCCTTCCATGCCGGTGAACATGCAGGTCACCTGGCAGGAGTAGCAAAGGGCGCACTTTTCATAATCCAGGACCACGCCGTCGGGCTTCACCTTGATGGCCTCTTCCGGGCAGGAGTCCTCGCACATCTTTGCGTAGGGGCACGCGGTGCCGCGGCAGGCTTCCTGGTTCACCTTGGGGTAGCCGATTTGATCTTCGGGATCGCCCCAGAAGGCCAGGTGGGTCTGGTACTTGCCGCGCTTGGATTGGGCGCCGATGCCGAAGTTTTTAATGCAAGCTCCCATGGCGGTTATGGGATGCCCCTTGGCATGGGCCAGGTTGATAATGGCATCGGCCTCATAGATCCCGCGGCCGATATAGGTTTCTTTCAGGATATTGCCCTCGGGCAGATCAATCCGCAGGTCGTCTTCGCCATAGAAGCCATCGGCGATCACAAAGGGCGCCTGCAGGCTGGCCCAGTTCATGCCGTGGCGGTTGGCGCCCTCCTGCTCCATCTGACCGGTGCAACGGTTGTTATACAGATGGTAGGTCAGGGTGGTGGTGTCGGTGACAAAAGGCTTGCCTCCGCAAGCCTTCACTTCCTCAACAATGGCGGCCACGAACTCGGGACGCAAACAGGCGGTGCGGTTGTACTCACCGCAGTGAATCTTGACCGCAACCGAGTCGTCCTTCTCAATGCACTTATCCAGCCCGGCCGCATAAAAAAGGTCTTTAGCCTTGCATATTGTGCTTTCGGTCCAGTTAGTGGCACCGGCAGGTGCAAACCAAACCTTGGATTTTTTTTGCGTCATACTTAACCCTCCCTCACTTCATGTGACGGTTTTCCGTGCCAACGCATCGGAATAATTGCTTTTAAGCCTTTTGGTTTTCTGAGTTCTATCCTGTGAACTAATCCCTCAATGCATCCCCTCAAGCTAGTCCCTGTAAGTTATCAGCCCCCTTCCTGGCCAAAGCAAAATATCGATTGTTGACAAACGGTTAAGTTTTATATCCCGGTCCGGGCCAAATAATTCGTCGACAAATAAATCCGTCTTACCTCCCGGGCCGTTCCAGTTAGTTTGCCGCCGTGAACACTGCGGCTTTTCCATGGTGTGACTACTCGATGCAAACTTCCCGCCTTTGTAAAGCAAATCCCATACCGCAGCCGCCAGCCAGCGCAGGGGGACGGTTTTCCAATGATGCCTTACCACGTTTTAGTTTTAAATTACGGCATGTTAGGCAGACAATCTCCGAACGGGCCCACCCGGAGGTCAGCCGGAAGCGCGGGTCCGCCCAAAGGGCGGCGTTTCGCAACGCCCCACTCTTTTCTGGATCGCTTCTGTTATGTGATTTATTTAATTAGATATATTGCGAATCGCTCCCAGCGGGGCGATAAGGGGCAAAAAGCCACACCGCTAACCGGCGATCGGCTAGGAAAAGATATTGTACTTGTTAATCTTCTTGTACAAGGTTTTACGGTTTATTCCCAATAGGTTGGCCGCCTCGGTCTGGTTGCCGCCCGTCTCACGCAGGACCTCTATGATGTGATCCTTTTCAATCTCCGCCAGGCTCAAGGTGCGATTTAAGTCTCCTATTCCTCGGTCTGATATTTGGGAGGGCAGGTCCTCGGGGGCGATTTGTTGGGATTCGGCAAACAGCGCGGCCTTGTTGATCATGGACCGCAGTTCGCGAACGTTACCGGGCCACTCATAGTCACTCATCAATTTCACGGCCTCGGCCGATAGCTTCTTGGGGGCTTGCGCGCCTGCGTCCACGTTCAAGAAATGCTGGGCCAATATCGCGATATCCTCTTTGCGCTCCCGCAAAGGCGGTATGGTGATGGCGATCAGATTCATGCGGAAGAACAAATCCTCGCGCAAGGAGCCCTGGCGGACCGCCTTTTCCAAGTCCATGTTGGTGGCCAAGATCAAGCGCACGTCGACCTCCACCTCCTTGGAAGAGCCCACCCGCCTGAATTTCTTGGTTTCCAGGAATCTGAGAAACTTTTTTTGCATATCCAAATCAATGTTGCCGATCTCGTCCAAAAAAAGCGTGCCGTGGTTGCTGGCCTCCACGATGCCCTGCTTCTTCTCCGCCGCTCCGGAAAAAGCTCCCTTGGTGTGGCCGTAAAGCTGGCTCTCGGCCAGATTGTTGTTCAGGATGCCGCAATCCAGAGTGACGAAAGGACCCTCCCGGCGGGGGCTCTGATAATGGATTTGACGGGCCAGCACATCCTTGCCCACTCCGGTTTCGCCTTGGATCAAAACGGTTTTATCGGTGGGGGCCACCTTATCCACCACCTTGTAAAGCTGCTGCATCACCGAACTGGCGCAGTATATGGCTTCTGAATCCGATATGGAGGGGCTGGCTTCCGGCCCGGGGGCAGGAGACGGGTGGTGGCGGCATATCACCTGATCCACCAGCGCTATCAGCTCACGGAGTTTAAACGGCTTGGTTACATAATCGCGCGCTCCCAGCTTCATGGACTCCACCGCCGAGGTGACGTCCCCATACCCGGTGATCATCACCACTTCCAAGGCGGGCTTGCGGTCCTTGATTCCTTTCAGCACCTCCATGCCGCTCATGCCGGGAAGCTTAATATCCAAAAGCACAATGTCATAATCCTGGGACTCGACCAAGCTGAGCCCTTCCTCGCCGCTGCTGGCGGTGGTCACGCTGAAACCTTCCAGCGAAAATTCGTTTCTGAGCAAACGTCTGATGTTCAACTCGTCATCAATGGCCAGTATTTTCCCTTGCTCCATAAACTAATAAACCTCCGCCTTCTTGGCGAAATTGTTTGATCCTGGAAGGCCTCTCCTTTCAGGGCAGGTTAGTGGGGAAACGAAAGAGGTAGGCAAAAGCGCCTTCCTCTGAGCGCCTGAAGTCCATAACGCCCTTGTGCCGCGCCACGATATTGCGGCAAACCGCCATGCTCAGGCTTTCATTCTCTTGTTGCCTATGCAGCGCGTTGCTTTCATCGGCGTCAACGGCGTCTTCCTGGTCCAGGAAACGCACGCTGTTTTTATGATTGGTTATGAATACCTCGACCCGATTGATCTTGTTCCGGCTGGTGATATGAAGGTCGCCGCCCTCCGACATTTGCATGCAGGCGCGGTTTATGATGTGAAGCAGCAAATGCCTGAGCTGGGGTTCGTTCCCAGCGATTTTATTCAGGCCTTCGCTCAACGAATTATCGACCAGCAAGTTGATATCGTTGTCCTTGGCCTGCTTTCTCACCAAGGCCACGGTGTCGTTTATCATTTTATCGACGGCGATCGGCTCGAACTCAGTGGTGGATTTCCGGCTGAACTCCACCAGGTTGCGGATGAAATTCTTACAGCGGTAAACCTCCGAGACTATTATCTCCAGGTATTCGCGAAACGGCGTCAGGCGTTCATCCTGGCCCAGTTCCGGTAACTTCTCCATCCGTTTCAGAAGGCCTTCCGAAAAACCGGCTATGGAGGTGAGGGGGTTGTTGATTTCATGGGCGATACCGGCCGCTAAAAAACCCACCGCCGCCATGCGGTCCGCCTGCATCAGCTTGAATTCATAATCCTTGCGGTCTGTTATGTCCCTGGTCAGCAGCATGACCTCTCTGACTTCATCGGATGTGTCCTTGATGGCCGAGGTGGTCCATTCATAATGACGTCCGTGGTACTCGCCATCCTTTTGCTGGGTCTCGCCGCTTAGGGTCTCCCCGGTCTCCATGGTTTTCAAGGCAGGGCAATCTCGGCAGGGCTTGGTTTTTCTGCGGAAAACATCGTAGCACTTGCGGCCGATCAAGGGGAAATCAGGATATCTCCTGCGCTGTACTTCGTTGGCCTCCACAATGGTCAGATCCCGGCTCAGGATGGTGAGGCCTTCGTTCATGCTGTTGAACACCGCCTCCAACTTGTTGCTGCGCCGTGCCAGCTCGCGGTTAAGGGCTTCCAGCTCGCTTATCTTGGCTCTGACCTCCTTGAAGTGGCCTACCTTGGAGTAGCCAATGCCAATAAAATCGTCTAACAATCTGGGAGCCATTTTTCTCCTATAGCACTTCGTGATAGATTTCTTCTATCTCGTGTGTGGAGTAACTATACGGGTTGGTGTCCATGCAAAGGTCGTCCTGGGCCAATACCGCCAGTTGCGGTATGTCCTCCGCCTTGACCCCCAATTCGGTCAACCTAGTGGGCATGCCCAGCTTGTTGGACAGGTCTCTTATGATTTCAGGCACCTGCCCGGCTGCTTCTTCGGGGGACATGCCGTTGGAACACCGTCCCAACACGCCGGCTATCTTGGCGTATTTCTCAATGGAGTATTTCAGGTTGTGTTCTATGACCACCGGCAGCAACACAGAGTTTATCACACCATGATGCAAGTCATACAAGCCCCCCAGGGGATGGGCCAAGGCATGCACCGCTCCTAGAATGGCGTTGGAAAACGCCAGGCCGGCCTCCAGGGAAGCTATGGCCATGCCCCGCATGGAGAACTTGTCCATGCGCTCGGTTGCGTTCTGCAGGCACAAGGCCACCAATTCAATGGCGTGCAAGGCATGGGGATCGGTCAGTGACCAGGCCAAAGAGGATACATAGGCTTCTATGGCGTGAGTCAGGGCGTCCATGCCGGTGGCGGCTATCAAACTGCGGGTTTTGGTGAAAAGCAGCCTGGGATCGATCAAGGATATGTCGGGCATTACGGCCCGGCTTAAAATGGCCCTCTTCACCTGGCCGTCCCTGGTATCGGTGAAGATGACGAACTGGCTCACATCGGCGCCGGTGCCCGCCGTGCTGGGCACGCAAATCAAGGGAGGTATGGGCTGGGTGACCAGGTTGCATCCCACGTACTGGTAGAGCCGGCCGTGATTGGACACCAGGGTGGCTACCCCCTTGGCGGCGTCTAGGGGACTGCCGCCGCCCACCGCGGCTATGACGTCGCACTTTTTTTCCAAATATAGCTGAGCGCCCTGCTCCATCTGGAAGTCGCGGGGGTTGCTGACCACGTTGTCATACACCACGTAGCGCAGCCCCTCGGCTTCCAGATGCTTAAGAGACTCGCCCACCCAACCCGCTTCCACTATGCCGGGATCGGTGACCAAAAAAATCCGTTCCCCGCCCAAGCGTCTGCAGCAACTGCCCAGATACTTGAGCGCCCCGAAACCGAAAATAATCTCCGGCGCATCGAATTTCAGCAGATAATCATCAAGGCTTTCCAAGTGTCATTCCCTATCGTTGTGTGAGTCAAGCCGATCGAATCCCTGATTGCCCAACCTCAGTTATGGTTTTTGAAGGCGTCAGGCGCCCGTTCGGCCATGCCCGGCCGAAACACCCGCCCCCGCCCTTTTGCCTGGTGACTGAGGCGCGCACCGCCGGCCCTGCCAAGCGTTTGCCGCCCCAGGAAAAACCATTGGTAAATACGAGTATGATAGCATTTCATAACTGTCCGCTGAACGCCGTCATGTCCTGAACCGTAGCCAACTCCCGAATGACGCCGACCAATTCTTCGATCTCTATGGGCTTGTTTAAAACCCGATCCACGCCGTTTTGCGCCATATCCTCGGCATTGAGCTTTTTGGCCAAGCCGGTCAACAGTATAAAGGGAGGCCGCGCGCTGCCGTTTGCCTGGCAGGTATCCTTTATCAAGCGCGCCACCTCCAAGCCGTTCATTTGATCCATGCTGAAGTCGCAAATCACGGCCGAAACCAGCGTTTGACCAAGCCCGTCCACCAGTTCCACGGCCGATTGCGGCGCCAGGACCTCCACGTCGTTCTGTTCCAAACCGAATCCCAAAGCCTTGAGCACGTTTTCGTCATCGTCCAAGAGCATCACCCGCAGCGGCCCCTCGCCATATGCCGCGGCGCGCTGGTGCTCGGGCAAGGGGCAGCAGGCGGCGGCCGGAAAGGTGACGGTGAAGGTGGAGCCCACCTTCAGCTCGCTCTCAACCGTGATCTCTCCCTGATATTTCCTAATGGTGCCGTAGCTCGAGGCCAAGCCCAGGCCGCTGCCTAAGGATCCCCTGGTGGTAAAAAAGGGCTGGAAAATGCGTTGCAGGTTTTCGGGCGGGATGCCCTCTCCGCTATCGGTCACCGTCAGGCGGACTTCTTGGTCTTCCAATCCGGTGGCGAGCGTCAAAGCGCCGCCCTGGGGCATGGCGTCCAAGGCGTTCCTGATGAGATTGACCACCACCTCGCTGATTTCGGAAGGGCTGCCTTTTACAAAACAATCCAGCCCATTATTCACCTTGACCGAATACTTGCAAGGTTCTTCGGGTTTTTTCCAAAGCGGTTTGGTGAGCCGGACGGCGTCGTCCACCAAAAGGGAAAGGTCGAACACCTCCGCCGCGTTCTGGTGGCCGTCCGCGCCCTTGCTGAAATCGCTGATCCGCTTGACCACGTCCGCGCCGCGCCGCGCCGCCAATTGAATGGTCTGCAGGGCCTCTATTAGTTTTTCCGCCCCTGCTCCTTCCATGTTGGCCAGGGCGCCGTTAGTAACGCTCATTATGGTTTGCAGAAGGTTATTGAAGTTATGAGCCACGCCGCCGGCCATTTCACCCACCGCCGACAAGCGTTCGGCCCTGATCAGAACCTGCTCCATTTCCTTTCGGAAGCTAAGATCGCGTCCCACGCTTAAGACCGCGCTTTGGCGTTTGAACTTGATCGGTTTGGAATGGAACTCAAAAGGCGACTTTTGGCCGTCTTTGGTGAGCGCGTATAGTTCCAGTTGAACCGCCTGCTCATCCTGCATCTTGCTGATGAATTGGCGCGTCTGCGGCGTCTCCTCCCAAATAACCAGGTCCCAAATCTTCATGGTCAGCAGTTGGTCCCGGCTATAACCGAAGCGCTGGCAGGCCACGTCATTGACTTCCAATATGCAGCCTTCCAAATCATTGATGAACACCGGGTCGCTCACGCCTTCGAAAAGATCCTTGTAGCGCTGCAACTCCTCCATGCGCTTGCGCTCGGTTACATCGCGCACCATGGCCACCAGGCACTGCTGGCCCTGATAATCGATCACGGTGCCGGTCACCTCCGCATCCACGATGTTGCCGTCTTTTGTTTTAAAACGCCGCTCATGGAGGTACAAGGCGCCATGGTTCTTGGCTGCCTTCAGGTTCTCCCGCAAGTTGACCGCCGAGGGCGCCAGGATATCCTCCACCCGCATGCTTAATAGTTCTTGGCTGCTGTAGCCCAACCACTTGCAGGTGTAAGCGTTGCAGAAAACAAAGCGCCTGTTCGCCAGGTTGAAGATATAGATGGCCTCCGGCGCGTATTCCAGCACCGAGCGAAGGGTGGCTTCGGATTTAGTGACGAAATCAAGGGCGCGCTCGTACTCGGCGTTAGCCTCTTTGAGCAGGTTGGTCAAAATGTCGGACTTGCGCTCGGCCAAGGCCAGGGCATCCTTCAGCTCCTTTACCAGAGACTTCAGATTGCCTGTGGCGCTGACGCTCATGACCGTATCACCTCAAACCTATAACGGAAACCGCAGCCGTTTCGTTATACAGCAAGCTGGGCCGGTTGATCCTTGGGCGCGAAAACTCTCCGTAGCTGTAGAACCCCAACAAGGGAAGCTCGCCGCCCACTTCCTCTCTAACCTTATCTATTTCCTCGATAATCCGTCGGCCCAACACAATCCGGCGCGCCATACAGGAATACAAAAAGGCCATGCAAGGACGGGCGTCCTGCAATTGTTCCATGGCCAGGCGGGCGGCCCGGCCGGAAGCGTTCACGATTGAGTCGGCGCCTCCGCAGGTCAGGCGGACCATGGCGCCCTCGGGAATCTCGCCGGCAAAGGAAATCGAGCCGTCATGCTGGTTCACCGACATGGTGGCGCGCAATAAAAGGTCTTCGTCAGTTTCGCCGTCTTCGCTCTCAGCCACCAGGCCCAGGGGATATTCCACCCCCACTCCGGGCAGATTTTTCGCATGCTTGCCCAAAAAACGCGTGTATACCGCCAAGGCGGGTTGGTCGTTTAGTTCGTAGAGCGTGTTGCCCGACGCCCTGGTTACCCGCTTGGGAAGCCCCAGAGGCGACCAGCCGCTGCTTATACCCATGCCCAGTTGAAAATTGCCGGAAAATCCGATGGCCACGGCGGCGTTGCTCAGCAGACGGCCGCCATGGAACTGGAAGGTGCGCCGGAATTGTCCCGCGTCGCCGGCAGTGCCGCCGGCCACCGGCGTTTCCTTTTTGAGGATGGAATACATTCCTCTGAGAAGCGCGCAGCCGTTGCCGGTCAAGCCGTCGGAAAAAAGTTGCAGGTATTTGACTTCCGGGGACAATTCATGAGCCAGGCTCCGCCCTGCATTCTGGCAGTCCCGGCCTATATTCAGGACGCTAACCGCCTGGAACTCGATTTGGTCGGAAACCACGCCTCCCAACACTGCGGATCCGCAGTCGAAACCATGGTTGGAGATCTCGCCGTCGGTGGTGCAACCCACTATGACATCGGTGCCCACCGCTTCGCGGACCCCTCGCAGCAGGGCCTCAAGCCCATCATTGGGCGAGGCGAAGAGCCAGCTAGCCGAGGGAGGAGCCTTTAGCCGGGACACCAAGGATTCGCCTAGCTTGTGTCCGGCTTTGCGGGAAAAGGTAGTTTTCGTTCTTACGGTAGCGGCCTCGAACATCCAGGCCTCCCTGCTTAACTAGGCGATTTAGTTGTTAAGTTCGATGGTTAATAGGATGTCTCCCTCTCCTAGCGAGCCTAGGCCCTCTTGCAGGCGCCCAAGCTCCATCTCGCGGCCGTCCAACCAGGCCCCTTGGCAGAACTGCCAAAAATCCTGGCTAGAGCCGGCGGCGATTCCCTCGAATTCCTTGGCGGCGAGCACTATTCCCCGCTTGAGCAACACCGGCCCCACTTCACGGATGAGCAGGTTAAAGAGCTTTATAATAATGCTTCCGGGACCGCTTCGCATAGCCCCTTTATCGCCCTCATGGGTAATGTTGCGGCGGAGCGTTGCATAATAGCCGCCCTTGCGCATGGTGGCACCCACCAAGCCCGGCATGGCTGCGGA
>Ga0307423_1001105_pt1 | contig 16804 bp, 15 predicted proteins | sample SalMarWE160310MG_FD_202154 | JGI IMG/M metagenome (GOLD analysis project Ga0307423, IMG submission 202154) | Salt marsh sediment microbial communities from the Plum Island Ecosystem LTER, Massachusetts, United States - WE1603-10 | ecosystem: Environmental > Aquatic > Marine > Intertidal zone >...
GGCAGGCGACGCGGGGGCGCTTGCCAGCCCGGTTTCAAACAGGTAAAGCCTTGTCCTCTTTTTAATACATAGTATTTTTTCACCAAGAATGAAAGACGGGTAAGCAGACGCCCCTTCCATGCCATCACATACATAATAGGGGATTTTTTGGAAGAGGGGGGAGTTCGGAGAGGGTCTGAAATGATGTTTTTCAGGCGATTGCGAAGAATTGCCGGTTGTCGCGGGCCGGAGGAAGTTTTATCGCGGAGCGGGGCGATGCAATGAATGGGCATCTCCCCGCTCCGCGATAAAACCTCCTCCAGCCCTTGGCATGGCTTGTCCCGGAGAGCGGCATGAGACGCAAGCGTCGTGGGGCTGCGCGAAGCGTAAAAAAGAGGTTTGGAAGAATTTTAAGATCATCCCCCAGCCCATATTATGGGTTGTTACGGGGGCGGTTATGAGACGCAAGCGTCGCGAGTTTGCGCGAAACGTTAAAAGAAGGTTTGGATGATTCTTAAGAAACCTTTCCTCAAAAGGTTTCTTAAGCCGCCGGAGGCATATCTCATGATAGACGTTGGTTTTTTTGATTTTGGGGGCGTGATCGCCGAGGAGGGGTTTGTCGGCGGGCTTCGGGCCATTGGCCTTGAGCAGGGCAAGGACCCTGACGCGGTCTTGCAGGCCGGTGTGGACGCGGCCTGGGAGACGGAATTCGTTTTGGGCCGTTCCGACGAGGCCGCTTTTTGGGCTTTCGTGCGCGACCGCGCGGGCGTCAAAGGCGAGGACGCCGCATTGCGACAGTATTTGTACGACCACTTTGTCGTGCGTCCCTGGATGCTTGAGGCCGTGGACCGGGTCAGGGCGGCGGGCGTGCGTCCGGCTATTTTGAGCGATCAGATGTGGTGGCTGGACAAGATGGACGAGAAGCACGGTTTTTTCAAGCGTTTCGACATGGTTTTCAACAGCTACCACAGCGGCCTGTCCAAGCGCGAGGAGGCCTTTTTTGAGTTGGCCATGGAAGGTATGGGGACGACGCCGGCGCGGACTTTTTTCGTGGACGACAACGAGGGCAACGTGGAACGGGCGAGAAAGCTCGGCATGAACGCGATACTGTATGTGGACAGACCGGCCTTCGAGCGTGAACTGTACGCCCTGGTCCCGGCCGCCGCAGGCAAATAATCATCGGGGAGCCATCTTATGTGCAAGTCCTTCAACGCCTTCGGCATTGCCCTGGACGGGCTGCCCATTATCGGCGTCCTGGCTCTGGCGACGCTTGTCATGGCCTTTTTGCGTTGGCCTTGGTTGGCGGTCTTTTTTCTTTTGGCCACGGCCTTTACCGTGAATTTTTTCCGCGACCCCGAGCGGATCGCCCCGGACGGACCGGGGCTGGCCATCTCCCCGGCGGACGGTAAAGTGGTCAAGATATCCGAGATGGAAGATCCGCTGACGGGTGAGACGCGCACGGCGGTGTGCATTTTTATGAACGTCTTCAACGTACATGTGAACCGCGTGCCTGTATCTGGAAAGATCAGTAAAATCAAATATATCGAAGGAAAATTTATCAACGCCTCCTTTGACAAGGCCTCCACGGACAACGAGCGCAACCTCATCCAGATTACGGACGGGGACGGGGCGACGTGGACGGTGGTGCAAATCGCCGGACTGATCGCCCGCCGGATCGTCTGCCGGGCCGAGGTTGGCGAGGAATACGCCCGCGGCCAGCGCTACGGCCTGATCAAGTTCGGTTCCAGGGTTGACGTTTACTTGCCGCGTGGATATCATCCCGCTGTAACAATCGGCCGGAATGTCCTCGCCGGACAATCGGTCATCGCCGAGAAACAAGATTAACGCTGCGGGATTGCATGAATTCGAAGTTCCAGGGTCCGCCCCGTAAGGGCGTCTACATCCTCCCCAACCTGCTCACCACAGCGAGCCTGTTTTCAGGCTTTATGGGGATTTTGTGGTCTCTGGACGGACGATTCGAACTCTCCGCCATCGCCATCCTGGTCAGTTGCCTGTTTGACGGGCTTGATGGGAAAGTCGCCCGGATGACCAACACCAGTTCCGATTTCGGGGTGCAACTCGATTCCCTGGCCGATCTGGTGGCTTTCGGGGTGGCTCCGGCGCTTATGGTCTACCAGTGGGAGCTGTCCAAATTCGGCCGCTTGGGCATCATGGCCGCCTTTTTGCTCATCGCCTGCGGGGCGCTTCGGCTTGCGCGCTTCAACGTGCAGTCCCAGAAAGTCTCCACCTCCAAGAAATTTTTCGTGGGCCTGCCCATCCCGGCCTCGGGTTGCATTCTGGCCTCCTTTTACATGTTCTCCCAGTATTTGCCCGATGCATGGTACGCCAAAGTCATTCCGCACATGTGTCTGGCCATGGTCTATGCCCTGTCCTTCCTCATGGTCAGCCGGGTGCGCTATTTCGCCTTCAAGGAATTGGGCCCCAGAGTCCATCCCTTCAGGTCCACGGTCACGGCCATCCTGCTCTTCGCCCTGATCGCCACCGAGCCCAAGCTTTTGGGTTTTGTGTTTTTCTTTGTCTATCTCGTTTCCGGTCCTTTCTACACCTTTATTATTCTACCCTACCGCGCAAGGAAGCTACGGGAGTCCCCTCAGGAACTCTCGTAACAATCAAAATCCGCATATTCGCGACCCAGGTCGTATTGTAATCAGCGCAAGCCTCGGCTAAGCTCGCACGCCCGGCCGACGGCGCACCCCAACGCCTTATCCACCAGCGCGGAAACGCGCGACAACTTGAGGAGACGACAATGTCCGATCGAGTATTTATCTTCGACACCACCTTGCGGGATGGGGAGCAATCCCCCGGCGCAACCATGAACGAGCGGGAGAAGATTCGTCTGGCCCGTCAGCTCGAAACCCTTGGCGTGGACATCATCGAGGCTGGATTCCCCGCCGCCAGCGAGGGCGATTTCCAGGCCGTCAAAGCCATTGCGGGCGCGGTGAACGATGTCACCGTGGCGGCCCTTTGCCGGGCGCTCAAACCCGACATCGACCGTGGTTTCGCAGCGGTCAAGGACGCGGCGAAGCCCCGCATCCATACCTTTATCGCCACCTCGCCCCTGCACATGGAGCATAAGCTCGGCAAAAAACCGGACGAGGTGCTGGACATGGCCGTGGCCGCCGTGTCCCACGCCAAAAGCCTGACTCCGGACGTGGAATTCTCCTGCGAAGACGCTTCGCGTTCGGAGCCGGAGTTTCTGGTCACGATTTGCGAAAAGGCCATCGCCGCCGGAGCGACCACCATCAACATCCCGGACACGGTGGGATACGCCCAGCCGCATGAGTTCGCGGAACTGATCCGGCATCTGTTGAAGACCGTGCCCAATAGCGGCCAAGCCATCTTCTCCGTGCACTGCCACAATGACCTGGGCCTGGGTGTGGCCAATACCCTGGCGGCGCTGCATGCGGGCGCGAGACAGGCCGAGGTGACTCTCTCCGGCATCGGCGAGCGCGCCGGAAACGCTTCCCTGGAACAGGTGGTCATGGCCCTGCACACCCGGCCAAATTTGTACAATTTGGAGGTGGGCGTGGTCAGCGAGCAGATTTTCCCCTCCTGCCGCCTGCTCTCGCGCATCATCGGCCAGCCCATTCCGCCGTATATGCCGATCATCGGCCGCAACGCCTTTGCCCACGAATCCGGCATCCACCAGCATGGTATGCTGAAAGACCGCCGGACGTATGAGATCATGACGCCTGAAAGCATCGGACGCCTTGGCTCGGACATGGTGCTCGGCAAGCATTCCGGCCGTCACGCCCTCACCGCCAAGGTGGAGGAACTCAATTACCGGCTGGACGAGGACCAGATCAATCAGGTCTTCGAGGCGGTCAAGACCCTGGCTGACCGCAAAAAGCAGATCTTCGACGATGATGTGGAATCCATCATCCTGGAGCAGGTCTTCCGCAAAAAGGACAAGTACGCCCTGAAGCATATAAGCGTGCTCTCGGGCAACATGGAAATGCCGCCCTCGGCCGCCATCGTCATGCTGAAGGACAACGAAGAGGTCAAGCACGCGGCCTTCGGCGTCGGCCCCATCGACGCGGTTTTCAACGCCCTGGCCCATCTGGCCGGGCGCAAGCCCGAGCTTGAAGAGTTCGCGGTCAACGCCATCACCGGCGGCTCGGACGCCCAGGGCGAGGTGACCGTGCGCATCAAGGAAGCAAATGTCAGTTCCGTGGGACGCGGCTCACACGATGACATCATTGTGGCCAGCGCCATGGCGTATATCAACGCTCTCAATAGAATGACCAAGAAGGAGGAGGAAAGGGAATGCGTCAAACTTTAGCCCAGAAAATCCTGCAGCGGCACAGCGACGAAGAGGTCAAGGCCGCCGGACAGATCGTGCGCTGCCGTCTGTCGTTGGTTTTGGCCAACGACATCACCGCGCCGCTGGCCATCAAGTCTTTCGGGAAGATGGGCGCGACCGCCCTTTTCGATAACGACAAGGTGGTCTTCGTCAGCGACCATTTTACGCCCAACAAGGACATCGCCTCGGCCGAACAGGTCAAACTCACCCGCGAGTTTGCCCACAGGTTGAACATGACCCATTATTTCGAGGGCGGCGACGTGGGCGTGGAGCATGCGCTCCTGCCTGAACTGGGCCTCGTCGGCCCTGGCGACGTGATCATCGGCGCGGACAGCCACACCTGCACCTACGGCGGCCTTGGCGCCTTCGCCACAGGTATGGGCTCCACCGATATCGCGGGCGGCATGGCCCTTGGCGAGACCTGGTTCAAGGTGCCGCCCACCATCAAGGTTATCCTTGACGGCAAGCTCGGCCAGTGGATCGGCGGCAAGGATCTGATCCTTGCGCTTATCGGCAAAATCGGCGTGGCCGGGGCGCTCTACAAGGCCCTGGAATTCGCCGGTTCCGCCGCTTCCGAACTCTCCATCGAAGGCCGCATGACCATGTCCAACATGGCCATCGAGGCGGGCGGCAAGGTGGGCATTTTCCCGGCCGACGCCAAGACCCTGGCCTACGCTACGGTTCATGGCCGTTCGGGCGATGCTAAGCTTTACGCCGACGAGGGCGCGGAATACGAGCGCGAGGTGGTCATCGACGCCTCCTCCCTGTCGCCCCAGGTGGCCTGCCCGCACCTGCCGGACAACGTCAAGCCCGTGGAGGAGTGCAAGGACATTCGCATTGATCAATCGGTCATCGGCTCCTGCACCAACGGCCGGATCGAAGACCTGCGCTTGGCCGCCGAAATCCTCAAGGGGAAAAAGGCCGCCAAAAACGTGCGCCTGATCGTGCTCCCGGCCACGCCCAACATTTGGAAACAGGCTCTCAAAGAGGGGCTTCTCGAAATATTCATGGACGCCGGCGCCGTGGTCGGCCCGCCCACCTGCGGCCCGTGCCTGGGCGGCCACATGGGCATCCTGGCCGGCGGCGAGCGCGCCATCGCCACCACCAACCGCAACTTCAAGGGGCGCATGGGCAGCCTGGAGAGCGAAGTGTACCTCGCCGGACCGGCCGTGGCCGCCGCCAGCGCTGTTACGGGCGTGATTACGCATCCGAAGGATGTGTAGGTTGTGACGGGGGAGGGCCTCCGGCGGCCAGAGGGGCAGGGCCCCTCTGGATTCCCCGACTGGAGGCAAACGCAAGGTTGATACCGCGAAGCGCGGATGAAAGTTTTGAAGGATTCTCAAGGAAACTTTTCCAAAAGTTTCCTTGAGCCGCCGGAGGCAACGGGGCTTTGCCCGTCTCGCCGCAGGCGATTACTCAAGGAGATAATATCATGTTCAAGGGCAAGGCGCATAAGGTCGGCGCGCATATCGATACGGACGCGATCATTCCGGCCAAGTTTTTGGTGACCACGGACCCGGACGAGCTTGGGGCCAACTGCATGGAAGGTCTTGAGGAAGGCTGGATCAAGCGGGTGGCGAAGGGCGACATCATGGTAGCTGAGGAGAATTTCGGCTGCGGATCATCGCGTGAGCACGCGCCGGTGTCCATCCTGGGCGCGGGCATCCCCGTGGTGGTGGCCCACAGTTTTGCGCGGATTTTCTATCGCAACGGCTTCAACATGGGGCTGACGCTTTTGGAAATCGGCGACGAGATCAAAAAGATCAGCGACGGCGACGAACTGGAAGTGGACGCCGAGGCCGGGGTCATCAAGAACCTGACCACAGGCGCGACCATCGAATGCCTGCCGGTGCCGCCTTTCATGCGCGGCATTCTGGATCAGGGCGGACTGGTTAATTACGTCAAGGCCAAGCTGCAAGAGCGGGTCTAGCTGCGTACTCGGAAACAATGCGCTTCTTTTCGGAAGCGTAAGCACATCAAGCGGCTGCGCTTCAAGAAAACGCCTGCTTTCTTGGGCGCGCCGCATGAGCAAAGAGGGAAAATCAATGCGTTTTACGATTTGCGTATTGCCGGGCGACGGGATCGGTCCGGAGATTGTGGCCCAGGGGTTGGCGGTCCTTCATAAGATCGGCGAAAAGTTCGGTCATGAGTTCGCCATCACCGAGGCGCTTATTGGCGGCGCGGCTATCGACGCCGTAAATAACCCCCTGCCCAAAGAAACGGTGGACGCCTGTAAGGCCGTCGACGCCGTGCTGTTGGGCGCAGTGGGCGGCCCCAAATGGGACAATATCGAAAAATCCATCCGCCCCGAGCGCGGGCTTTTGGGCATCCGCAAAGAGCTTGGCCTTTTCGCCAACCTGCGCCCGGCAAGGCTCTTTCCCGAACTGAAGAGCGCCTGCCTGCTGCGTCCGGACATTGTTGAGAAGGGCGTGGACGTCATGGTGGTGCGAGAGTTGACCGGCGGGCTCTATTTTGGCGAGCCCAAGGGCGAGGAGATGCGAAACGGCGAGAAGACCGCTTTTAACACCATGATATACGCCGAGAGCGAGATTCGGCGCATCGCCAAGGTCGGCTTCGAGACCGCCCGCAAACGCAAGGGCAAACTCTGCTCCGTGGACAAGGCCAACGTGCTGGACGTCATGCAGCTGTGGCGCGAAATCGTCATCGACGTGGCCAAGGAATACCCGGACGTGGAACTCTCGCACATGTACGTGGACAACGCGGCCATGCAACTTGTGCGCGACCCGTCCCAGTTTGACGTGATCGTGACCGAAAACATGTTCGGCGACATCCTCTCGGACGAGGCGGCGGTCATCACCGGCTCCATCGGCATGCTGCCCTCGGCCTCGCTCGGCGCGGGCAATCCGGGTATTTTCGAGCCCATCCACGGCTCGGCCCCGGACATCGCAGGCCAGGACAAGGCCAACCCTCTGGCCACCATTCTGTCCGTAGCCATGTTGCTCAAGTACTCCTTCGGCCTCGCCGACGAAGCGGCGGCCATCGAAGCGGCCGTGTCCAATGTCCTCAACCAGGGCGTACGGACCGGCGATATTATGGAACAGGGCAAAGAACTTGTGGGCTGCGTTAAAATGGGCCAGTTGGTCCTAGAGAGTTTGTAGTTGTCCAAGATCAATATTCAATCCGTTTGCAAGGCCTACGGCGGCCGGGACGTGCTGCGCGATTTCAGTTTGGAAATCAATGGCAGCACGCGTCTGGCCGTCGTGGGCGTGAACGGGGCGGGCAAGAGTACGCTCCTGAAACTGTTGGCAGGGGAGTCCGAGCCTGATTCCGGCAAGGTGGCGCTCTCTTCGGGCGCCCGGCTTGGTTACGTGGCCCAGGAGCTGGAGGCCGTGGACCTGGAAACCCCGCTTCTGGAATGGGTGTTGGACGCGCTGCCCTCCTGGCATGATTTCTGGGCGGAATGGGATGCGGCCGCCAAGGCCGGGGATAAGGCGAGGCTCGACGCCCTGGCCGTTCGCCAGACCGAACTTGAGCACCAGCTCGGCTACAGCCCGGAGCACCGGGCCAAGTCCATCCTTTTGGGCCTGGGCTTCGCCGAGCGCAAATGGGACCGGCCCATCCAGACCCTAAGCGGCGGTTGGAGGGAGCGGGCAAAGTTGGCCCGGGTGCTTGTGGCCGGGGCGGACGTGCTCCTCCTGGACGAACCCACCAACCACCTGGACCTTGAGGCCGTGGCCTGGCTTGAAAACTATCTGCTGGCCTTCCAGGGCGTTCTGGTCTTCGTGGCCCATGAGCGGGTCTTTTTGGACCGGGTGGCTACGGATACATTGTTTCTGGGTGACGCCAAGCCGGTCTTGCGACCGGGAACGTTCACCCAATTTCTGGCCTGGCGCGAGGAGATGGACAAGCAGTGGGAGCGTCAGGCGGCGGCCATCGATAACAAGATCAAGCGGCACAACGCCTACATTGACCGTTTCCGTTACAAGGCCTCCAAGGCCCGGCAGGCCCAGAGCAAGCTTAAAAGCGCCGAGAAGCTGGGCAAGGAATTGGCGGGATTGGCCTCGGACAGGCCCGAGGCCAGAACCCGGTCCCTTGATTTTACGCTGCCTGAGCCGACGCGCGGGGACAAGACCGTGCTTTCGGCGGCGGACCTGGAATTTTCCTTTCCAGATCAGGCGCCGCTTTGGCCCAAGCTGACCTTTCACATCTATCGAGGCCAGAAAATCGCCCTGGCCGGACCCAACGGCGCAGGCAAGACCACGCTGTTGAAGCTTATAAGCAACGACCTGACGCCCACAGGGGGCGCGGTCCGCCTTGGCAGCGGCGTGACCATGGGCTATTTCAGCCAGCATCAGGCTGAAATTCTGTCGCTCGACAAGACGGTTATTTCCGAGATGCGCCGTCTGGCCGGTCCCAAGGCCACGCACAACGAGGTCTGCTCGGTGCTTGGCCTTTTCATGCTGGGCGAGGAATACTGGGAACGCACGGTGTCGAAGCTCTCCGGCGGGGAGAAGAGCCGCCTGCTTCTGGCCGGGCTATTTTCGGCCAGGGCCAATTTTCTGGTGCTCGACGAACCGACCAACCACCTTGATCTTGAGAGCCGCGAAGCGCTTATCCGGGCTTTGAGCGAATATACGGGCACCATCCTTTTCGTGGCCCATGACCGGCATTTGCTGTCCGAAACGGCTCAGGAAGTTTGGTCCGTAGGGCCGGAGGGGCTGACGGTCTACCCCGACGGGTATGAGGAATACGTCCGCAAGATCGAGGAGACGGCCAGGGAGGCTGCTCGGGACGAGGATGCGTCGCGGCGTGAAAGCCAGCCCCCCAAGCTTTCCAAAAAGGACGAGAAGGAGCTTAAGCGCCGCCAGGCCGAGGTGCGCAACCGGATCTATAAGCTTGTAAAGCCCAAGCAGGACGCCTACGCGCGTCTTGAGGCCGAGCTTGAGACCATTTTGACCGAGCAGGCCGAGCTTGAGGCGGTCATGGCCGATCCTGCGAGTTACGCGGACGCCAAGCGTTTCTCCGAACTGAGCAAACGCTACAACGAACTGACGGAATCGAGCGAGCGGCTGTTTGTGAAGATGGATGCGCTTGAGAAGGAAATCCAGGCCTTCGAAATGGAAAAGGCGTCGGTATGAGTGCGGGGGCGGGGCCTTTGATCGAGGTGGTCGCGGCCATCTTGTGGATGGACGGTCGGTTTCTGGCGGTGGAGCGGCCGGAAGGCAAAGCCATGGCCGGATTGTGGGAGTTTCCCGGAGGCAAGATCGAGCCGGGCGAGACGGCAGAGGCGGCCCTAGTGCGGGAGCTGCTCGAAGAACTCGGCGTCAAGGCCAGAAAATTCGCCTTCTGGAAGGAAAAGACGCATGCGTATCCAGCGCTTCGCGTGCGCCTGCTTTTTTTTCATATTCATGAATTTTCGGGAACGCCCAGTCCACTGGAAGGCCAACGCATGTCCTGGCTTTCGCCGGGCGAGGCGCACGTTTTGCCGTTCCTTGAGGCCGACCAGGACATTGTTCGTGAGCTTGCGACATATGCGCATGCTTGACGCGTCAAAAATATAAGGGTCTCTTTGGAAGAGAAGGGGAGGTCTGGCGGGAAAGGGAAACCTTTCCTTCCCAATAGAAAGGCTTCCCTTTCCCTCCAACACCCCATAGGCGGTCATCTTATGAAAATCATAGACCTGATCCATAGCCGGACGACGCCGTTCGTCTCGTTCGAGTTCTTTCCGCCCAAGGAAAAGGATGCTTGGCCCGCGTTTTTTGCGGCTGCGGACCGTCTTCGGGCGGTCGATCCGCTTTTCGTCTCCGTGACGTACGGCGCCGGCGGCGGGACCCAGGCCAATACCTTGGACCTTGTCGTGCGGCTCAAGGACGAGCTTTCATTCGAGCCCATGGCGCACCTGACCTGCGTCAAGGCTGACGCGGTCGCCTTGCGCCTGTTTTTGGACGGTCTGGCTACAGCCGGGGTGGACAATGTTTTGGCCCTGCGCGGCGACCCTCCCAAAGGCGAGACGGATTTCAGACCTGATAGCGAGGAATTCAGGCACGCCTCGGATTTGGTCTCCTTCATCAAGGCGGGGTATCCCGACATGGGCGTGGGCGTGGCGGCCTATCCGGAAAAGCACCCCCAGGCCGCGAGCCTTGAAGAGGACATGGGCTATTTGAAGCGAAAGCTCAGGCTTGGCGGCGAGTTCGCCGTGACCCAGCTATTTTTCGACAACCAACGTTATTTCGATTTCGTCAAGAAGGCCGGTGAGATGGGCATGGACAAACCCATCCTGCCGGGAGTATTGCCGGTCATGAATCTGGGCGGTTTGAAGCGTATTCTGTCGCTTTGCGGGGCCAGCGCGCCGGGGGCGTTCCTGCGTGAGCTTGAAGAGGCCGAGGCGCGGGGCGGCGCGGCGGCCGTGGCCGAAGTCGGCGTGGCCTATGCCAAGCGGCAGGCGAAAGAGCTCCTGGATATGGGCGCGCCTGGCGTGCATTTGTACACCCTGAATAAAGCCGAGGCCTGCCTTGAGATCGTCGAGGCTCTGGGAATTTAGCAAAACAGCCACCTGACGCGGGGATGTATTCCCGGCGCGGGCGAATAACGAAGCAATATGGAGGCAGTTATGGGCAGCGGTGAACTTGTTGTCGCGGTCTGCGGCGCCACGGGGGCGGTCGGCAGGGAGATGCTCAAGACGCTTGAGGGCCGGAGTTTTCCTGCGACCAAAGTCAGGGCCTTCGCATCTTCCCGTTCAGCCGGGATGGCCGTTCCTTATATGGACGGCGAATTGACTGTTGAGGAACTGAAAGAGGATTCGTTCGCGGGCATCGACATCGCCCTGTTTTCCGCCGGGGGGGCGACCTCCAAGAAGTTCGCGCCGTTCGCCGCCAAGGCCGGGTGCATCGTCATCGACAATTCCAGCGCTTGGCGCATGGACCCGGAGGTTCCCCTGGTTGTGCCCGAGGTCAATCCCGATGACGTAAGCTGGCATAAGAACATCATCGCCAATCCGAACTGTTCCACCATCCAGATGGTGGTGGCCCTGAAGCCCTTGCACGACGCGGCGAAAATCAAGCGGGTGATCGTCTCGACCTATCAGGCTGTTTCCGGCACGGGGCAGAAGGCCATCGTCGAGCTTGAGACCCAGGTCCGGCAGCTTTTTTCCATGAAGGACCCCGAGGTCAAGGTGTACCCGCATCAGATCGCTTTCAACTGCCTGCCCCAGATCGACGTGTTTTCGGATGACGACTATACGTTTGAAGAGATCAAGATGATCAAGGAAACCGCCAAGATCATGGGCGATGAGAGCATCAAGGTGACGGCCACCACGGTGCGCGTGCCGGTTTTTTACGGCCACAGCGAGTCGGTGAACATTGAGACCGAAAAGAAGCTGACGGCCAAGGAAGCCCGCGCCATCCTGTCTCAGGCGCCGGGGATCAAGGTCTACGACAATCCGGAAGCGAAGATTTACCCCATGCCGCTGGCGTGTGCGGGCGAGGACGAGGTGTTCGTGGGGCGCATCCGCGAGGACAAGACCATCGACAATGGTCTGAACCTGTGGATCGTGGCCGACAACATCCGCAAGGGCGCGGCGCTCAACGCCGTGCAGATCGCCGAACTGCTCCTTGAGCGCGGCATGGTCGGTAAATAAAAAGAACAAGACTCGTTACCTTCCCAAACGCGAATCCCATGAAAGGTTTCTGGGGAAGAGAGGGGGCTCGGGGGAGAGGAACCCCGCTTTCCTTAAAAGAGGGGTTTCTCTCCCCCGGCCGCCGGAGGCGGAATGCTGTCAGTCATTGATTCCAAGGAGTATCTTGAGCGTATGCTGGCCCATGAACGGCCGGGCGCGGGGAAGATTCTGGCGTTTTACGAGCACCGGGTGGGCGCGATCTGCAAGGATGCGCAGCTGTTGCTTTTGCCCATGGACGATCATCTGGTCCACCGGGGCGACGGGGTCTTCGAGGCCCTCAAGTTCGTGGGGCGGAGATTGTACCAGCTTGACGCGCATATCGAGCGCATGAAGGGCTCGAGCGCGGCCATAGGTCTTGCGCCGCCGTGTACGTGGGAGGAGCTTCGCGGGCATATTCTGGACGTATGTCGGGCGAGCGAGGCTGAAAACGGTTTTGTCCGCATCCTGCTAGGGCGCGGTCCGGGCGGCTTCGGCGTGGACCCGTCCGAATGCCCGGAGGCCAGCCTGTACGTCATCGCGTGCGCCTTCACGCCAAAACCCGAATTGACATACGAGCGCGGGGCAAGCGCCTTTCGCACCTCCATCCCGGCCAAGCAGCCATGGCTGGCCAAGATCAAGTCCATCGACTACCTGCCCAATGTGCTCATGAAGAAGGAAGCGAGCGCCCTCGGCGCGGATTTTCCGGTCTGCTACGATGAGCGCGGGTTTATGGCCGAGGGGGCGACGGAGAATCTGTGCATCGTGGACGAAGCGGGCCGGATCGAGGTCCCGGAGTTGACCAACGCCCTGACCGGCACGACCATGATGCGGGCCTTCGCGTTGGCGAAAGGCGAGATCCCGGTGATCTACAAGGAAATCCGGGAGGAGGACATCCTGCGGGCCAGGGAGATGATCGTGCTTGGCACCACCAACGATGCCCTGAGCATCGTCTCCTACAATGGAAATCCCGTGGGGGACGGTAAGCCGGGCCCTATAAGCAGGCGACTGCGGGAGCTCCTTCTGGCCGACGTCAAAGCGCACGGAATCGAGGTGTAGGCCAGGACTGGCTGTGCATTGCGCGGGCGCTTTTTTCAAGGGAGTATTTGGAAACAAGGAGGCGTGCGCATGGATTGCGTGGAAAAAACGGTGGACGCGCTCATCTTGGCCGATCAGCCGGAGGCGTACCATGAGGCCCTGGCCGGGGTGGGCATGCACCCCCGATGTTTTGCGGACATTCACGAGTTGTTGGCTTCTCTGCCCGCACTGACCTACTCCGGTCTGATTTTGGACATTCCCACGGTCATGAGGGCGCCGCGCGACGCTCGGGACCGTCTTTTCAAACTTTCAGAGTCTCTTCCGATCATGCGGGCGCGAATCGGCAAGCCCGGCGGCCGGGTTCAGTTCCTGGACGACATCGACGTCTTCATCCACAACTGCAAAACAGTCTGCCCGTCGCGGGTGCGTAGCGTCAGACGCTATCCCACGAAGCTTTCCACGCTCATTTCGCGTGAAGATGATCCAGACATGACCAAGGCGGTCCCGGCGAATATCCTGAACATTTCCGAAAGAGGCTGTTACGTTTACACGCTGGGCGATTTTTCTGATGCGGAATTTATTTTCCTGAAGATTATGGAGCTTGAAGACGCCACTCCAATTTTTGGATTGATTCGTTGGCGCAAGCCTTGGGGCGAGACGAACATGCTTCCCGGCCTGGGCGTGGCGTTCCTCGACATTCGGGATGCGCAGGTCGCCGAGATTGAAAGCGAGCGCCATTTTATCAGGGACCCGTTGGACGGTTGCCCCAATTCGTCGGAAGAGTGAACCGGCCGAGGCCATTCCTTTTTGTCGATTTTGCTTGCATATCTGGCGGTTATCTTTGTATATACTTATTGGGAAATTCTTCTCGAATGACATATGCAAGGCTTGTCGCTCATAACACGAACAAAGGAGTGGAACATGAGCTATACCGAAGCCGACCTGCCGGTTGAAATCCATCACGAGGACCTCGTTACGCTGGCCGACGGTACGACCATCCGGTTTGAGACCAACGCCGAGGCCAAGGATCTCTATGTTGGCGACGCATTCACGGCCAATGATCAGCTTTTTCCGGGCAATGAGTATGTTTTTGAAGCGGGCGGAAACAAATACAAGTGCACCGCCACATTTGAGGACAAGGTCAGGGTCGAGAAGCTCTAGAGCCAACTGCAAATCGTATGTAACGTTACGGGGTGGTTTCCTTCAGGAAGCCGCCCCGTTTTGTTTTTATTCATAGTAAAATCATATGTTATCATGAGGGGGAACGCGGTCTCCGCCTTGCCAGGACGACGCGCCGGGTATTATGCTTGCGCAAACGTCGATTTGCCGCGCGAAAGGAGCTTGTACGCATGGCAGCGGGATCCAAAGGCGAACAGTGCGACATTCCAAGAAGGGAAGGGCGGATATCCAGGATCGGCCGGTCCTTTTCGCCGTGGCTGCCCTTTTTAGGGTGGCGCCATCTTCTGACCCGGCGCAACCTTCGGGCGGATCTGGCGGCCGGGCTGACCGGGGCGGTCATCGTCCTGCCCCAGGGCGTGGCCTTCGCCACCATCGCCGGACTGCCGCCCGTCTACGGCCTGTACGCCGCCATGGTCCCGAGCATCGTAGCTGCGCTTTTCGGCTCGTCCTTCCACCTCATCTCCGGGCCTACCACGGCCATATCCCTGGTGGTCTTCGCCAACGTGAGCCTCTTGGCGGAGCCAATGACTCCGGAATACATCCGGCTGGTTCTGACTCTGACCTTCTTGACCGGGGTTTTCCAGCTCAGTCTGGGGCTGGCGAGGCTTGGGGCGTTGGTCAATTTCGTGTCGCATTCCGTGGTGGTCGGTTTCACGGCGGGGGCCTCCATCCTCATCATGACCAGCCAGCTCGGGCATTTTTTGGGCATCCGCCTGCCCAAGGGCGAGGCCTTTCATGTCACCTGGGCGGAGATCCTTCGCAATCTGCCTCAGACCAACCCGTACGTCTTGGCCGTGGCCCTGGCGACCCTGGTCGCGGCGGCGTCTATCAAGGCGGCCCGGCCAAAATGGCCGGCCATGTTTGTGGCCATGGTTCTGGGCAGCGCGCTGGCCCTGATTCTGGGCGGCGAGGAGCGCGGCCTGCGTCTGGTCGGGGCTTTGCCGGATTCTCTGCCGCCCTTGTCCTTGCCTGATTTCAATCTCCAACATCTGCGCAGCATCATTCCAGGCGCCCTGGCCGTGGCCATGCTGGGTCTGGCCGAGGCCGTGTCCGTAGCCAGGGCTGTGGCCACGCGCTCGCAGCAGCGCATCAACAACAACCAGGAGTTCATCGGCCAGGGTCTGGCCAACATGGCGGGCGCATTTTTTTCGGCCTATGCCTCCTCCGGTTCCTTCACCCGCACCGGGGTTAATTACGAGTCGGGCGCGGTCACGCCCATGGCGGCCGTGTTTTCGGCGATTTTTCTAGCGGCGGTCCTGCTCCTGGTCGCGCCGCTGACCGCTTATCTGCCCATGGCTTCCATGGCCGGGGTGATCATGTTGGCGGCCTGGCATCTGATCGATTTCAAGGCGTTGTTCCGCATCGTCCAGACGGACAGAATGGAGGCGGCTACCCTTGTTGTGACGTTTCTGGCCACGCTTTTCGTGGAGCTTGAATTCGCCATCTACGCCGGGGTGATTCTGTCGCTGCTGCTCTATCTCAAGCGCACCTCGCACCCGCACTTCATCACCCTGGCCCCGGACCCGGAGAGCCGGACGCGTTCCTTTGCGGACGTTTCCCAAAAGCCCCTTATGGAATGCCCGCAACTCAAGATTATCCGTCTGGACGGCTCCATATTTTTCGGCGCGGTCAATCACATCGCCGAGGCCCTGCATGAGATCACTATGAAGAATTCAGAGCAATGCCACATCCTGGTGGTCGGCAGCGGCATCAATTTCATCGACGTGGCGGGCTGCCATATGATTTTTCACGAGAACCACAGTCTGAAGCTTTCAGGCCGCGAAATGTATCTATGCTCGCTGAAGCCCGAGGTGCTTTCCGTACTGCAACGGGGCGGCTGCTTCATGAACCTCGGCCCGGACCATATTTTTCGGACCAAGGAGGAGGCCATCGAGGGCATCGCGCCGCGCCTGGACCCGGAGCGCTGCGCCTGCTGCTCGGCCCGGATATTCCTTGAGTGCGTGTCCCTGCCCGGTGGCGCGGAGCATCCCGCCGTACCGCCTGGGAAAGACCTTTCGTAAGCTTTTTTGGCTCTTGGCCTTGCCGGAACTCTCCCGTATCATGCGGTTATCGGCGGCGCATCGCCTCGATGCATTTCAAAGTAGGCCCCGGGATCAAGGAGCGTAAGGCATGGGAAACGAGGAAGCGGCGGACGCAATAGGTTCTTTTTTTCGCGAATGGGCAAGGCTTGTCCTCCCGGACCGCCATGATGGCGAAAGGCTGCGGCGCATCATGGCCGATCCGGCCGCGCGCGTCTTGCCGATCTTTCAGGAGAAAAACCTGGTGATCGGGGACGACCCCGTCCAGCCTGTCATCCTCCCGTTGTCGAGGGCGCTGGCTTTGCCTGAACGGGCGCGTGGGCTGACGCTTTTGGGAATTTTGGGAGACGCTCCGCTCTTTACGGCGGACGTGTCCGACAGCGAGCAGGCCCCGAATATTTTCGCCGGAGAGGGGCGTTTTACCGAGCTTTGGACGGTCCTCTCGCTGCTTGACGAGGAGCACGCGGCCCTTTTGGGCTACGCCCGAGCCATGACCTATTGGCATTCCCGGCATCGTTATTGCGGCGTCTGCGGCGCGCCCACGCATATCGCCGAGGCGGGCCATGTCCGGACTTGCAGGGAAAGCGGCTGTGGGGCGCAGATCTTTCCGCGCACCGATCCGGCGGTCATCGT
>Ga0307423_1001106_pt1 | contig 16798 bp, 17 predicted proteins | sample SalMarWE160310MG_FD_202154 | JGI IMG/M metagenome (GOLD analysis project Ga0307423, IMG submission 202154) | Salt marsh sediment microbial communities from the Plum Island Ecosystem LTER, Massachusetts, United States - WE1603-10 | ecosystem: Environmental > Aquatic > Marine > Intertidal zone >...
GGATAATCCGATTAAAGGAACCCCGCTTCGGCGGGGTTTTCTGTTTCTGGGAATGACTGATTCTGGCCGAAAATTGCCGACCATGAATTTCGCAATAACGGTTGTTCGGTCGTACGGAAGGGCCTGACTCTGGCAGATACCGGTCGCTCGGAAATCGAACTTGACCGGGGCCGCTCTGCAAGTTCCTGAATCCGCTGATAACCGGTTCTGCTTCTGGTTCTGCTGCAATTAATAATCTCTGTGTTCTCCTGCAGTTTGTGGCGATATCGATAGATTCCTTTGCCCCTCTCCGTGCCCGCACGGGATAATCCCGCGTCATGGAACTGCTCACCTATATCCTCACCGGTGCCGTTGCCGGGCTGCTGGCCGGGCTGCTCGGGGTCGGTGGCGGGCTGGTGATCGTGCCGGCGCTGGCCTGGCTGCTGCCCGGCCACGGGATCGCGGCCGGGCACCTGATGCACCTGGCCGTCGGTTCGTCGCTGGCAGCCATCATCCCGACCGCCATCTCCTCGCTGCTGGCGCACCAGCGGCGGGGCAGTGTGCACTGGCCGGCAGTGCGTGCGCTGCTGCCGGGCATTCTTGCCGGCGGGCTGGGCGGTGCGTGGCTGGCGCGTCAGGTCAGCAGCCCCGGGCTGGCGCTGTGCTTCGGTGTGTTCGAGATACTGGTCGCCGCGCAGCTGTTTTTCGGCGTCATGCCGTCGGCACACCGGGACTTGCCGGCAACGGCCGGAATGACGGCCGCCGGTATCGTCATCGGCACGGTCTCGGCGCTGCTGGGCATCGGTGGCGGCACGCTGACCACGCCCTTCCTGTTGTGGCACGGCATCGATATCCGGCACGCGGTCGGGACGTCCGCGACCTGCGGTCTGCCCGTGGCAGCAGCCGGTGCGGCCGGGTTTGCCTGGAGCGGCCAGACGGCGATGACGGAGCAGGCCTGGACCACCGGGTTTATCTACTGGCCGGCCGTGGCCGGCATCGTGCTCGCCAGTGTGCCGCTGGCCCCGCTGGGGGCCAGGCTGGCGCATCATCTGCCGCGCAGCGACCTGCAGCGCATCTTTGCACTGTTCCTGATGCTGGTCGGAATAAAAATGCTGTTGAGTGGCTGACGTTTTTTTGGCAATCGCTGTCCCTGCGATATGCCCTGCCCAAAATGTGCTAGGGGCCTGAGATATGTATAGGGCACAAAAATTATAGTGTTATATATTAACAATAAAAACAAACAGTTATCATTACCCTGCAGCGCGTCCTCAGGAATAAGCTGTGTTTATTCCCGGCAAGATTTTACTGGTTTGAAATTCGATACCAAAGGGGTATCTTATGCCACCCCTGCCAGAGGTGGCGGGTGCGTGCTCATCAATTGTTTTTATTGACTATATTACGAGCGCGCACAACACAGAATCCATAACCACTGCGGTTTGAAGGAGCCTCATGACCACATTAGTTAAGCCCCATGGCGGCGGTGAACTGAAGCCGCTGCTGCTTGAAGGCAAGGCACTGGCTGACGAGCAGGCGCGTGCGAGCGGCCTGACCCGGATCAGCGTTTCCTCGCGCGAAGCCGGCGACATCATCATGATGGGCATCGGCGGGTTCACTCCGCTGAACGGCTTCATGACCCGTGCCGACTGGGAAGGTGTCTGCGACGGCATGAACATGGCCAACGGCCTGTTCTGGCCGATCCCGATCACCCTGTCGACCGACGAGTCGACCGGCAACAAGATCAGCGAGGGTGACGACGTCGCGCTGGCCGACTCCGACAGCGGCGAGATCCTCGCCACCATGCGCGTGACCGAGAAGTACAGCATCGACAAGAAGCACGAGTGCATGATGGTCTACAAGACCACCGACCAGGAGCACCCGGGTGTGAAGATGGTCATGGCGCAGGGCAGCGTCAACCTGGCCGGTCCGATCAAGGTCCTGTCGCAGGGTGGCTTCCCGGAGACCTATGGCGACCAGTTCATGACCCCGGCCCAGACCCGTGCCGAGTTTGTAAAGCGCGGCTGGAACACGATCGCCTGCTTCCAGACCCGCAACCCGATGCACCGGTCCCATGAATACCTGGCCAAGATCGCCATCGAGTCCCTGGACGGCGTGCTGATACATTCCCTGCTCGGCAAGCTGAAGCCCGGTGACATCCCGGCTGACGTGCGCAGCAACGCGATCGGAACGCTGATCGAGAAGTATTTTTCCCCCAACACCGTGATCCAGGCCGGTTATCCGCTGGATATGCGCTATGCCGGTCCGCGCGAGGCGTTGCTGCACGCGCTGTTCCGCCAGAACTACGGTTGCTCGCACCAGATCGTCGGCCGCGACCACGCCGGCGTGGGCGACTACTACGGCCCGTTCGATGCGCACCATATTTTCGATGAAATTCCGGGCGATGCGCTCGTGACCAAGCCGCTTAAGATCGACTGGACCTTCTGGTGCAACAAGTGCGATGGCATGGCTTCCATGAAGACCTGCCCGCACGAGGGATCCGACCGCATCCTGCTCTCCGGCACCAAACTGCGCAAGGCGCTGTCAGAAGGTGAGGATGTATCAGACAAGTTCTCGCGACCGGAAGTGCTCACCATCCTGCGCGAGTACTACGGCAGCCTGAAGGACGAAGACAAGGTCGAGATCAAGATGAGCGGTCATTCCGCCAAGTAACGACTCTAGAGACCGCTGTCGCCGTCAGGGGCAACGGAGTATAAAACTGCAGTAAACAAAAGATGGAGAAATAACATGCCAACATTTGTACGTACAGATAAGTGCGATGGCTGTAAGGGTCAGGACAAGACGGCTTGCATGTACATTTGCCCGCACGACCTGATGAAGCTCGACAAGGATGGTTCCGAAACCGGCCATGCCATGAAGGCCTTCAACCAGGAGCCCGAGCAGTGCTGGGAATGCTATTCCTGCGTGAAGATCTGCCCGCAGCAGGCCATCGAGGCCCGTCACTATGCCGACATCGTGCCGCTGGGTGGCTCCGTGCAACCGCTGCGTGGTTCCGACTCCATTATGTGGACCATCAAGTTCCGCAACGGCACCCTGAAGCGCTTCAAGTTCCCGATCCGCACCACCCCGGAAGGCTCAATCGATCCGTACGGCGGCAAGCCGGCAGCCGATATGTCCAAGATCGAGGCGAACGGCTTTTTCGTGCAGAGCAACGGCTATCGTGCCGGTGATCCGGGCGAGCTGATCAAGGTTTAATCCGGTATAAAAAATTCAAGCAAGAGGTGACTCACAATGGCAGGTGAATTTGGTAATCCAGAAGTCGTCGAAGAAGAAGTTGATATTCTTCTCATCGGTGGTGGTATGGCATGCTGCGGCGCAGGTTATGAAATCATGCGCTGGGCGGAAGGTACCGGGCTCAAGATCAAGCTGGTCGACAAGGCCGCCATGGACCGTTCCGGTGCAGTTGCACAGGGTTTGTCCGCAATCAATACGTACATAGGCACCGAGCAGGACCCGGCTGACTATGCCCGCATGGTCTCCAATGACCTGATGGGCATCACCCGCGACGACCTGGCCTATGACCTGGGCCGTCATGTCGATGAATCCGTGCATCTGTTCGAGGAATGGGGCCTGCCGATCTGGAAGACCGACGAGAACGGTGAGCGCTACGACGGCTCCAAGGGCATGACCCCGCTGAAGGACGGCGGCAAACCGGTGCGTTCCGGCAAATGGCAGATCATGATCAACGGCGAATCCTACAAGTGGATTGTCGCCGAGGCTGCCAAGAAGGCACTGGGCACGGACAACATCGAGGAACGTGTGTTCATCGTCAAGCTGGTCAACGACAAGAACGACAAGAACCGCATTGCCGGCGCTGTCGGTTTCTCGACCCGCGATGACAAGGTGTTCGTTTACAAGTTCAAGGCCTGCCTGCTCGCAGCTGGCGGCTGTGTGAACCTGTTCCGTCCGCGCTCTGTGGGTGAAGGCCAGGGTCGTGCCTGGTACCCGGTCTGGAATGCCGGTTCCACCTACGCCATGGCTGCCGAGGCCGGTGCCGAGCTGACCATGATGGAGAACCGCTTCGTACCGACCCGCTTCAAGGACGGTTACGGCCCGGTGGGCGCCTGGTTCCTGCTGTTCAAGGCCAAGGCCACCAACGCCTTCGGTGAGGTCTACATGGACCGCAACAAGGAGATGCTGAACGACTACCCGCCCTATGGACAGGCGGCCGTTCCGGCTTCCTGCCTGCGTAACCATCTCATGCTGAAGGAAATGAAGGATGGTCGTGGTCCGATCTACATGGACACCGTGACTGCCCTTGCCAACCTGCGTGAGACCCTCACCCCGCGCGAAGTGAAGCATCTCGAGGCCGAGGCCTGGGAAGACTTCCTCGACATGTGTGTGGGTCAGTGCGGTATCTGGGTCGGTGAGAACATCGAGCCGGAAAAGAAGAACTCCGAGCTGATGCCGACCGAGCCCTACCTGCTGGGTTCACACTCCGGCTGTTGCGGCATCTGGGTGTCCGGCCCGACCGATGTCGGTGCGCCGACGGACGAGGCCTATGGCGATGGTATTCCCGAGCACCTGCCGAAAGGCTGGAACTGGGGCTACCGTTCCATGACCACCATCAAGGGTCTGTTCACCGCCGGCGACGGCGTGGGTGCTTCCGGTCACAAGTTCTCTTCCGGTTCCCATGCCGAAGGCCGCATGTGTGCCAAGTCCATGGTCAAGTACTGCCTTGACAATCCGGATCTGAAGCCGGAACTGGACACCCCGGTCGACGAACTGGTTGCCCAGATCTACCAGCCGGTGAAGACCTACCTGGAGTTCAAGGACTACTCGACCGCGATCGACATCAACCCGCACTACATCACGCCCAAGATGCTGCAGTACCGCCTGCAGAAGATCATGGACGAGTACGTGGCCGGTGTTGCGACCTACTACACGACCAATGCGAAGATGCTGGAAGTGGCTGGCGAGAAGCTGGACATGCTGAAGGAAGACGCCCTGAAGATGCGTGCCAAGGACCTGCACGAACTGCTGCGTGCCTGGGAGAACTATCACCGCATCCTGACGGCCGAGGCCCACATGAAACACATCCAGTTCCGCGAGGAATCCCGTTATCCGGGCTTCTACTACCGCATGGACCACAACAAGGTCGATGAGGAGAACTGGAAGTGCTTCGTGAACTCCGTGTACGACAAGGAAACCCAAAAGTGGACCTGCTTCAAGCGTGCCCACACTGACCTCGTCGACAAGTCCAAGCTGTTCAAGTAGTACCCGAGCAGCTGTTTGACCTTCGAAGTCCGGGTACCTTGCGGTACCCGGACTTTTTTTTTCTAACAGGTGTCCTAAAAGGGGTCAGATCCCGGTTTAAATTTGAGAGGTAAGCAAGATGTCTGATGATAAGAAACTGATTGAAGAATCCCCGATCCAGGACAGCCCGGTGTTGCCTGCGCAGTTGTCCGGCGATGCCGTCATCCAGTTTCGCTGCCACAAGGGGATCGACTGCTTCAATGCCTGCTGCAAGAACATCGACATCATGCTGACGCCGTACGACATCATCCGGCTCAAGACACGACTCGGCATTTCCTCGACCGAGTTTCTCAGGATGTATACCGAACCCTTCGAGTTCGCCAAGGACGGTGTGGCCGGCGTGAAGTACAAGCCGAAAGAGGGTACCAGTGAATGCCAGTTCGTCACCGAGGAAGGCTGCAGCGTGTATGAAGACCGGCCGACGGCGTGTCGCTACTACCCGGTCGGCCTGCTCTCGACGCGTCGCCAGGACGAGAATTTCGACCGGGCCTCCTACGCGCTGGTGAAGGAAGATCATTGTCACGGTCATTTCGAGAACAACAAGCTGACCATCGACCAGTATCGCAGGGAGCAGGGTCTGGAGGAATACGACGAGAAGGGCCGCCTCTGGCGCCAGCAGATCCTGAAGATGAAATCGGCCGGTCCGTACATCGGCAGGATGTCGATGACCAGCCGCAAGTTTTTCTTCATGGCCAGCTACGACGTGGATCGCTTTCGCGAGTTCGTCAAGAGCGAGGGCTTCAATTCCACCTACGACATTGACCGGGAAACCATGGACAAGCTGCTCGTCGACGACATCGCGCTCATGGAATTCGGCGATCGCATGATCCGCCAGATCATGTACGCCGAGAACACCATCCCGATGAAGGAGGACGCACTGGAAACGCACCAGGAGCGGCGCAGGCAAAACCAGACAAAAGATGGGGAAAAAGCCGTGGTGGAGCGTCCGAGCATGGCCGCCTACGACCTGCCGCTTGGCGGGGAGGATGAAAAGTAGTTTCAGAACAGAAGGTTAGTATGCAGGCAGGCGGGATATAAAAAAGTATAGAACACTATATTATTCTAACCTGCCATATTCTTCTCACCTTTTTGCAAGGAAAATGCGGTTGTTTTCGACAATATCCCGACCGTCTCCTGCTGCGCTGCGTGCCCGGCAGCCACGCTATGCAGACTCCCGGGTTGTAATTCATTTATAAACAATAAGATAAATTAAACATACGGGATTATTCAATATTATTGTTTTGCCCAATTAATATATTATTATCTTAAATAACAGTGGGTAATAGATAACAGTGGCGTTTGTGCCGGCTCCGTTCGTGGCCATCAATCCTGCAGTTCCCCCGCTCAGCCCGTGAACCTCTATCGCCACAAGGATCCCCTGGTCAGCCAGTCCCTGCGCCACTCGGTGCGCGATGGCGTCGCCTTCTCGGTGATGCAGGGTGGCGGGGAGACCTACCTCTCGGCCTTTGCCCTGTTTCTGAAGGCGACGACCCAGCAGATTGCCTGGCTGGCGGCGCTGCCGGCCCTGGTCGGCGCGCTGGCGCAGATGGTTTCGGCGTGGGTCAGTGCCGGCCATGTGCGCTGGCGCAAGCGCCTGATCGTGGCAGGTGCCATGGTCCATGCACTGACCTGGCTCCCCATGATGACCCTGCCCCTGATGTTCCCGTCGCACAGCGTGGAGTTGCTGATTGCCTGCGTATTACTGCTGCATGTCGCAGGCGATTTCATCACGCCGCAGTGGGGTTGTCTGATGGGCGACCTGGTGCCGGAGCGACAGCGCGGGCGCTACTTCGGGCATCGCTCGCGTCTGTCGACCCTGACCAATTTCATCTCGCTGGTAGCCGCGGGTGGGCTGCTGCACCTGGCCCAGCAGCATGGCTACACCCTGCTTGGCTACCTGCTGGTGTTTATGATCGCCCTGCTGGCGCGCGTTGTCTCGGTTTACCACCTGACTCGTATGCACGACCCGCTGGCCCGGATCACGCCGGCTGAAGAGATACCCCCGCGGCCTTTCCGCGTGTGGCTGGCCGAACTGCGCGGCACGGACTTCCTGCGCTTCGTGGTGTTTATGGCACTGTTCCAGGGTGCGACAGCGATTGCCTCGCCGTTTTTCACCGTGCACATGTTGAATGATCTGCACTTCAGCTACCTGCAGTTCATGGCGCTGACCGCTGCCTCGGTGATGATGAAGTTCTTCACCCTGGCGGCCTGGGGCCGGGTGGCGGACGCCTACGGCAGCCGCCTGGTGCAGCGCATCACCGGCCTGGTCATCCCTATCATTCCGGCGCTATGGCTGGTGTCGCCGAATTTCTGGTACCTGTTGTCACTACAATGCCTGGGCGGCCTGTTGTGGTCTGGCTTCAGTCTGTCCAGCGCCAACTATCTCTACGAGGTGTTGCCGGGCAAGCGGCTCGCGCCTTACATGGCGGTCAGTGCCGTGTGTACCTCGGTTGGCGTGTTTCTTGGCGCGCTGACCGGCGGCTGGCTGGCGCAGCACTGGCCGGCAAGCATCCAGGTGCTGGGTCGGGAGCTGGCGCCGCAGTATGCCCTGTACGGTGTGTTCACCTGCTCGGCCCTGATGCGCATGCTGGTGGCCGTTCCGGGGTTGCGGCGCCTGCGCGAACTGCGTCGTGTGCGCCGGCTGACTGCGCGTGGCCTGATCTTTCGTTTTACCCGGCTGTACCCGCCGGCCGAGATGTCACTGGAGTTGATAACGAGTTTCAGGAAAAGCCGCAAGCGGACCTAGCCTGCGGGAAACAGGCAACTGTCCGTACCGGTCTGCCCGGCGGGACAGGGTTCGTGCAGATCGGTGGCAATACAGGTCTGCAGCCACAGCGACCCGCGAGGGTACAGGCGGCCTGCGCGCTGGACTACTTGCCGGCCTGCAGGCCGGCAGCGGTTCCCGGTCCGGTGAATGCGATGGCTGCCGTTTCGATGGCGGACCGGATACCGGCCGCATCCAGTCCGCAATCGGCCAGTTGTTGCTGGTGGTCGCCGTGTCCGATAAACGCATCCGGTATGCCGAGGTTGATGATCCGGTTGTTCGTACCCAGTGCCAGGACGACCTCGTTTACCGCGGAACCGGCACCGCCCGGCAGGGCATTTTCCTCTACCGTCACGATGACATCGTGCTCACGCGCCATGACGGCAATCATGTCGATGTCCAGGGGCTTGACGAAACGCATGTTGACCACGCTGGCATCGATAATGTCGCCTACTTCCAGCGCGGCCGCCACGCGGCTGCCAAAGGCGAGGATGGCGACCTGGTGGCCGCGCCGGCGCAGTTGTGCCTGGCCGAGCGGCAGGGTGTCCAGATGCGCTGCGGGCGCGACGCCGGGACCGCAGCCGCGCGGGTAGCGGACGGCGGCCGGGCCTTCATGCCGGTAGGCGGTGCTGAGCATCTGCCGGCATTCCTGCTCGTCCGCCGGTGCCATCACGACCATGTTCGGGACACAGCGCAGGAAGCTGAGGTCGAACGCGCCTGCGTGCGTTGCGCCATCGGCACCCACCAGCCCGGCGCGGTCAATGGCAAAGGTGACGTCGAGGTTCTGCAGCGCGATGTCATGGATCAGCTGGTCGTAGGCGCGCTGCAGGAAGGTCGAGTAGATGGCGACCACCGGCTTCAGACCTTCGCAGGCCATGCCGGCGGCAAACGTCAGCGCATGCTGCTCGGCGATGCCGACATCGAAATAGCGTTCCTGATATTGCTGCGCGAATGCCACCATGCCGGAGCCTTCGCACATGGCGGGCGTGATGCCGATCAGCCGCTCGTCGCCGGCCGCCGTATCGCACAGCCAGTCGCCGAACACGCGTGTGTAGGTCTTGCCGGAGGCGGTTTTCTGCTCGCCTGTGGCACGATCGAACGGACTCACACCGTGATAGACGCAAGGGTCCTGTTCGGCATGAAGATAGCCCTTGCCCTTGCGGGTGACGACATGCAGCAGGTGGCGTCCGTTGAGCTTGTGCATGTTCTGCAGTGTGCCGAGCAGGGCGGGCAGGTCATGTCCGTCCACCGGTCCGATGTAGTTGAAGCCGAGTTCCTCGAACAGGGTGCCGGGCATGATCATGCCCTTCAGGTGCTCCTCCCAGCGGCGCAGGAAGTCACGTGCGCCGGGCAGGCGGTTCAGCACATGCTTGCTGCCCTCGCGGATGCCGGTATACATGCGGCCTGACAGCAGGCGCGACAGGTGGTTGTGCAGTGCGCCGCGATTCGGCGAGATCGACATCTCGTTGTCGTTCAGCACCACCAGCAGGTCGCATTCCTGGTCGCCGGCATTGTTCAGTGCCTCGAACGCCATGCCGGCCGTCATGGCGCCATCGCCGATCACGGCAACCGTCTTGCGTCCACTGCCCTGTTGTCGTGCCGCAACGGCCATGCCGAGTGCGGCGCTGATGGAGGTACTGGAGTGGCCGGCGCCGAAGGCATCGTATTCGCTTTCGCTGCGTGACAGAAAGCCGCTCAGGCCGTCGCGCTGGCGCAGACTGTGCATGGCCTCGCGCCGCCCGGTGAGGATCTTGTGCGGGTAGGCCTGGTGACCGATATCCCACACCAGCCGGTCGTGCGGGGTATTGAACACATAGTGCAGGGCGATGGTCAACTCCACCGTGCCCAGCCCGGCCGCGAGGTGCCCACCGGTCGCGGAGACCGACTCCAGCAGGAATTCGCGCACCTCGGCTGCCAGCTGCACCAGCTGTGCGTCACTGAAGCCGCGCAGGTCGGCCGGTGAGTGAATGGTTTTAAGTAGCTGGTAGGTATGTGGCATGGCGGGTCCGGTAGGGAATTCTAGCAAGGCAGACCCTAAAAAGCTGCAATGGAGGCAGGCGCGGCGGCCAGACGCCGCTAGCGCTGCGCCAGGCGCTCGATGGGGTCGGCAATAAACAACAGGAAAATAAAGGGAAATACGCGCCCTGTCTCAGGCGTCCTTCAGCATTTCACCCAGCAGCAAGGGGGCGCGGCGCTCATCCTGTTCGTGCCAGCGACGGAACACGTCGACGCCGGCCTCGAGATAGCGGCGCTCATCCGCGTTGTCGCGAAAGCCGCGCAGTCGTTCGCTGATGCTGCCGGTCTCGGTGACGGGCATATTGAAGTACTTGTCGATAAACGACACGAAGATGCCGAGCGTCTGCGTTTCATCCAGTCCGTACTGGCGCGCGAGATACTCGATGGCGCCGTAATGAAATGCCATGACCTGGTACTGCCTGGCCGGGTAGCGGCCCAGCGCTTCGCGGTCCACACCCATAATGGTGGCGGTGGTGAACCGGCCGATGATGCGGTTGATCTCCTCGGTCGTGGTGGGCTTGCGCGGTTTCCTCGCGAACAGACGCTCGAACAGTCCCATGCCGCTCAGATCCAGCGCCGCACACGACGCCTGTAGTCGCGGTATTGCTGGCCGAAGCGCCATTCCAGGTAGCGTTCCTCCCGGGCTATCGCATAACGGGTGATGACGACCATCGTCACCGGGGTCAGTACCACTATCCACAGGTTGTCCAGCCAGAATGCGACGGTCATCTGCATCAGCGCCAGCACGATGTACTGCGGGTTACGCGAATAGCGGTAGGGTCCGCTGGTGATCAAGGTGCTGTTCGGCTGGTCCGGCCGGATGGCGGTGTCGACGCGCTGATATTGCAGAAATGCCCAGACCGCGAGCGCGCCTGCGACGCACACCAGTGCCGTGCCAATAGTGGCGCCCGGCAGGTCTCCCGGCAACGGCTGCGGACGCCAGCGGCCGAGGAGAATGCCGCCGATCATGCTGGCGGCGGCAATCAGCGTCGGGTTGATGCGGACGTCGGGACCGTATTCGTCGTCTGGCGGCACATCGCTCATGGAATGTTTTCGCTGACAAAGCGCTTGACGTTCTTGGCGTTGATGATCTGGGTGCCGTCACAGTTGAACTGCATGTGCACGATACCCTGGACCATGCACAGTGTGATATTGCGGAGGTAGTATTCCTGTATCCCGCGCAGCGCCCTGAGCGAGTTGAATACCGCGCTGATCTCCTCGCGGTCCAGCGGCTGCCAGACGCCGGAACGCCGCTCGAGTATGCTTTGCCAGTAGCCGGGCAGGCGCTGGTAGAACTGCGTGGCGCGCAACGCGCGGTAGAGTTCACGCATCATCTCGATCTTGTCCTCGAACGTTATGGTCGGGAAATGACGCTCGATGTAATGCCGGTCGGCGAGTTTTTCGCCGACATGTATTTCCGAACGCAGCGGGTCGAAGATGGACAGCGTGCGTATCTCGCCGCTGTTGAAGCCGACGTAAACGCAGTAAATGCCGCGATTGAGCATCATGTCCTCGAGATTCGAGGCGATGGCATCGATGATGTCATCCATGCCGGTGCGATGGCGCTTGCGTTGCAGCGCCGTCTCGCGCATGGAGGGATCGCCCTTGAGGCCGACCTGCAGGGTGTCGGCATTCAGGCCGGCCGCGCTGACGATGCTTTCCTTGAGTATCTGCTCCTCGATGGTGTTGAATTTTTGCTCTATCATGGTCGCCCCGCAGTGACAGTTGTTGTCGGTGGGTCGTCTGTATCAGTTTCCGCGCGGTCCTGCGAAATACCAGATGATCAGACCGACCAGTGGCAGCACCAGCACCAGCACGATCCACAATGCCTTGTGGCCGTTGCTGGATGAGCTCTGGAAGATATTGAGTATCGCCCAAACGTCTGCGGCCAGCAGCAGTATTCCGAGTAGGCCTCCCGTTTCCATCATTATGCGCCTGCGCTTTCCTCGCCGGCCGGCCCCGGCTCCTGGTGAGAGCGAATATGCAGCATGATATCCATTCCGGTTTTCAGCGCAACCAGCGCCAGCAGCAGGCCCAGCGGCGAGCCCAGTTTGCTGACCAGGAAGCCGCCGGCGATCACGGCGATGTGCAGCACGGCGATGCGCCGGTAGGGCGCAGTCATCAGCCTGTTTACCGTGGTATGGCGAAATTCCTGCTGTCCGATGAACAGCAGCAGGAACGAGGCACCATGGCTGATCAGCAGTGCAATGCAGGCCCAGATGAACTGCTGCGGTGCGGCTGCCAGGATCTGCTGTGACAGCGTGATGAACTTTTCGAGCACGACCAGTGGACCGGGCCAGTTATAGGCCGGTACCTGCGCCAGGTCTATGCCGGCGAATTGCGTAAGCTTGAGCACGAACAAGCCGTGGATGGCACAGAAACCGCCATAATGCAGGCAGAAGAACGCGGCCAGGAACAGGGCGCGTACACCGCCAGTGATGAGCATCTTCAGCAGCGTGTAGCCGCCGACGATCAGGTTCTCCACCCAGTACAGCACGACGATCGAACCCACATCCCAGTCGAACCAGAACACACCGAACACGGGTAGCAGGTTGGCCAGCAGCAGCGCAAGCTGCGGCAAATCGAAACGGTATGGCTGGCCGGGCACGTTCAGCGCCGCTCAGTCGCAGGTCGGGGCCGGCTGGACAGGCAGGCGCCCGCGGGCATGCCGGTCCGGCCCGGCAGCGGTCGCCGGGCCGGTCAGACGTCGGTCATGCGGTGGCTGAGAACGCCTGGCGACGGTGAGCCGGGTGGTGCGATGGGTGGCATGGTTCAGGCCGCGGGCCTGCGCCGTCATGTCGCTGTTTATCATGCAATTGTTGTCTCATGGTTGATCTACCCGCACCGCGGCCGGCCGCGGGTGTCGTGACATCGGCGGTTCCGGCCGGTGGGCGCTCATGGTACGCGCTTCCAGTTCTCATCATCGCGTACCAGCTCGTGCTTTGCCCAGCGCGCGAATTCGGTGCGCGAGATGACGCCGGAGGTGCGCAGCCCCTGGCCGGCGACGACCTTGAATACCACCATGTCCCTGTCAGGATCGGTGTGCGGGGATTCGTCGACGATCAGGCGCACGCACCAGTCGGCGCCGAACGCGCCGTTGCTGTAATAATGGCCGAGCACGATACGGTCGGTTGCCAGCTGTCGTTGATCGGCCTGCCCGGTGGCCAGCTCGTAGATGCGCAGCAGGTCGTGCTCCGAGACATCGATATAGGAATCGATCTGCGCGAGCGCGGAGACCAGGTCGGCATGTTCGATGGGTGATTTGGCGCCGTGCACCGGCGGTTCGCTGCGTGACGCCAGCCATTCCGGGTAGCGGCGCCACCTGAAAAAGTAGTTGAAGATGACCGCGACCAGCAGGATGACCAGCACATTCTGGAGAATCGGGGTGAGCACGAACCGGTAGCCCAGGACATGCGTGGCCTCGCCGCCGATAACGGCGGCCAGCGCGGTGGCGCCGCCGGGGGGGTGGATGCAGCGCAGGTAGTACATGGCGCCAATGGCGAGTCCGACCGCCAGGCTGGCTGCGGCGAACGTGTACGGTACCAGCAGGTAACAGGTGACACCGATCAGGGCGGAAACGATATGCCCGCCGAACACGTTCCAGGGCTGGGACAGCGCGCCGTGCGGCACCGCAAACAGGAGCACGGCGCTGGCGCCCATCGAGGGTACGATCAGCAGCGCGCCACCGCTACCGAGGTAATGCGCCGAAATCGACAGGATGCAAAAAATCGCCACGCCGCCACCCGCTGCCGATACCAGCCGCTCGGTGTGGCTGACCGAGCCGGGTGTGAAGTCAAACAGGCGGTTGAGCAAAGACACCGGCGACGCTATTACCCCAGGATGAATCCGAGTACGAGCCCGCCCAGCACACCCTCGACCAGGTTGGTAAAGAACCAGGTCAGCGCCATGTCATAGGGCAATGGCATGAAGGCATACATGCCATAACCGAACGAGACGCCGCTTGCCGCGCCAAACAGCGTGCCAAACAGGATGGCATTGCGGACGGACCGGGGGCTGACCAGCAGGGCGTAGATGGCGCTGAACAAGATGGCGGACATCAGCACGACAAGCGCGTGCAGCCCCATCTTGGCCTCGCCCGCCGGGCGCCACAGTTCCGCGGTTTGCTGGTAGGCCTCTTCGAGGATCACGCCGTGGAACAGAAAGTCCGCGCCGGTCCAGAGCGCGAACACCGCGATACAGGCAAGCAGGAATTTCACGAACATGGTTATTCCCTGTGCATGGTTGGTTACACGGCTGAGTACGGCCCGGTCGCAGCCTGCTCACGCCGGGGCGACGGCGGCCCTGTCATTGATGCGGCCCGGTTCAGAAATCGAGCCTGCTGCGTATCCTGGTTGCGGCCTGCAGCGCACTGTCCACATTGCCGGACAGGCAGTTGAAATGACCCATCTTGCGGCCGGGCCGTGCCACGTGCTTGCCGTAGAGGTGCAGGTGCGCGTAAGGCTCGTTGAGTATGTGTTCCCACGCCGGCGCACCGTCCGACCAGATATCGCCGAGCAGGTTGGTCATGACCACCGGGGTGAGCAGGTCGCTTGCGCCCGGTGGCAGTCCGCACATGCAGCGGACCTGCTGTGCGAACTGTGAGGTCACGCAGGCGTCCACGGTGTAATGGCCGCTGTTGTGCGGACGCGTTGCCATCTCGTTGATGAGCAGCGTGCCGGCGGTGGTGACAAAAAATTCCGCGGCCAGCACGCCGCAATAGTCCAGCGCCGTGGCCAGGCGGCCGGTCATGTCGATGGCGCGTTCGCTGATCGCGGTATCGATGCGGGCCGGTACCAGCGTGGTGTCCAGTATGCCGTTTACATGCCTGTTTTCGCCGACCGGATAGCTGATCATGTGACCGTCGATACTGCGCGCAACGATCACGGAGACTTCGCACGCAAGTTCGATGATCTCTTCGAGTATGCAGTTCGTGCCACCCAGCCGGGCGTACGCGGCCTCTGCCTGCGCCAGGGTGTCGACCCTTGCCTGTCCCTTGCCGTCATATCCCATGGTGGCCGTCTTGAGCAGCAGCGGCGGCGTCAGCTCGGCAAAGGCGTCCTCGAGATCGCCGGCCTCGTAGATTGGAGTAAACGACGCGGTGGCAAGATCGTGTTGCTGGAAAAAGGTCTTTTCGTGGATGCGGTCCTGCGCGATGCGCACGGCGCCCGCATGCGGCCGCACCGGGCAGAACTTTTCCAGGTATTCCAGACTGTCCGCCGGTACATTCTCGAATTCGGTGGTGACTGCCGCGCACTCGTCACCCAGCATCTGCAGGCCGGCATGATCGGTATAACCGGCCTGGATATGCTGGCCGGCAATCCGCCCGGCCGGGCTGTGCGGGTCGGGATCGAGCACCACGACGTGATAACCCATGCTGTGGGCGGCCAGCGTGAACATGCGGCCCAGCTGGCCGCCACCCAGAACACCCAGTGTTGCGCCTGGCAGAATCATGATTGCGGTGGTAACTCCATAGTGAGGACACTGGTTTCCAGGTCCTTGCGGTAGCGGTCGAGCCGGTCGGCGAGTGCAGTGTCGGCAATCGCCAGGATGCTCACGGCGGCCAGTGCGGCGTTGGCGGCGCCTGCCTCGCCGATGGCGAAGGTCGCCACCGGCACGCCTTTCGGCATTTGCACGATGGAAAGCAGCGAGTCCATGCCTTTCAGGTAGCGCGTCGGCACCGGCACACCCAGCACGGGCAGGCTGCACTTCGCCGCCAGCATGCCCGGCAGGTGCGCCGCGCCGCCGGCACCGGCAATGATGCAGGCCAGCCCGCGTTCGCGCGCCGTTGCCGCGTATTCGAACAGCAGGTCGGGAGTACGGTGGGCCGATACGACACGCTGTTCGAACGGGACACGGAACTGCGCCAGGACGTCCGCGGCATGCTGCATGATATCCCAGTCACTGCTGCTGCCCATGACCAGGCCCACGCGCGGTGCTTCGCTCATCTTGCTATCCATTTGTTGTGCCGTCGAAAGCGGGCCATTCTAGCACCCAAACCGGCACCCGAAACAGGTAACGCGAGCCGTTTTTTTACCGGTGTTTGCCCCCGGTTGACGGTTTCTGCCTGTACAATGCGCTGATTTCGCCTGCCGGAGTCCGGAATGCTGGAGATTCTGTACGAGTCCAACCTGACCAGCCTGCCATTGCTGATGCGCGGCAAGGTCCGCGACGTCTATGGGGTGGGTACCGAGCACCTGTTGATCGTCACGACCGACCGGCTGTCGGCCTTCGACGTGGTGATGCCGGATCCCGTGCCTGGCAAGGGTGCGGTGCTGACGGCGGTGTCGAACTTCTGGTTCGCCTTCACGCGCGGTATCGTCGCCAATCACCTGGCCGACCTGAGTCTGGCCGAGATATTGCCAGATCCACAGGAGCGTGCCCAGGTCGAGGGACGTGCCATCGTCGTGAAAAAGCTCGAGGCCCTGCCGGTCGAGGCCATTGTGCGCGGCTACCTGATCGGTTCCGGCTGGAAGGATTACCAGGACAGTGGTGCGGTGTGCGGTGTCGCGCTGCCGACCGGCCTGCGGCTGGCGGACCGGTTGCCGCAGCCGGTCTTCACGCCGTCGACCAAGGCAGAGGCCGGTACGCACGACGTCAATATCGATTTCGCACGTACGCAGGCGCTGCTGGGTAAGCCGCTGGCCGCGCAGGTACGCGACGTGAGTCTCGAGATCTATTCCACCTGTGCGGCCTATGCGCTGCAGCGCGGCATTATCATCGCCGACACCAAGTTCGAGTTCGGTGTCGACAAACAGGGCGCGCTGGTGC
>Ga0307423_1001108_pt1 | contig 16786 bp, 16 predicted proteins | sample SalMarWE160310MG_FD_202154 | JGI IMG/M metagenome (GOLD analysis project Ga0307423, IMG submission 202154) | Salt marsh sediment microbial communities from the Plum Island Ecosystem LTER, Massachusetts, United States - WE1603-10 | ecosystem: Environmental > Aquatic > Marine > Intertidal zone >...
TTGGCCATAACGCTATCAATATACGGCTATCATTACCGTAAAATATGCGAACAATATATCCTTTAATGCAAAACTCAAAATGAAGAAAAAATAGTTGCCAGTTCAAGGATTTAATTAGAAGCAGTTCCTGAAAGAATGCCATACCAGTTTAAATTTTTCATGGGAATTTTGGGTTGTAGACTTTTTGTCGTGCCCTTGCCATGGCTTTTAGCACATCCACGTGAACATCCACATAATCATAAACCCGGGCTTTGTCTTTGCCCGGTGCAGGCCGCAACACACGCCCCAGGTACTGCAATACCCGGCCGCTGAATTTGATGGGGGTTACCAGGAATAACGGCGACAGATCCCTTCGGTCAAAGCCTTCCCCGATCAACTGTCCGGTAGCGATCAACACCCTGACATCTCCCTGATCCAGACGATCCAGCACCGCCTGTCTCTCAGCAGCACTGAGATCACCAATCAAGAGACCGGCGAAAATCTTATACCGAAATCGTAAAATAGACTGCAATGTCTCACAGTGTCTTTTTCGATCTGAAAGTACCAGACAGACCCCTTGGTTATGCTCGACTTCCGCAGCGATATCCGATGCAATGAGGCGGTTTCGCTTGTCGTCCTGGCTCAGTTCCGACATCATTTTGCTGAACTCGTTCACCGGGTCGTAATAGGGTTTGAATTCCGTCTCCCGAATAATAACCTCGGCAGCTAACACATCGCCGCTTTGAACCAGGCGGTCCTGATCGATTTTGTGGTGAACGTCTCCCAAGTGCCAGAAGATGAGCCGGGACAGATTGTCCCGGCGATAAGGTGTTGCCGAAAGCCCCAGCATATACCTGGAATCGAATTCGGTCACCGCTTCGGTAAATGTTCTGCTGGGGCACCGGTGGCATTCATCCACAACCAAAAAGCCGATCTCCTTTGAAACGTCTTCAGCACATTTGTACAGGGTCTGAACCAGAGCCACGGTCATTTCCCTACCCATATTTATTTTGCCTCCTCCGATAAACCCCACCGAATCTTTTGGAATCCCTAAAAACTGTTCGATGCGCTCCATCCACTGAAAAGCCAGATCCTTGGTGTGCACCACAATCAGGGCCGGTTGATTTCGCCGGGCAATGGTAAAAAGGGCCATCACGGTTTTCCCGCTGCCGGTGGGGGCGCTCAGGGTTCCGAAGTCTTTTGACATCATGGCATTGACGGCCTTTTGCTGAAACGGCTTTAACTGCCCCTCAAAATGAAAATCCATTGAATTGAAGGTCCGGCGTTGATCATCGATGTCGTATGTTACACCTTCCCGCCTGCAAAGCAGCAAGAGCTGCCGCATGTATCCCCTGGGAATCCACAGACCGCCCCCTCGAACTTTGTCATAAAATTTGAGCATTTTTGGGGTACCCCGGTTCCACCGCCCCATGCGTTCGTTTTCCATCCATTTGGGATTGGGAAACGTCAGGGTCTTCATTAATTTTTGCTGGATCTCCGAAGGAATGTTGGAAAGCCTGAGGTTGTTGGTAAGGATGATTTTCAAAACATCTCTCCTTAAAGTTGACTATTGTCCCTCCGGTGAATATCATAATCCTGTTAGGATTGTCCAATTTCATTTATAAACATGGAGATCGACAATGATCAAACCGATTTATTTGGATTACAACGCCACTACCCCCCATCATCCGGAAGTGATCGAGGCCATGCGGCCGTTTTTGGAAAACGAATTCGGCAACCCTTCCAGCGCTCACTGGTACGGCATCAAACCCAAACAGGCCGTTGAGACTGCCCGCAGACAGGTTGCCGGCATCCTTAACTGCCGTCCAACCGAAGTTTTCTTTACCAGCGGAGGTACGGAATCGAACAACCACGCCATCCGCGGTGTGGCTCAGCATTTCAGGGAAAAGGGAAATCATATCATCACCAGCAATTTCGAACATCCGGCGGTGCTTGAGGTCTGCCGATATCTCGAAGCAGACGGATTCGAAACCACGTATTTGCCGGTCAGTGAAGACGGCTTGGTGGATCCCATGGATGTGGAAAGGGCTGTTCGACCCACGACCATTCTGATCACCGTGATGCATGCCAACAATGAAGTCGGAACCGTTCAGCCAATTGCTGACATCAGCCGTATCGCAAGAAAAAACGGCATCGCCATGCACACCGACGCTGCTCAATCGATAGGAAAAATCCCCACCGATGTAGAACACCTGGGGGTGGATTTGCTCTCAATAGCCGGTCACAAAGTGTATGCACCCAAAGGAATCGGTGCGCTGTATGTTCGCCCGCCGCTGGTACCAGAAAAATTCTGTTTCGGTGCCGGTCAGGAAATGGGTTGGCGGGCAGGTACCGAAAATGTGCTGGAAATCGTCGGGCTGGGAAAAGCCTGTGAAGTCGCACAGCATGATATGGAAGACAATATGGGCCGTATGAAATTCCTGCGCGATCGGCTGCACGAGGGACTATTGGGCCGTCTTTTCGATATTCGCCTCAACGGCCACCTCCAACACCGCCTTCCCAACACGCTGAATATTTCCTTCAAGGGGCTTGAAGCCAACCGCATCCTGGAAGAAATCGGTCTCGAAGTGGCTGCATCCGCCGGAGCGGCGTGCCACTCCGATTCTGTGATAATTTCCCATGTCCTGAAAGCCATGGGCACCCCTCTGGAATGGGCCAAAGGAACCATCCGGTTCAGTGTCGGCAGGATGACCACCGAAACGGAAATCGATAAAACGATCCGGGTGGTGGCTGACGCAGTCAACAAATTAAAGGCGATTTGCTAGGGAGCACACTCCCTCCCGCCTCCTGTGGATCTGCTTAGTAACCAATCGAATCGACAATAGATTCCTTGATTCCGGATCTTCGCTTCGACTGGAATGATATGTTTAACCGTCTGCCCTGATCGCCCGATGAACCCTTATGTCTGTTTCATAGGAGCGGAACCTATATTGCCGAAAGGAAACACCCTCGACTTTCGTTCAACGATGATTATTATACTGCAAGATGCCATGGGTCCATAATAACTGAAACCTTGCGAGTATCGTTAGATACCTTATAATAATTATTGCCGGTCGGTTGTTGCTTACGTTTGCTCTGTTTGATGTGGACAAAGGAGAAAAACGATTATGAACCTCAATTTAGATAGCAAACTTTCGTTGGTTACCGGAAGTACGGCAGGAATTGGATATGCAATTGCAACTTCGCTGGCACGGGAAGGCGCCCGCGTTATTGTCAACGGTCGATCGCAAACATCCGTGGACAATGCCGTGTCCAGGATAAAATCCGATACAGACGGCAATCTCTTCGGTTTTGCAGGAGATCTCGGTATTGACGCGACTGCTGAACAGCTTGCCGGCCAATTCCCTGACGTGGAAATCCTTGTCAACAACTTAGGCATTTTTGAGCCAAAGGAATTTGAAGACATCACTGATGCCGACTGGCGGCGTTTTTTCGATGTAAATGTTCTCAGTGGCGTACGTCTGGCTCGTCTGTTTCTGCCCGGTATGAGACGCCGCAACTGGGGCCGAATTATTTTTATTTCCAGCGAAAGTGCCGTCCAGATTCCTGCTGAAATGATACACTACGGGATGACCAAAACCGCACAACTCGCTGTCTCGCGTGGTCTTGCCGAAGCCGTCTCCGGAACCGGCATTACTGTGAACAGCGTCCTTCCCGGGCCGACCAGATCTCGGGGTGTCAACGAATTCGTAGGCTCACTTGCAAAGGCAGAGGGAAAATCATTTGAAGCGTTTGAGAAGGAGTTTTTCGAAAAGTTTCGGCCCACGTCGCTTATCAAACGCTTTGCAACACCGGAAGAAGTCGCTTCGCTAGTCACTTATATCGCCAGCCCGATGGCATCCGCTACGACCGGTGCAGCCCTGCGGGTGGACGGAGGGGTAGTAAAGAGCGCATTTTGAAAGAAAATTTTTTTAATGACTGGCGGGATGGGTCTCAAATTTTGACAGCCTGTGCTCATGCAACTTCTCAGAAAAGTGTTAATGCGGGTTGAAGATGAAAGCAAAGCGCATGGATTCTTCAGCGGTCTTTACCCTTAAGATACGTATTGCCCTTGGGGGAATGTGTATTTTTCTGGTATTGTTTATTCTTGCCGGCGCCTGGACCATACCGTTTCTTTTTGAATCTTCTTCCATACTTTACAAATTCGGTATTGAAAAAACGTTTCTCCGCACCGGCAAAGTCTTGGGTGTGACCGCCGCAGTACTTGTATTTTTTCAAGTCCTGCTGGTTTCGCGCTTAAAATTTCTGGATCGAATTTTTTCTTTAAACCGAATCGTCACCTTTCACCGGATGAACGGTATTGCCATTGCTTTTCTGGCCATAGTACATCCCATACTGATTATCGCCGCGCAAAATTTCGCCCTTTTTCCCTTTGAAAAAAGATATTGGCCTGAATTTTTAGGCGTTGGCGTATTGATCTTTATTCTGGTGGTCGTGACAACCGCGAACTGGCGTTTGATGTTTAATATTGCTTATGACAAATGGCTTCGTTTTCACCGTTTGGTAACTTTAGCGGCAATAGCGTTGATGACCACCCACATCCTCTTTGTCAGTGAGACATTTAAATCCGGCCTTCCCCATACACTTGTCTTTGTGGCCGCCGGTATGAACCTTATGCTGATATCACGGCTTTGGTTTCGCAGATTTTTTCCCGTCAAGAGGCGGTTTGTCGTTTCCAATGTCGAACCGGCCGGAAAAGATGCTTATTCTGTGAATGTTCAACCCTATGCCGGCCAAGTTTTTGATTACATTCCCGGCCAGTTTTCCTTTATCACACCTGTATCTGTAAATGTCCCAAAAGAAGAACACCCGTTTACCATATCTTCCACACCCTCCCGACCAGATGCTTTGCAATTTGTCATTCGGTCATTGGGTGACTGGACAAGCAAAATTAGCAGCCTTAAACCTGGAGAAACGGTGTTCATTGACGGTCCTTACGGTCTTTTCAGCCACATGGTCTCATCGAAGAACGAGGCAATCATCATGATTGCAGGAGGAATCGGCATTACCCCTATGTTGAGTATGCTCAGATATATGGCAGATGTGGATGATCCAAGGAAAATTCTGCTGATCTGGAGCAACAAAACAAAAGAACATATCGTATTCCCGGAAGAGTTCAAGAATCTGAAGTACCGATTGCAACACTTTAATATCATTCATATCATTACACATGGCAGCGGAAGTGAAAACGATATCGGCCGACTGGACCAGACCAAGCTCGAAAAAATGCTAAAAGGGTGGAGTCGAAAATCAGACGTATTTGTTTGCGGACCCTTTGAGATGATGAAAGACATGACCCGTGCGGTCAAAAAAATAGGTTTTTCATCCGCCAGGGTTTACAAAGAAGAATTTAAGCTGTAGTTTTTGCGGAAAACCAATTTTAAAAAAGGAGCCCTATCATGAAAAAAATCATATATTTTATCCTTTCTCTGCTTTTATTGGGTCAAACTCATGTAAAGGCACATGAGTGGAAAATAGATCCAATTCATTCAGGCGTTCTGTTTGAAATCAAACACATTTACTCTACGGTGAGGGGTCATTTTACTGATTTTACCGGAGAGGTATTTTTTGATCCTGACAATCTTGAAAAAAGTAAGTTCGATTTTGTTGTTGAAGTGGACAGCATCAATACCAACATTGAAAAAAGGGATACTGATCTTCGATCGAATAATTTTTTTGCCGTAAACAAGTATCCGGTGATGACATTTAAATCCTCCCGTGTCTCTCATGCCGGTGGAAACAAATATATTCTCGAGGGCAAGATGACCATCAAAGATGTCACCAAGGACATGATGCTGGAATTTATCTATTGGGCACAAAAAGAAAATCCGTTTAATAAGAATGAGATGGTCGCCGGTTTTGACACCCGCTTTAACATTAACCGGTTTGACTTTCATGTGGGAGACGGCAAACTTTATAAAATGGGGGGAGTCGGAAAAGATGTTGATATTTTGGTAACTTTGGAAGTCGGAAGGAAGAAGTAATTTCACTATTAAATCAGCCATACAAATCTGCTCCACAATTGAAATACAATAAATGCGTCGTCACAAAATAGCACATGATGGTCCAATTTCCGGATTTATCCCATACTGTATCGGTCGTGTATGGATGTGGATATTTGGGTGGAATGTTATCGGCCGGGTTCCCCACGGTGGAAAATTTGTCCTTGTTGGTGCCCCCCATACCAGTAACTGGGATTTTCCGTTTGCGCTCGCCACGTTATACATATTTCGTTTAAAGATCTCTTGGATGGGAAAAGATACCCTGTTCAAAAAGCCTTTTGGAAAAATCATGACATGGTTAGGGGGAATCCCTATTGATCGAAGCAGCGAGCACGGTGTGGTTGGCCAGATCGTCAAACAATTCAATGAATCCAGGAAACTTGTGGTTACCATAGCGCCTTCAGGAACACGAAAAAAAAGAGCTTATTGGAAATCCGGTTTTTACTGGATTGCATATACTGCAAAAGTTCCCATACTTTGTGGATATTTAGACTACAGCCGTAAAACGGCATGTCTTGGTCTTTCTTTTGCGCCTACCGGTGATATTATAAAGGACATGGACCGTATTCGAGAATTCTTCAAAGATATCCGGGGGAAAAACCCTGAACTGGCAACACAAATGCGGCTGCTTGATGAAATCTAATTAACTGGGGGGTCGGGTGTTTTTATTGTAAACGCATATGCTCGTGTTCACGAGGCGTGCTTTCCCGTTTCACTTGGGTGTCTTCGTGTCTGGTCATTTCTAAGACTTAGCAGCGGTGGCATTCCTGCCCCCTCAGCGTTCTCCCGCGAAAAACATGCGGGAGCCGCGGTCTCCCCCACTGCTAAGTCAATGAAATGACGAAGCCACTCCGCCAATATCGTTAACCGGGAAGGCACACCCCGTGAACACATGCAACACATGTGTATGAGCGGAATGGATAATCTTTTTTAAAAAGCGTGTACTGTTTGAGTGGTTTAGGGATCGTTAGAAAGAACAGACGCATATCAAAATATCCCATGAACAGACGTTATTTATTTTAAGATGAGCCCATTTTTATTATATTAAATTCTGTTTTTTCTTTACGATCCTTTAACCACGAGTTTACACGGTTTGGAAAAAAGCATTATCCATGAAGCGATCTAACATATAAAACGACCCTCAATTAAAAATAAAAAAATGGACACCAAAGAAATGCTTTGCATAGGACACAGAGGCGCAATGGGACATGCGCCGGAGAACACGCTTTTATCCATTCGCAAGGCGCTGGAGTTGGGCACACCTTGCATGGAAATGGATGTCTACAGCGTTGACGGACACCTCGTTGTTTTTCATGATCGCCGGCTCGAACGCACGACCAACGGCACGGGGTACTTGCTTGATCAAAAATTTAACGACCTGCGAAAACTGGACGCCGGCAACGGCGAAAAAATTCCGACCCTTAAAGAGGCATTTGAAGCGATTAATTTGAAAGCAGGGGTGAATATCGAGTTAAAAGGCCCCGATACCGCCGCCCCGGTGGCGGAGTTTATCGCTAAGATGCGGAAAACAGGTTGGCATGATGATCTCCTTTTGGTATCGTCATTTAATCATCGGGAGCTGTCGGAAGTGAAACGGCTTGATCCGGGAATAAAACTCGGCGCGATGATTGTCGGCCTTCCCACAGATGATGCGGCATTTGCCCAATCCCTGGGTTCCTATTCGGTTCATCTTTCCCTTGAATTTATCGACCGCCGGTTTGTAAAAGATGCCCATGATCGGGGTCTTCGCGTATTTGTGTTTACAGTCGATCATCCAGAGGATATAAAGAAGATGAAAGAACTCGGTGTTGACGGAGTTTTCACCAACTACCCGGAGAGAGTGCTTAAAAACAACACGGTCACAAACGCCGTCGGATGGCCCTGACCGCCCTTCACCCGGCAATTTGTTTATAAAACACTCGTAAGCGTTTAGCTTTTTGGAAATCGATCGCTTCAGATAGAATTGAATTTTTTCTGAAAAATAAAGAGGCTGAAAGTGAATCGCGAAGAAATGCTGGGCAGGATATCGGATCGAACGGACCCGTGGGATATGCTGGTTATCGGCGGCGGCGCAACCGGTGTGGGCATTGCGGTGGACGCCGCTTCTCGGGGATATGACGTTCTGCTTTTGGAGCAAAGCGATTTTGGAAAGGGAACATCCTCTAGAAGTACAAAGCTCATTCACGGGGGAGTACGTTACCTCCAGCAAGGAAACGTCTCTCTGGTCATGGAGGCGCTGAGAGAACGCGGCATCCTGCGGAATAATGCACCCCATCTGGTGCACGACCTGGCTTTTATCGTTCCCAACTACGATTGGTGGGAAGCTCCTTTTTACGGCATAGGGCTCAAGGTTTACGACATGCTGGCAGGCCGTTACGGTTTCGGGCCTTCAAAAATTCTCACAAAAGACGAAACCCTGGAACGAATCCCCACGATTAAACGCGACGGCTTGCGTGGCGGAATCATATACTACGACGGCCAGTTTGACGATGCCCGCCTCCTCATCAACCTTGCCCGCACCGCATCGCATCAGGGCGCCGCCCTGTTGAATTACGCCCGTGTTGTCTCGTTGACCAGAGGCGGCGACGGCTTCATAAACGGTGTGATTTTTGAGGATCTTGAGGCCGGCACGGAACACAGAGCGAGGTCAAGGGTGGTCATTAACGCAACCGGTCCATTCACTGATCATATCTGTCAGATGGATGATCCCAACGCATTGCCGTTGATCTCACCCAGCCAGGGCATCCATCTTGTCTTCGACAAGTCTTTTCTGCCCGGCGGATCCGCCATTATGGTGCCGCATACCAAAGACGGCCGCGTGATGTTTGCCATTCCCTATCTGGGGGTCACGCTGGTGGGCACCACCGATACCCCCATCTTTAAAATCGAACTTGAACCTTGTCCCATGGCAGAGGAGATCGATTTCATCCTGGAAACCGCGGGAGAATACCTCGAAAAGGTCCCGTCCCGGAAAGACATTCTGAGCGTATTTACGGGCATACGTCCGCTTATCAAAACCGGCGACGAAAAAAACACCGCCGCTTTGTCCAGGGACCACATCATTCATATCTCCAATTCGGGACTGCTCACCATCGCGGGCGGTAAATGGACCACCTATCGTCTGATGGCAAAAATCTGCGTCAATTATGCACTCTCCCTTGCGGGCCTCGAATCGAAACCCTGCGTTACCAAGCAGCTCAATATTCACGGTTTTCACAACACGCCGGAAAAATTCGGAGAGTTTGCACTCTACGGGTCCGATGCGCCGGCCATTCAAGATCTCATGCGTGCGGATCCAATCCACAAGCAACAACTGCATCCTGCACTTCCGGCCCGTGTCGGAGAGGTCCTATGGGCCGTCCGATTTGAAGCGGCGCGCACCGTTGACGATGTCCTGGCCCGCCGGACACGCAGTCTGTTGCTGAATGCCCGTGCCGCAAGTGAAACAGCACCCAAAGTCGCTTCGATCATGGCCAAAGAACTGGGACATGATCACAAATGGGAAAAAGAACAAACAGAATCTTTTCGAAAAATCAGCAAGCTTTATCTGCCGGGATAGTAATAACATTGCTCTCGAAATAATCTGTTTATTCTGTATAATATTCTAAAGGTGAAAATATGAAAAAAATATTTGATGGTAAAAAGACGGCAAAATTGGGCACAGAAAAGAATCCTGCTGTGGTTCAGGTAAAAACAAAAAAACGAATGAAGGAAGTTGCCAAGATTTTTGAAGAAAACGCCTGGAAACATAGAATTGAACTAGAGCGGGATAAACCGGAAGACATTACCGATTTAGAAATATTACTGAATTGGCCAAGACCCACTGAAACAGAAAAGAAAGCCGGACGGAACGAACCCTGCCCCTGTGGAAGCGGAAAGAAGTATAAAAAATGCTGCGGCAAATAAGCAGGAAAAGACTGTTTCTATGGGACCGAAAAGAGACGGTATTCTAAAATTGATATGTGGGGACCTCAAACCTATCTTTGTTAACATATATATCCAATGTGGCCATTATTAAATAGTGGCCTTCAGAGAAGGAGGATACATCATGAAAAAATGGATTTACATAGGGATCGGCGCGATAGTCGTTGTTGTCGCTATTATTATTTTCGGACTTTCAAACCTTGGTCCTATCATTAAACGAGCTGTTAATTCCTACGGACCCGAAATAACCAAAACAAAATTGCACGTGAATGATGTGGGAGTTTCTATTTTTTCAGGAGAAGCTAAAATTAAGCAATTTTTTCTCGGCAACCCTGCCGGATTCAAGACTCCGAGCGCCATGAAAGTCGGTTCGGTTCTTGTGAACGTCGACGAGAAATCCTTGACAAGCGATACCATTGTTATTGATCGAATCGAGGTGATAGCCCCTGAGATTACATACGAAAAAAAGGGGCAAATCGATAATTTCAACACGATTTTAAAAAATATTACCAAAACTTCAAGCTCGGGAAAAGATGCAACAAAAGAGCCTGAAAAACAAGGCACCGGAAAAAAACTCATCATTCGAGATTTTATTGTAAAACAAGGAAAAGTTAACCTGGAATTATCAGTATACGGGATAGGAGACAAACAAATCAGTGCAACCTTGCCTGATATCCATCTTAAGGATATTGGAAAAAACAAGAATGGTGCTTCACCGGCTGAAGCATTTAGGGAGGTGTTTGCAGCTCTGTACGGAAAAATCACATCTCCTGCTGTAACCGATGTTTTGAACAAAGAACTCTCTTCCATGGGCATCAATTTAGATTCTCTTGGACAAGACGCGATAAAGAAATTAGGAGACACTATCGGTAAAGAAAAAGGGCTCGAGGACATCGGCAAAAAAGTCAAAGGCATGTTTGGCAATTAAACAATGAGGGATGCGAAAAGGGTATGTTTTACATATCAGACCGGTGTTTATTTTCTCAATCGCAGTTACCTTCTATTTTGAATACGGACAAGTGATTCTGGCAAATCTCGGCCTGTTTTTTTAACATCTCGATGGCATTTTGATATTCGGCTCGCTCTACTTCAACCACGGACATGTCTTCTATGGCAGAGAGCAGCCCATCATGATCTTTTTTGAGCGTCATGATGTGGTCAGACAGAGAATCGATCATGTCGTTAACCTGAGAAGCTTCATTTTTAAGAAAATCATAGCGCCGCAAATAAATTTTTCGGGTTAAGTCCCCCTGAATAATTTTCTTAAACGTATTTGAAAAGTTGACCAATGGGCCGCAAAATTTATGATTGATGATCATCTGATATATTAAGCTAATCAGAAGCACGGCAATGAGCGCTAAGGATAAACGGTCCAATAAAACAACAAAAAACTTTGCCGAGTAGTGTTGAGCATATATATCGTTGATCTTAAAAATTTCGTGATAGAAAGGATATAACACCGCCCCAATGACTACCGCAATGACCAGCAACATAAGTGTCAAGTTGACGAGCATCATTTTGAAGTGAATTCTATTGACGATCAAATAGTTTTTCAACCGTCGCCGATTAGCTGTTCGTCTCATTTTGCCCTGCCTTATTTTTTTTGATCTGTTTATGAATTCTCTTTTGAAGCATCATCCTTCATTTTTCGCCACTCAATATGTTCTTGGTGCTTAAATTGAATTACCCCTCTATTTTCCGGGTCACAATAAAAGGATCGGGTGAACTTTAAGCCATCTTTATTTTTGAAGCTAATGGTATACAGAAGTTTATTTCCTTTCGGATTTGTTTCCAGATTTGAAATAAAATAGACATCTTTTTTGTCTCCACCGAGACCATAGACAAAAGTTTCTTTTGTTATTTCAATAAATCGGTCCTCATACCCGGGTGCAGAGGTTGTCCATTTTCCAATTAAATTTTCGGGAATATCTTTGTTCTTTTTTGGAAAGAACACGAATATTAAAAGGACAACCATGATAACCACCGGAATTGCAATCCATGTAAGTTTCATTTTTCTTCCATTTTTTGTGATGTTATGCTGCCTTTGTTTTTTCTTGTTTCATGACCGTCAAAAAGGCGTCTACAACATCAGGATCGAACTGACGGCCCGCTTCTTCGGTTATCAAATCGATGGCACGCTCAAGAGCCCATCCTTTTCGATAAGGACGATCAGACTTTACCGCGTCAAAAGTATCGGCCACGGCAAGAATCTTGGCACCTATGTCTATTTCATCTCCGGAAAGCCCGCCGGGGTAACCTTTCCCATCGTATCGTTCATGGTGCTGTAAAACCATGGGGATGATCTCCTTATACGACGCAATCGGTTCGAGAATTCTGGCGCCGATAGAAGGGTGCTTTTTAATTATACCGTACTCCTCGTCGTCGAGTGGACCGGGTTTGTCGAGAATGGCCGCTGGAACACCGACTTTTCCGATATCATGAAGCAGGGCAGCGCGATGCAAGTCATCCAATTTTTTGGGGGAAAGCCCTAACACAGGGCCAATTTTTAACGCCATTTTCGTGACACGCGTCGAGTGACCGGCGGTCCATGATGACTTGGCATCGACGGTTCTTGCAAGTGCCTTTAATGTGCCCCAGCTAAGCAGCTCCATCTCTTCGATGAGAGTTGCATTTGAAAGGGCAACCGCCACCTGGTCCGCCATCTGGCGTGCCTGGGTAATGTCTTCGGTGCTAAAGACGTTTGTCCGTGACCTTCCGATGATAATCACTGCTTTTAACGTTTCATTCAGAAAAACAGGGAGAGCAAGAAAAGATTCGAGGCCATGATCCATTAAAATTGAAACTAAAAACAACGGGTTTTGGGAAGCATCAATGATCAAATATTCCGGGCAGGCATGTAATGTATCAAGATCGGATGGTCTGAATTCAAAGGATTCCTCGAACAATTCATTTTCCTGACCACAGGTGTTGAAATATAATCGGCCGGCGTTTTTCTGTCCGACATCCATCAAGACGATGGCGACACTTTCACAGACAAACCAATCGTACATGCGATGGATAATGGTTTTAACGATGATTCTGGCATCCAGCGATGATAAAATGGCGCGGTCGATCTCTGCCATGGTCTTCAGGGTGTTGAACTGCCTGTTCAACTGATCGGCCATTTCATTAAAATCCGAGGCCAGTTCTTCGAATTCATCCCCGCTCTTTATGTTCACCCGGCAGCCAAAATCTTTCATGGCGATTTGGTTCGTTCCTTTTTTCAGCAAGTCGAGCGGAACCAGGTTTTTTCTAATAGAATAAATGCTTAAAAGCAATACCACCCAAAAAGTCATCAGGACAATCGGTGGGAAGATTGTTTTAAAATGTGACATAGGCGCTAGCACATCGGCTTTGGATTGACAAACCACAACAGTCCATTCACCAGATAAAAACAGACGATTCAAAAAGAGCTTTCGGTAACTAGCCAGGTATTTTTCATTTTCATGGACAAACTCGAACTGACCTGAGATGCCATTTTTACCCTGAAAGTCGTCTTTCTTGAGAGATGGAGCTTCATGCGAAAACGAACTAAAAAGAATATTGTTAGATTCGTCCAAAACACAAACATCCGTCTCCGGAGGCAGTGAATCCCCCTGATCGATTCCCCACAGGTAAGAGGGTTTAATTTCTCCAATCAAGTAGCCTTTATTCAAATCCTTTGGATTGACCAGCCTAACCATCATAATTCGCGGCAAAGATCCCGGATGACTCATCTTGAAAATGGCTGGTTTTCCCTTACTGATGATAGGTCTAATCTCACCCTCACTCGGTTTCTTAAAATTATTTATTTCGTTGTAAATTGGAATACATCTGTTTTCAGTGCTGATATGAGCAATAGCCTTGAAATGGTGTTCCGATTGTTTGTTAAAAACACCCGAATGGGTTTGGCCGGGATTATTCAGAGACTCTTTGAGGGAAGAAGCGATAATCTGCAATTCGGTGTCTAAAAATTTCACCCGTTCAAAGATGGAAGAAGCGTGTCCTGTAACCGATTGTTTAAGAAGTTTATGGCTTTGCTCGTTGAGCTGTTTGGTTACGCGAATGAAGGAAATTACGGAGAGGCACAAAATAGGAAAAAGTGCACAGGAAACAAACAGAATAAAGATCCGGCGAGCGATTTTGCTGCGAAAAATTTTGGTATCAACCTTCATTTGGATCAACCTTTTTTAAAGTTCTAAAACCAGGCCGACATACCGACCTTCGTAGGCACGGACAATATCGTCGAAACTATCCTTAAATTTGAACTGCGGTTTGCTCAGGCCATCTTTTCCCAGGCTGTAAAGGTCATAATCGGTATTGACGGGATTATCACTCATGTTTTTTCGTAATCCCGGTGGTTTGCCACCGTCAATCTTTAAATACTGGTAAGGATTTCCCCAGGGGTCATTTAACGTTCCAATGTTAGGCAGATCGCTGAGATTGTTGGGAAGCTGACCAGCATTATCGAAAACATAAAGGGAGATCTGCTTTTCTATGATTCGAACATCTGCGGTAGCTACCGCAACCCTGGCGTTATTTTTATATTTCAGATAATTGGGCAGCGCAAGGGCCGATAAGGTGCCGATAATCGCAATGACAATCATTATCTCAATAAGCGTAAAACCTCTATTGCAGCTGCTCCGATTAAAATACTTCGAGCATGGGAAACCGTTTACGCTATTCTCGCAGTCCAAAAACAGATTTTTTACTGGATCATTCATATGTTAATAATATCGATCTGTTAGGCGCATCATGGCTCAAAAAATACCAGGAACTGTGGGTTTGAATCTTCATTTACTGATATATCGGTGTGTATTTACAATAACTTAAGTATTAAATAATTCAGGAACCGGGGTGTTTTTATTGGTCGGAATTAGGGGTAAATTAAAAAGCCAGCTCGACTAAGCAACGCCGGATATGTTGAAGCGCTATGGACCTTTCCCGGGGATGCCTTTGCCTCGACCATACAAACGGGTGATGGAATCGGGTGATATGCCCATGAAATATGACAGGACAACCAGTTGATTGATTAGCGTGGTTTTCAGGATGCCATGGTTCAGCCATCGACGCGGGGATGTGATCACCGGCTGATGTAATGTCACCACATCTCCTTTTTTTCGCAAGCGCCGGATCAGTTCAAAATCTTCCATAATCGGAAGATTCGGAAATCCGCCCATTTGACGAAAAACGTTTGAAAACATAAAAATCGCCTGGTCACCGTAAGGCATGTTAAGGGATCGGGAGCGCCAGTTTGCCATGCGCTCTATGAGCTTGAGGGATGGAACAGGGGAATCGATACGAAGCTCGAATGCACCGGCAGCGACACCCGGTTGGGTCAGAGCGCCAAGGACGTGCCGATTAAAATTTTCAGGCAGTAGTGTATCTGCATGGAGAAAAAGAAGGATATCTTTGGATGCTGCTTCGGCTCCCTGGTTCATTTGTCGCGAGCGGGGTGGAGAACTATTAATGACCTTTGCGCCCAGTGCTTTTGCAATGAAAACCGTATTGTCTATACTTCCGCCGTCCACGACAATCACTTCTGCGTTATTCCCGTGACCGGTGTTTGTTATGGTTCCGGCAATGGTATGGGCTTCGTTCAAAGCCGGTATGATCACCGAAATGCCAGTGGGTGTGACATTATGATGTTCGGTTTTCTGGTGGCGTTCCCAGATGAAAATATCTTCGGGCCGGTCCACGTCATCCATCTCTTTAAGCAAAGAATAGTTGAACCCGAGGTGACTTGAAATGTTCAAGGTTTTTTTCAAAACATCATGCTCTCCCCATGTTATTCCGGTAAACAGATCACCGACAGCCAATGAATAAGCATTTTTTTGTAGCCCGACCAAATAATATCCGCCGTCTTTGGCCGGACCCAGTACCATCTTTTTTTGTTTCAGAACAGCAAATGCGCTTGTTACATCCACAGCGGTTAAATCAGGGATATCCGTGCCGATAATCACCACAGCGGTCGCTTTGGATTTAAAGGCATCCTCAAAAGCCCGTTGCATGCGACATCCAAGATCGCCGTCATCCTGTGCAGCGTACTCGAATTCGGATCCAAGCCATCGCCGCATTAAGTGTTCATTACCACCGTCATAACGGATCTCTATGGTTAAACCGTTTGAGACCGGCAGCCCCATCATCTGTGACAGAGTGTGTTCCGTCATTTTACGCTGAAGATTTGCGGCACCTTCTGCCCCGAGAAGCGGAATCAGTCTGGTTTTGGTGGTTCCGGTTTCCGGGTAACGGGTGAAAATGATCAGACGTTTTTTAGATATCAAGGGCATATTATCATCAAATTATGTTAAATTGCCGGTTTAATAATTTTATTTTCACTCATGAGATAAGGGAGAAATCCATCGAAATTGCCAACGATGCATCATTTTTTTTCTATTATTCGCCTTTTATCTTTTTAATAATCTTGGGAATGAAAAACGAGAAGATAAAGAGACCAATAGAAAAGAAAACCTTGAAGGATATCAATTCTCCCCAGTTTCCAGTAGCCCACACATCTTTTAGCGTTCCAATGAAAAAAGTGAAGATAAATGTCCCAACAATGATGCCCAATCCGGTTCCGGCAACATAGTCCCGGAATCGAACCTTGGTCAGTCCCATGCCGAAATTCATGGGCGTAAACGGAAAATAAACCAGTCGAAGATATAAAACCGTCGCAAAACCGTTACGCTCGATGGCATCATCATATTTTTTCAGTTTATTACCGATCAAAGAGGCGGCAAAGTCCCTTCCCAGAGTCCGTCCAATAAAAAAGGCGGCGCTGGCACCCATCATGGCGCCGATCCAGACATATAAAAATCCCCAGTAAGCCCCGAAGATGGCGGCTCCTAAACCGGTCAGCAAGGTACCGGGCAGAAAAAGGC
>Ga0307423_1001110_pt1 | contig 16781 bp, 13 predicted proteins | sample SalMarWE160310MG_FD_202154 | JGI IMG/M metagenome (GOLD analysis project Ga0307423, IMG submission 202154) | Salt marsh sediment microbial communities from the Plum Island Ecosystem LTER, Massachusetts, United States - WE1603-10 | ecosystem: Environmental > Aquatic > Marine > Intertidal zone >...
TTTGTCAAGGATTTTTGTGCTCGGGGGCTTCGGGCGCGGTGAAGCAGCCGGCATTTGTCGGTCTTGTTCGTCGGAGTGGCGTCGGTGGACACGACAGGGAAGAGCCACCCACTGGTGGTGGGGGCACGCTCGTTGGAAGTCACACTGTGGCCGGTCCGGCTATGTGGTATCGGGGTCGGCAGGTCATTCGTTGCACAACCCGAGGGTGTGAGCCGGCTCTATCGGGCCAGACCCCGATCGGTATGAACTCAGGCGGGTCGGGGGAGGTGCTTGAAGACTTCGCGGGCGGCGTAGTGTTTCAGGATGCGGGCGATCTCACCCATGGTTTTGCCTTCAGCGAGGCGGCGCGCCACATACTCGCGGGTGGCTTGGTCGTGACGCATCCGGGTGATGATGATGTGGAACAGCGCCGAGTTGGCCTGCCTGTTGCCACCCCGGTTGAGTCGGTGTCGGGTGGTCTTGCCGGAGCTGGCGGGGATGGGCGCTACCCCACAGAGGTGAGCGAAGGCGGCTTCGGAACGGATTCGTTGTGGGTTGTCGCCGACCGCCACCAGGAGTTTGGCTGCGGTGTCGAACCCGACTCCGAACACCTCGAGGAGTCCGGGTGCGGTATCGCGGATCAAGGGTCGTAGCAGCCGGTTGAGCCGTTTGGTCTCCTCTCGGAGATACTTCACTCGTCGACCGAGGGTGCGGATGGTGACCTGGGTCGTGTATCGAACCGGGTCGTCACCCTTTCGCGGCCTCAAAGCCGCGGCCTTGGTCGCCAACGCAATTGAAGTCAACCCGGTGAACTTGGCTCGGATCTCGGGGGTGGCGGTGAACACCACATGACGCAGCTGGTTTAACGTCTCGATACGGGTATCGACTGCTGAGCGGCGGGCGATCATCAACACCCGGATCGCCTCCACATTGCCATCTCGAGACTTCGGCACTCCCGTAGCGGATCCCGACAGCGCAGCCCGAGCCGCAGCCACCGCATCGACCGGATCCGACTTGCCCTGCCGGTGCCGGGTTTGACGGTTTGGGCGGTCGACCTCGACCACCGCAACACCGGCCCTTGTTAGATATCGTGATAGACCGACACCGTATGAGCCGGTGCCCTCAACACCGACTAACACCAGCTCGCCATGAGACCGCAGCCACGACACCAACTGGCGATAACCAGTCTGGGTCGTACGGAACGGTTCGACACCGAGCACACCTCCAACATGATTCACCACAGCAGCCACGTGCATGTCGACGTGGGTGTCAACACCACCAATCACAGCATCAGGGTTATCTACGATGGACATTGCCATCCCTCCTCGCTAGACGGACAGGGGTGGCACGCACTTGCCGGGAGGGTGGACCACAGACCACCAGGTCCTGGCGTTAACAGGACCGGTGATGGTCTCCCGCCCGACCGGTGAGTGCCGTCCCCAGGGCCCGTCGGCGTGTCATTCGAAAGACAACCATCGAAGCGTCAGCCGGTTAGCGAGCCAGACTGAACCCCGGGAACTAACCAACCGTAGATTCAAACCGTGGGTGACAGCCATCCACCACAATCAGCGCACCCAAGCATCCTCCCTGCCGGTTATCTCTCGGTCGTGGGCGCTCGATAGCGTGCAGGGTGCTGCGTCGTTATGGGCGGGATTCGCTGATGTCTCGGCAAGCCTTCTGTGTTTGCCGACGAGGTGATTGCTGGCCGTTGGGCTCCATGACAGATCGCGGCTCTTTAGTTGACCGTTGGCATGTAGTAGCAGACTCGGGGCCGGTTGGTCCATCTTGATGGTCGCGTTGGCGATGCTGGTGACGATGGTCCAACCTGCTGCCGCGTCACCTGGCGCCGCGGAGAACAGCAGAGCGAACGAGGTGCAGGCGGCAATCGACAGGCTTCCTGACGTGGCGATCGCGTCGGGCACGTCGTCCGCTCCGGGTATCGCCATACGGTCTACCTCGCCTGGAGGGTCCGTTGACATTGCCGACCACGCTGGGAACGGCGTCGTTATCACTACGGCGTCGGGGACCGAGATTCGGCTCGAGCTTCCCGCTGGTCGAAGTACGAAAGACGCCGTTCAGCTTTCGCTGGCCACGGCCATCTACACGGGCGCGGCACCCTCGACCAGCCTGGCCGTCCAACCGCTTGAAGCCGGGGGCTTTAGGGCGCTGATCGTGATCGAGGATCAGAAGGCGCCGACGAGTTTCCGCTTTCCCGTCAAGCTACCCCCGGGTGCACAGCTCGAGGTCCAGGACGACGGCACGATCAATGTCATCGATAGCAACGGAAAACCAGCTAGCCGTTTCGACGTGCCCTGGGCAGTTGATTCGACAGGTGCTGCCGTGCCGACCTCTCTCCAAATCCAGGGGCATACGATCGTACAGACTGTCGAGCACAGCCAGAACTACCCGGTAGTGGCAGATCCCCACTACACCTGGGGATGGATCTCAGGGACGGTATACTTCAACAAGTCCGAGACAATCAAGTTCGCAGCAGGTGCGTGGGCCGTCACCGCCTGGGCAAACTGGGCTCCGCCACCGTTCGGTCAGATCTTGGCCTCACTAGCTGCCTATATCGCGCTTGTAGCGTCGTGGGCGGCGGCTGACGGAAGATGCGTGTATGTCAATACGTACGGTCATGTGGGCATATACTCAGGTTCTGCGGGCGACGGCTACTGTAGGTGAGGCTGTTGTGGAAGAATACGGGACCCTCATCAAGGTTGGCAGCGTTGTGATGCTGGCGGGTTTGGCCGTGGGCCAAATAGCGAGGTACCACCGTGACCCCGAACAACGCCTTCTCATGGGATCGCTGCTCCGCGACGGACAGTCACTACGCTGGGGCATCGCAACAGCGATCGCTCTGGAGGCATTCAACATCGGCAATGGCACGCCGTTCTCTGGGCTGGTGTCCTCATCCATAATCGGACTAAGCGTTCATCTGTTACTCGCCTGGAAGCATCAGCGGACACATGCATGATGCGTTGGGGCTCGGCGATCTCTAGTGCAACGCAGCCAATCCTCGGCAAGAAGACCTCAGCGCCTCGCCAAGACTGCAAGTCAGGAGCGGGCCCCGAGCATGGGATCTCGCTCCTGACTTCGTCGTGGCTTCGATCTCGAGTCGCACCGCGGCCGAAGAACCCCCGGTGTACCAGGCACGAAAGTTGTGACACAACACCGGCTTCCACGCCTGGTTCCCAATAGAGAGGATCGGGGCACCGGGATAGCCGGTAGTCACGCGATCAACTCGCCCCCGGAACACTGTGCTCGACGTTGTTGCGTCCGTACCAGTCGGCGGGCACAAAGTAACCGCGTCGGTTCCGTCTCCACCCACGCATATCTACAAATATCGAGTGAGAACGAGCAGTTCACCCAGTGAGCGAGATCGAAGCCTACAGGATTGGTGCTGTGACTACTGGCGGTGGCGAATGGTGTCACACCTGTTCGACGACTGCTCCGTAGCGTTGTTGTGCAGCTTGTGCGGACGTTCCGAGCAAGCTGCCGATCTTGGCCCAAGGGATACCTGCAGAGCGTGCTGCAACCACTGCGTCGAGGATCTGGCGCTCGCTTTGAGCCCGCGTCAACGCAGCACGCTGCAGCATGTACACCTCAACTGGGCGTTCGTCGTCGTCGGACGGTTCGTAGTCTTCGAATCGCTGAGCGAGTTCGTCGGCGTGGTCGAGAATCTCTTGGATGGATCGGGGCATTGCGGTCACCTCAGAAACTTGGGTCGTGCTGGCATGGCATGGACGATGAATTCGAAACCCTCGGCGGTTGCCACGCCAAGTTCGAGAGCTCTGCCGCTTTCGTCGGCGCCAATGAGCATGACGAGGTCGTCAAGGTCGAAGACTCGGATGGGGTTGCGGTAAGCGTGGAGCATGTCGTTGTCGGTGACCCCGTGTTTGCGGGCGCTGGCCAGGATGACAGGGTCCATGTCGTCAACTTAGCTTGATATCTCGTCGTTGTCTATGGCCGCACTCGATCGACAGATCACGAGCCACAACCCCAGCGTCGCGGTGAGCAGTCATTCGCATCTCGGGGCGCGCTGGGGGCGCGGGAGAACGAAAAACGATGAAAACTGCTGGGAGATTACGAACGATGATGAGTAGTCCAAAACCATTGTGCCACAATGGTTTGCGGCCGAATCGCCAGCGAGTAGTTGCCTCCCCGAGAACGCCCCGAACAGTCTTGAAAACCGGCCACCACCGTACAAGACGTCCATCAAGTGGTTCCGAGGCGCCGGGCGCGGGTGCCACGGCAGGCGAAGCAGACCCATAGTCTGAACACCATTCTTCTTACGAGTCTTCTAACGGACGGGGCGTCACGATCGGTCATCTGCCGGAACCAGGAAGCACGCTGATCCCGAAGGACCCCAGGCATCACGGGCTATTGAGCGATAACGTAGAATGATGAAGGGAACCCGAAAGGACTCATAACCCGTCGAACAAGCGAGCCTCGTCCGGGGCAAGACCATGATGATTGGCCTGAGCGCGCCACGCGACGCTGGCTTGGGTGCGGGCTCGACGAACGAGCTCGTCGGGAGTCCAATCACCCGGCGACACTCAAAGCACATACGACGCGACCTTCCTTCCAGCCTATCGCCGGTTAGGGCCACGGCCCACATGCGAAAGCACGCGCCGTCATCAGACGGTACCGGGTGACGTGCATCGGCATGCGGTCGCAGTGCAGGGTGCAACGACGGTGTATCGCCCGAGTTCCCATCTGCGCTTACTACGAGGTCGGGTAGAAGGATGGTCTCCGTCGAGCGGCGGCGGAATCGCCCGCGAGGCAGAATCCCCATTGATGGGCGGGTATCTAGCTCAGTGCGGGCGAAGGGACTCGAACCCCCACGGGCTTTCGCCCACCAGGACCTAAACCTGGCGCGTCTTCCATTTCCGCCACGCCCGCGCATCTCGCCTCCACCACGTCCATTAGCGGCGGAGGCGAAGGTGGTGGGTCGCCAGGGAATCGAACCCTGAACCTACGGATTAAGAGTCCGGTGCTCTGCCTGATTGAGCTAGCGACCCGGAGCGATTGTAGCAAGCCTTCGGACCATGCATTCGCTCATGTTGTCAATCCATTGCATTGTTCGTTGCCAGTGGTCTCCTCCCCGGCATGCCAGAACCCGACACACACCCGCGGGTATGCGATTCTTCCTGTGTCCTGTTCCCCGCGGTTTGACATATGTCTTGGTTACCGTGCTGTTGGGAGGCCCAGCTCCGCTCTCCAGTACGTCTTAGCGGCCTGTTCGCAGTTGTCCTCGTGGAGGTGGAGGCAAAGCCGGGAATCTGCAGAGGCTCGAGATACTGGCGAACCCACCCAATGAACATACGTAGCAATGCCGGATCGGTGTTGGCCATCGAGAAGTGATTGCGGGTCTTGGATCCCTCCGCCCAGTAGAGGGCGACTCCAGCCGCAAACAGCGGATCGCAGGACCACTCAGCAGCTTGCTGTTGTGCCTCGGTTCGAAGGATTCGGATCTCTTCTCGCCTCTTGGCCTGGGTGTCGCGACGCCCGCCCGCAGTCGAATAGCGGCGTTGCCTGATCTTATCGATCTGTTTCTGAGTCGATTGAACGTCGCGGCACCAGTAGGACAGGGTGGATTTCGCCACTGGAATGATCTCTCGGATTTCGCTTTGCATCAAGCCGAGGCGGCGTAGTTCTTTGCCTAGATCGGAACGCTGTCTATTGGACAGGTGGTTCCATCCGGATGCCCGCTGCTGCAAGCGATTGGGTATTCGAGGTCTCATGCTGCACAACGTATCGAGCCGGTACGACAGACCTACGGAGACGTGCAAGAATGGCGCCACAACGGGCTGTAGCGCAGTTTGGCAGCGCACCTGCTTTGGGAGCAGGGGGTCGCCGGTTCAAATCCGGCCAGCCCGACCAGAAGAACCCCCGGTAAACACTGCTGGTTCTTGCAGTGTTCAAGCCGATTCGTCGTCCCGTTCCCGTGGGTGTTCCCAGGCGCCCGGCTGCTATCACTGAAGTCCTGCGACGCTTCGTCCGATTTAGCTAGCGAGCCGTTAGCTTGTTTGTCGGGACACAAATGAACATTGAAGAATCAGAGGCGATACTCGGCTACCTGGCCGATCTTGCGCCTGCCCGCAACCGGTTGACCGACATCGTCACCAGGAAATCCGAATTCGCCTGGTTGGGAAGCCGGCCTTCGCTGATGGCCGGCTACGAGGACACATCGAACCAGATGCTTCCGAGATCGAGTGAGCTGCGGCGGCTCGCCGGGATCGACGCCCTCCATCCCACCGAGCGGCTGCTCCGTCTCGGCTGGCTGTTCGTCACCGGGACGATTGATGTCGACGGCAAGCCGGTGCGGCACTGTCTGCCGCTGCTGTCGGTGCCGATCAAGCTGACCAACCTAGGGGTGACGTTCCAATTGGCCCACACCGGTGAAGTGGAGATGCACGAGGGCCTCTTCGACTGGAAGGCTCGCGCCGAGCTGGAAGACTCCAAGGATCCGTTTGCGGGCGAAGCCGGGAGCGGTCTACCCGGGGGGGAGACCACCGCCATGAGCGAGTGGGTGCGGACCGCACTTGCCCGGGCCGGGCTTCCGGCGGCGAGGCTCGTCGGGGGCGAGGTCAGCCCGACCGATCTGCGTGACGAGCACGGTCTCAAAGTCATCGCCGGTGCCGCTATCTATGCAAATCGTGACGTCGCGACCCCGGACACCGCAGGAGTGCTGCGCACCTGGGCGCATCAACCTCTCGGCGGTTCTGCGTTCTCTGTTCTCTACGGCACACGCTATGAGATCGCCTCCGGGATCGACGAGGATCCCGAGATCAGGACGCCGCTTCCGCTGAACAGGGCGCAGCGTGAGGCCATCGAGCGGCTGCGGAGCGAGCCCATCACAGTTGTCTCCGGGCCTCCCGGAACCGGAAAGAGCCATCTCGTGGCGGCCGCCGCCATCGACCAGATCGCCCGTGGCAAGAGTGTCTTGGTAGCAACGCAGTCTGACTACGCCGCCTCGGTCATCGCCTATCTGCTCAAGCGACACCCCGGACCGCGCTATGTCCGCTTTGGCAGCCGTGACGATCGGGAGGACGTAGCTGCCGAGCTGGGCGATGGTCTTGCCCGCCCTCTATCTGGCGATGAGCACGACGCTCTCGACAACGCGGCGATCGCTGCGCGAAGGCGGATGGACCGTCTCGATGCCACGATCACGACCCTTTTACAGCGGGAGATCGACTTCGGCAGCGGGTTACAGCAACGCGAGATCAATCTGCTGGTCACCGCTCAAGTGCCGGGTGTCCTCGACGAGGATTTCGACATCGCAGCCGCGGAGAAGCTGTTACACCGTGCCCGGGTGGGAGCTCCGATTCTCGGCTCGTGGCTCAGTGCACGGGCGTTCAGCCGGTTGCGTAAGCTGGCGCGGTGTGACGGAGCGACGACCCTCGATGAGATCGACGTCGGTCTCGATTCGGCCAGGGCCGAGCAGGCTGTTGTTCGAGGTTTGGCCGGTGGAGGACTGTCGCTCACCGCCGCCTGGCGAGATCTCGAAACGTCCGAGTCTGAATACCGTGATGCCATCGGATCGGCCGTGGAAGCCGAGCGGCGAGCCAGAAGGAACAGTCGGCGTCGTTCGACCCGGGCGGTGGCCACCCTTGCTTCTGCGCTGAGGGCAGGTCGTTCCCGGCGCCGGCAGCTCTTGAGCGAACTGGATGCCGGTGACTTCCTCGATGTGCTCCCGCTATGGATTGGGACGCTCCAGGAGATCGACGACACGTTGCCGGTGATCCCCGGTGCATTCGACCTGGTCATCTTTGACGAGGCGTCACAGATCGATCAGATGCGAGCCGCCCCAGCCCTGGCACGCAGCAAACGGGCCATGATCGTCGGTGACCCTCGCCAACTGCGTCATGTGTCGTTCGTCTCGGACGATGCAATGGCCGAGGCGTCCACCCGGCACGGCCTCAAGACGGAACTCGCCCGCCTCCTCGATGTGCGTCGCAACAGCCTCTTCGACACCGGGGCAGCCGCGACCAGCATCACCTGGCTGGACGAGCATTTCCGGTCGGTGCCGCACATCATCGGGTTCTCAGATCGACACTTCTACAGCGGCAATCTGCGGCTGATGACCCAGCACCCTGGGAACGAGAGCCGCGACGCCATCGAGACGATCCGCACCCCGGGCACCCGCAACGCAGACGGTGTCAACGAGGCCGAGGTCGAAGAATCGCTCCGTCAGATAGAGCGCTATGCGGCGGCCGGGGTCACCTCGATCGGGGTGATCAGCCCGTTCCGGGCGCAGGCAGACGCGCTCAAAGAAGCGATTCTGGCCAAATACGACCCGGATGACCTGGAGCGGCTCGGGTTGCGTGCCGGCACTGTGCACGCATTCCAGGGCAGCGAACGTGACGTGATCATCGCATCACTGGCGATCGGGCCGGACGCACCCGGCGGCTCGCTCAATTTCCTCCAGAACCCCAACCTTTTCAACGTCCTGGTCACCCGTGCCAAGCGGGAGATGGTGTTGGTGACCTCGATCGGGGAGACAGAGCTGCCTCCGGGGTTGCTCGCCGATTACCTGCGGTACGCCGAACGGGCTCCGCATGTGACGCGTGCGGTAGCTTCGGGCGACGGCTGGACGGGCGAAGTGCACGCCGAGCTGGCACGCTTCGGTGTCACCGTGGTCCCCTCATACCCGGTCGCCGGATGGTCAGTCGACCTGGTGGTGGGGGACGGCAAGGACGCCGTTGGCGTGGAGACCACCGTTCACCCGGGCGGACCGGCGGCGCACATCGAGCAGCATCTGGCGCTGCGCCGCGCCGGCTGGGAGATGACTGATGCGTTTCAGAGCAGGTGGCTCACCGATGCCGCCGGTGCCGCCGAGATGCTGTCGAAACAGACGTTGCGACAATCGCCCACGGGGTAGGTCCCGCAGCTTCGCCTAAGCGACCCGCCACACCCGCCACAACGCCGAGGGATCATCGAGCGGGTTGCCGTGGACGAGAAAGAAATCCGCAGGTCCGCCGACGGCAATCCTCCCGGCCGTCGGTTCGCCCAGCAAGTCACCGCCCACCCGGGTGGCAGCCGCCAGCGCCCGCCACGGCTCCAGCCCGGCTGCAACCAGACATTCGACCTCCCATGCCAACTGGTTGGACCGCAGCGAACCTCCGCCGAAGTCGGTTCCCGCGGCCATCGTGACCCCGGCTGCCGATGCCAGAGCAACGCTGTGGAAAGCCCGCTCCTTGCGCTCAGCCAGCATCGCCCGCCCATCTGGGGACGCGAAGCGATCAATGGTGGTTGTCGACGAGAACGTCATCCAGGAAGCAATAACGCCAAGGGTCGGCACAAGGTAGGTGCCACGCCGGGCCATCTCGCCGACGACGTCTTCGTCGAGGGCGGTCCCGTGCTCGATGCAATGGACACCACCGGCGACCCCGGCTCGGGCTCCTGGCAAAACGGTGGCATGGGCCGTGACCGTGAGGCCATGCGATCCCGCGGCTGCGACGGCGCGGGCCACCTCATCGGCGGTCCACGGTGAGACGTCTCGATCCGGACCGTCCAGGTAGAGCTTGATCAGATCGGCTCCATCGGCTGCTTGTTGGTGCACTGCTGCCACCAGCTCATCGGCGTCGGCCGCTTCGACGTCGATGGTTGACGGCAATGCGCCGGCTCTGGCGATCCAGGTGCCTGCGGCGCGGACATAAGGGCGATCGTGCCGCGCCGTCCATGCGTCCCGCACACGCAACGCGAGGGCCGCTCCGTCCCGGGGCGGGGAACCGACATCCCGGAACCAGCGGGTGCCTGCCCGCCATGCGATGTCTCCGTTGTGCTCGGCCGCTGCCAGCAACTCGTCGGTGGAGTCGTCGATGCGGGTGATCCAGTGGGACCCTCCGGGCAAGACGATGTGGCTATGGGCGTCCACCATCCCTGGTACCACGGTGGTCCCACCGGCGTCGACCACATGGGCCCCATCGTTAGGGGCCTCGGCTTGATCATCGTGGCCGATCCAGGCGATGCGATTGTCTCTAATCAGGATCGACTGATCGAGAACAAGTTCGGGGCCGGTTCCGTCGGCGAGCGCAGCGCTGCAATAGAGAGTGTCCATGGACGTGAGTCTACGAAGCGGATGTGCTCTCGTCGCTCGCCCCGCTGCTGTACGTCGATAGACTCGCCTGTCATGGCATGGAAAATTCCCGAGAAACCGAGCCTCGAAGGCCTCGAGCACAAGTGGGACGAGACCTGGGAGAGCGACGGCACCTATCGTTTCGACCGGTCGAAGACCCGTCCCGAGATCCACTCGATCGACACTCCGCCGCCCACGGTGTCGGGGTCGCTTCACATGGGCTCGGTGTTCGGATATGTGCAAACCGATGCCCACGCCCGGTATCGGCGCATGGCCGGCAAGGAGGTCTTCTACCCGATGGGGTGGGACGACAACGGGCTACCCACCGAGCGGCGGGTACAGAACTACTTTGGCGTGCTCTGTGACCCATCGCTGCGTTATGAGCCCGGGTTCGATCCGCCGGCAACCGCTTTCGATCCGCCGGTTCACATCAGCAGACGCAACTTTGTCGAGTTGTGTCATCTGCTGACGAGCGAAGACGAGAAGGTCTTCGAACGTCTCTGGCGGGTACTCGGGCTCTCCGTCGACTGGACCCAGACGTATGCCACCATCGACGACCACAGCCAGCGCACGTCACAGCTGGCGTTCCTCCGCAACCTCGAACGGGGTGAGGCGTATGCCCGTGAGGCGCCCGTTCTGTGGGATGTCGATTTCAAATCGGCGGTCGCTCAGGCAGAGCTCGAGGACCGTGAAGACCGGGGGATGTATCACAAGATTGCGTTCTCGGGCGCAGACGGCTCGCCGATATACATAGACACCACCCGACCCGAGCTGCTGTGCTCGTGTGTTGCGCTGGTCGCTCACCCCGACGATGAACGCTACCGGGACATGCTCGGTCGCACCGCGACCACTCCGTTGTTCGGGATCGAGGTGCCCATCGTCGGCCACGAGCTCGCCGAGCCGGAGAAGGGGACCGGGGTCGCCATGGTCTGCACCTTTGGCGACACCACCGATGTGGTGTGGTGGCGAGAGCTCCAGCTGCCCACCCGCACCGTCATCCAACGTGACGGCCGGTTCCAGGCCGATACCCCCGAATGGTTGACCGATGCCGGTGCCGCGGCATACGGGCTCGTCGCAGGGCTGTATCCCAAGCAGGCGAGGCGCAAGGTCGCCGAACTGCTGGCCGAGGCCGGGGAGATGGAAGGCGAGCCCCGATCGATCACCCACGCCGTCAAGTACTACGAGAAGGGGGAGCGGCCTCTCGAGATCGTCGCCAGCCGTCAGTGGTACATCCGCAACGGCGGCATCGACGCCGGGCTGCGACGTGAGTTGCTCGAGAGGGGAGACGAGCTGCGCTGGGTGCCCGATTTCATGGGTGTCCGCTACCGCCACTGGGTAGAAGGCCTCAACAGCGACTGGCTGATCTCCCGCCAGCGCTTCTTCGGGGTGCCGATGCCGCTGTGGTACCCAGTCGCCGACGATGACACCATCGACTACGACCGGCCCCTCGTCCCCGACGAGGGGCAACTGCCGGTCGATCCGACGACAGACACCCCGCCCGGCTACGAGGAATCGCAACGCAACCGCCCGGGCGGCTTTGCCGCCGACCCCGACGTCATGGACACGTGGGCCACCTCATCGCTCACTCCGCAGATCGCCGGGCACTGGCTCGACGACCCCGACCTGTGGGAGCGTGTCTTTCCCATGGACCAGCGGCCGCAGGGGCCCGAGATCATTCGCACCTGGCTGTTCGCCACCGTCACCAGGGCTCATCAGGAGCACGGTGTTTTGCCGTGGCACACCGCCACCATCAACGGGTGGATCCTCGACCCCGACCGCAAGAAGATGTCAAAGTCGAAAGACAACGTGGTCACGCCGATGCCGCTCATCGAGGAGTACGGTGCCGAGGCAATCCGTTATTGGGCTTGCAACGGCCGTCCCGGCGCCGATACCGCCCTCGATTTCGGGGTGATGAGGATCGGTCGGCGGCTCGCCATCAAGCTGCTCAATGCGTCTCGGTTCGTTCTCGGGTTCTCCGACTTGGCAGAACCGGGCGATATCACGGGGTCAATGGACCGGTCTCTACTCGCCCATCTCGCCGGGACGATCGAGCAAGCCACCGCGGCGTTCGAGGAATATGACTATGCCCGAGCGCTTGAGGTCACCGAGCGGTCCTTCTGGGCGTGGACCGACGACTACCTGGAGCTCGTCAAGAGCCGCGCATACGGCGAGGGGAAACCCGCAGCATCGGCGCACGCCACGCTGCAGCTGGCCCTGACCGTGTACTTGCGGCTGTTTGCACCGTTCCTCCCGTTTGCCACCGAAGAGGTGTGGAGCTGGTGGCAGGTCGGTTCGGTGCATCGAGCGCCGTGGCCGACAGTTGGCGAAGTCGGCGAGCATGCGGGGGACCCCGGGCTGTTGGACCTGACGGCAGAGGTTCTCACCTCGGTTCGTCGGGTGAAATCCGAGGCGAAGGTGTCGATGCGCACGCCGGTTGCCTTGTTGACCATCTCCGGCTCCGCTGAGGAGCGGTCGCTCCTCCGACACGCCGAGCCCGACCTCCTGGCGGCTGCGGTAGCGCAGAAGGTTGCGTACAAGGACGGGGCGTTTGCGGTCGAGACCGTGATTGCCTGAAGGCACCCGAAGTGAAAAGCCCGCGGAGTAGCGCCGCAAGGGGTGGGATGTCGCGGGTCGACATGACCCCGGATCCGAGTAATCTCATGCCGGTATTTGCGGATGTAGCTCAGTGGTAGAGCCCCAGCCTTCCAAGCTGGTTACGCGGGTTCGACTCCCGTCATCCGCTCGAATGGACGCCGGCGATTGCAATGTGTCTATGCTTTGACGTCCTCGGTGTGCCCCCGTAGCTCAGGGGACAGAGCAGGAGCCTTCTAAGCTCTTGGTCGAGGGTTCGAATCCTTCCGGGGGCGCCGTGTGCCGGCTTGCCGGTACATTGGCAGCTTCGACGGTCTGGTTATCCGGATCGGCGGAGCTACCGCGGAGAGATCCGCTTCATGGTGGTCGTAGCTCAGCTCGGCAGAGCACCTGGTTGTGGTCCAGGAAGTCGCGGGTTCAAATCCCGTCGGCCACCCCAAGTAGCCGTGGCCGGCATCGTCGGAGACGATGATGTCGGCGCGGTTGTCTCTATCAATATCCGAGGAGCATCCGTGCAAACCGACATCAAAGAGGCAGGTCCGTTCGAGCGGATCCTCACGCTTCGGCTCGAGGAGCAAGAACTCGAATCGGCCAAGGACAAGGCAGCCCGCAAGCTCTCCAAGTCAATGAAGATCAAGGGCTTTCGGCCGGGGAAGGCTCCTCGTTCGATCGTCGAGCGCATGGTCGGCGAGGCTGCCCTCCGCAACGAAGCCATTGACGACTCCCTCCCCGAGCTTGTCGGTCCCGCCATTGAGGAGGCGGAGCTAGAGCCTGCGACCCCACCGCGCGTCGAAGCAGTAAGGGACGCAGAGGGTGGTGGTGTCGACGTCGACATCAAGGTAACGCTGTGGCCGGTGCTCGATGCGATTCCCGATTTTGCCGGACGCAAGGTCACCATCGATTCTCCGGTTGTCACCGATGAGGAGATCGACGCTCAGATCGATCGGCTCCGTGATCAATACGCCGAGCTCGAAGATGTAGAACGCCCGGCCGACAGCGGGGACTTCGTGATGATCAACATCACCGCCTCACATGACGGTGAGCAGATCCCCGAGGCCGCAGCCGACGACCTGCTCTACGAGGTCGGATCGCGGTCGTTCATACCCGGTCTCGACGACTTGCTGGGCGGGGCTTCGGTAGGCGACATTCGCGAAGGCGCAGGCACCCTTCCCCCCGGTTTCGGTCAGGACGGATCTCGTGAGGTCACGCTCAAGGTGCTCGTCAAAGGCGTACGGGCGAAGAAGCTTCCGGAGGTATCCGACGAGTGGGTCTCCGACGTCTCGGAGTTCGAGTCAGCAGCCGAGCTCACCGAGCGCGTTCGGACCAACCTGAGCATCATGAAGCTCGACGCAGCTGATCGGGCGTTTCGCGACAAGCTGCTCGAGGAAATCTCCGGGGAACTCGCTCTCGAGGTTCCTGAGGCACTCGTTGAGGCCGAGCTGGATGCTTCGTTCCACAACCTGGCTCACACCCTCGAGCAGCAGGGTCTCGACTTTGGCAACTATCTCCGTATCACGGGTCAATCGGAGCAGGAGTTTGTCGATGAGTTGCGTGGCCGATCTGAGCGCACGCTGCGTACGCGGATACTCCTCGATAGCGTTGTCGCTATCGAGGGACTGCAAGTTGCCGACGGGGAACTGGACGAAGCAATCGCATCCATGGCGGAGGACATAAACCAGGAAGCAGCAGCTCTCAAGGAGTCGTTGGTCACAAGTGGTCGAGTAGACGTGCTGACCGGTGATATCCTTCGACGCAAGGCCCTCGATCGAATCGTTGACTCGGCTGAGGCAATTGATGAAGAGGGCCAGCACATCGATCTAACGCCGCCTGAGGTTGTCGACGATACAGATCAGGACGCGGCCGAAGACGATGATTCGGAAACGAAAGAGGATTAGGAGAACCATGAGCTATTTGGTGCCGACCGTCGTCGAGAACACCCCTCGCGGGGAGCGTGCCTTCGACATCTACAGCCGCCTCCTCAAGGACCGCATCGTGTTTCTCGGCACACCGATTGACGATGGTGTCGCCAACGTGATCATGGCCCAGCTACTGCATCTCGAGGGTGAGGATCCAGACAAGGACATCTCGATCTACATCAACTCGCCGGGTGGATCTACATACGCGCTGATGGCCATCTACGACACGATGCAGTTCATCAAGGCCGATGTGGCCACCTACTGCATGGGTCTCGCAGCGTCGGCTGCGGCGGTGATCCTCGCCGGAGGTGCCCACGGCAAGCGCTACGCCCTCCCGCATTCCCGTGTGATGCTGCACCAGCCGCATATCTCGGGGTTGGCTGGTCAGGCGACGGACATCGAGATCCACGCGCGTGAGATCATCAAGACACGAGAAGAGATCAACGACATTCTCGTGCATCACACCGGGCAGGAACTCGAGAGGGTCTCAGACGACACCGAACGGGACTACTGGATGAGCGCAGTCGAGTCGCTGAACTACGGGGTTGTTGACGAGGTGCTCTCACGGCGTACGCTAGAGGCAGTCGACGGGTAGGGAAGAGAGAACACCTTGGCGAAGTATGAAGGCGGCGAACTCCTCAAGTGCAGTTTCTGCGGCAAATCGCAGAAACAGGTGCGCAAACTCATCGCCGGTCCAGGTGTCTACATCTGTGACGAGTGTGTTGAGCTGTGCAACGAGATCATCGAGGAGGAGCTGGCCGATACCGAGGAAGTCAGCTTCGCTGAGCTCCCTAAGCCCAGCGAGATCTTTGAGTTCCTCGACGGCTACGTAGTCGGCCAGGACAAGGCCAAGCGGGTCCTCTCTGTTGCCGTCTACAACCACTACAAGCGGGTTCGTGCCGGGCTGAAAGCCAAGGACGAGGATGTCGAGCTGCAGAAGTCGAACATCCTCATGGTCGGTCCCACCGGCGTCGGCAAGACGTTGTTGGCCCAAACCCTCGCCAGGCGGCTCAATGTGCCGTTTGCCATCGCCGACGCCACCGCCCTCACCGAGGCTGGGTATGTCGGTGAGGATGTCGAAAATATCCTGCTCAAGCTGATCCAGGCCGCGGACTTCGACATCAAGCGAGCCGAGACCGGGATCATCTACCTCGACGAGATCGACAAGATCGCACGCAAGGCGGAGAACCCGTCGATTACACGTGACGTTTCGGGCGAGGGTGTCCAGCAGGCCCTACTCAAGATTCTCGAGGGTACTGTCGCGTCGGTCCCGCCGCAGGGTGGCCGGAAGCATCCGCATCAGGAGTTCCTCCAGATCGACACCACCAACATGTTGTTTATCTGTGGTGGAGCGTTTGCCGGTCTTGAAGAGGTCATCCGCAAGCGAGTGGGCAAGAACTCGGTCGGCTTTGGTGCCGAGGTTCGTTCGCTGGACAAGCGTACCGATACCGAGATCTTCATTGAGGTGATGCCCGAAGACTTGATTGCTTTTGGCCTCATCCCGGAGTTCATTGGCCGTCTCCCCGTTGTCACCACTGTCGAGAGTCTCGACCTCGAGGCGCTCGTGCGTGTGCTTCAGGAGCCCAAGAACGCGTTAACCCGCCAGTACATCAAGTTCTTCGAGATGGACGGTGTGGAGCTTGTCATCACCGATGCGGCACTCCAGGCGATCGCCGAGAAGGCGGTCGATCGGGGAACCGGTGCTCGTGGCCTGCGGGCCATCATGGAGGAAGTACTGCTCGATACGATGTACGAGCTGCCCTCCCGCACCGACATTGCCCGTGTGGTTATCACCGAGGAAGTTGTCCGTCACAAGGTCGGCCCGACCCTGATTCCCGTCCAGGACCTTGGCTCGAGCGACGCCCGGGAGCGCTCGGCGTAGTTTCGCTGGGAGATCGCCTCGATATCTGCGACTGTGTCGCAGGCCCCCCTACCCCTGGCCTTTGGCCAGCGGTACTTTCCCCCCAGCCTTCGGCCGGGGGGACTGAAAGTCTGCCCCAATCTGATTCAGCCCTGTCCTTGGCTGGATGTTTTCCCTTTGGGGCTGCTCTGTGTTGATTCAGCCCTGTCCTTGGCTGGATGTTTGCCCTTTGGGGCTGCTCTGTGTTGATTCAGCCCTGTCCTTGGCTGGATGTTTGCCCTTTGGGCAAACTCCAAGCTGAAGCGCCCTGCGCTTCAGCCCTTGACCAGTTTTCCGCCTTTCCAGATGTGGG
>Ga0307423_1001111_pt1 | contig 16773 bp, 12 predicted proteins | sample SalMarWE160310MG_FD_202154 | JGI IMG/M metagenome (GOLD analysis project Ga0307423, IMG submission 202154) | Salt marsh sediment microbial communities from the Plum Island Ecosystem LTER, Massachusetts, United States - WE1603-10 | ecosystem: Environmental > Aquatic > Marine > Intertidal zone >...
TGGGGCGCCGCTGGTCCACGACCATCCGCGCTTCGCGAGCAACATCAACACCCGGGTCGACCACGACTTCGGCGACATCGACAAGGGGTTCGACGAGGCGGACGCGGTGCTCGAGCAGCGCTTCGTCGGCAACTTCGTCTATCAGTCGCCGATGGAGCCGCACTGTTCGATCGCGCAGTGGGACCACAGCAAGGGCGCGGTCACCGTGTGGTCGTCAACTCAGGTCCCGCACTACCTGCAGAAGCAGCTGTCGCGGGTGCTCGAGCTGCCGATGGCGAAGATCCGCATCATCCGGCCATACGTCGGCGGCGGCTTCGGCGGCAAGGCCGAGGCGACGGCGCTCGACTTCTGCTCGGTCTACCTGTCGAAGATCACCGGCCGGCCGGTGAAGATGGTCTACACCCGCGAGGAGATGTTCCTCCACAGCCGCGGCCGCCACAAGCAGTACATGGACCTCAAGATCGGGGTCACCAAGGACGGCAAGATCACGGCCGTCGACTTCACCAGCATCCTCGACGGCGGCGCCTACACCAGCTTCGGCGTGATCACCGCGTACTACGCCGGCTTCATGATCCCGACCCTGTACCACATCCCGAGCTACCGCTACGTGGGCCGGCGCGTCTACACCAACAAGCCGCCGTGCGGGGCGATGCGCGGCCACGGCGTGCCGCAGCCGCGGTTCGCGTTCGAGAGCCTGCTCGACATGCTGGCGGAGCAGATCGGCATGGACCCGATCGACATCCGCATGGTCAACGCCATGGACCCCAACACGCGCACCGTCAACGACCTCGACGTGCTGTCGTGCGAGTTCAAGGCGACGCTCGACGACGTGCGCGAGCGCTCGGGGTGGGACGGCAAGCGCGGGCGTCTGCCGCTCGGCAAAGGGATCGGCATCGGATGCGGCGGCTTCGTGTCCGGCGCCGGCTACCCGATCTACCGCAGCAGCTTCCCGCACTCGAACGCGATCCTGAGGATCCTGGAGGACGGCGAGGGCGCGACCCTGCTGATCGGTGCGGCCGAGATCGGGCAGGGGTGCGAGACGATCCTGCTGCAGATGGCGGCCGAGGCGCTGGGCCTCGACTTCACCGACATCACGATGGGAGATTGCGACTCGGCGATCGCGCCGATCGACCTCGGCTCGTACTCGAGCCGGGTGACGCTGATGGGCGGCAACGCGGTCAAGATGGCGGCCGACGACGTCAATCGCAAGCTGTACCCGATCGTGGCCCGCGAGCTCGGCTGCGAGCCGGAGGCGCTGGCCTCGGGCGGCCGCCGGATCTACGTGCGGGAGGCGCCGCACCTGGGGATGGAGTTCGCACAGGCGGCGTGCCGGTACTTCTCGGCCAACGGGCCGCTGGTGGGCACCGGCTACTACCAGCCGCCGCCGAACCTGGGCGGCGACTTCAAGGGTGCCACCGTGGGCACGTCACCGGCGTTCAGCTTCGGCTCCTCGGTGTGCGAGGTCGAGGTCGACCTCGAAACCGGCAAGGTCAAGATCGTCCGCTTCACCGACGCCCACGACTCGGGCACGGTCATCAACCCGCTGACCTACCACGGCCAGGTCGAGGGCTCGATCGTGATGGGCGTCGGCGAGGTCCTGACCGAGGACGTGCTGTTCGACGAGGGCGGCCGGGTCGCCAACGGCAACCTCCACGACTACCTGATCCCGAGCATCGCCGACGCGCCCGAGATCGTGTCGACCGCGGTGCCGAGCTACGAGCCGCGGGGGCCGTTCGGCGCCAAGGAGGTCGGCGAAGGCTCCATGGTGCCGGTCCTCGGGTCGATTGCCAACGCGATCTACGACGCCATCGGCGTGCGCATCACCGAGCTGCCGATCACGCCCGAGCGCGTTCTCGAGGCCCTTCGCGGCAGGCTGGCGAAGGGCTAGGCGGCGGTGGCCTCGACGGACGCCGGCACCTGGATCGACTGGGGCGGGGACGGTCCGCCGCTGCACCTGGCGCACGGCAACGGCTTCCCGCCCGGCACCTACAGGCGCCTGGCCGAGGTCCTCAAGGAGCGTTTTCATGTCGTGTCGATGGCGGCGCGGCCGCTGTGGAACGGCAGCCGGGCGCCGCGAATCCGAGGCTGGTCGCTGTTCGCCGACGACCTCCGGGAGGAGCTGACGGCGCGCGGGCTGCGCGGCATCATCGGCGTCGGCCACAGCCTCGGCGCGGCGACCTCGCTGCTGGCCGCGGTCGACGATCCGGGGCTGTTCTCGGCGGTGGTCGCCGTCGACCCCATCGTGCTCACCGGCGCCACCTCCGTCGCGTGGGGGGTGATGAAGCGGTTCGGCCTCGCGCCGCTGCATCCGCTGGTGCGCGGGGCGTTGGCGAGGCACAGGAAGTGGCCGAGCCGCGGTGCGGTACGCGAGGCGTACTGGGGCAAGAAGATGTTTCGCGGCTGGCGGCAGGAGGTGTTCGACGACTACGTCGAGTCGGCCTTCGAGGACGCCAATGGGGAGGGTGTGCGGCTGCGCTTTCCCAGGCGCTGGGAGGCGCGGATCTTCGAGGTCTCGCCGCACAACCTGTGGCCGCGACTGCGCGAGCTCGCGGTGCCGGTGCTGTTCGTCCAGGGCGAGCGCTCGGACACCTTCGTCGACGCGGCCCGGCTGCGGGTGGCCCGGGAGCTGCCGACCGCGCGCGTGGCGGTGGTCCCCGGCGCCGGCCACTTCGTGCCCATGGAGGAGCCGGAGGGGCTGGGCCGGGTCATCCTCGAGTACCTGAACAGCCTCCAACCACAGGAAGCAGGAAGGGGGAGACCGTGAAGCTCGGACTTGAAGGCAAGGCGGCGATCGTCACCGGCGGCAGCCTGGGGATCGGCCGGGCGGTTGCGATCGGCCTGGCCCGCGAGGGCGTCGACGTGGCGGTCAACTACCGGCGCCACGACGCGGAGGCGAAGGCGGTCGTGGCCGAGATCGAGAAGCTGGGCCGGCGCGGGCTCGCTGTCAAGGCGGACGTCGCGAGCTTCGGCGACGCCGAGGCGATGGTGCAGCAGGTCAAGGAGGCGTTCGGCCGCCTCGACATCCTGGTCTGCAACGCCGGCATTACCTGGGACGGCGTGATCTGGAAGATGAGCGAGCAGCAGTGGGACGCCGTGATCGGCGTCAACCTGAAGGGCTACTTCAACTACAACCGGGCCGCGGCGATCCTGTTCAAGGACCAGAAGTCCGGCAAGATCGTCAACATCTCATCGATCAACGGGCTGCGCGGGAAGTTCGCGCAGACCAACTACGCGGCCTCCAAGGGCGGCGAGATTGCGCTTTCGAAATCGCTCGCCAAGGAGCTCGGCAAGTTCAACGTCAACGTCAACGTGGTGGCCCCGGGGATGGTGCTGACCGAGATGATGGAGAAGATCCCGGCCGAGTTCAAGAACACCGCGCTGGCGGAGACGGTGCTGGGGCGGTTTGCGGATCCCGCCGACGTCGCCGACCTGGTGGCGTTCCTGTGCTCGGATCGGTCGCGGCACATCACCGGCGAGGTCATCAAGATCGATGGTGGGCAATATATCTAGGAGGGTTGAGATGCCACGAGTCGGAGTCATCGGCATCGGGCACGGCAGGTTCGGCAGGCGCAGCGACGCGACCGTGCAGGAGCTCGCCTTCGAGGTCTTCCGGACAGCGCTCGAGGACGCCGCCATCGAGCGCGACGCGATCGACGCCTCTGTGATCGCCGCGGTGCCCGAGTACCACAAGCAGCGTTCGGTGGCCGGCGTGGTCCAGGAATACCTCAATCTCAACCCGCGCCCCACCTGGCTGACGGAGGTGGCGTGCGCCTCGGGCAGCGCCGCGATCCGCACCGCGTGGATGGCGATCCGCTCCGGCCTGCACAAGGTGGTCGCGGTCATCGGCTGCCAGAAGATGACCGAGATGGAGACCGCCGAGATCCTGGCGCTGATGGGGCGGGTCGGCGAGGTGCAGTGGGAGTCGGTGTTCGGGACCACCTTCCCGGCCTACTACGCCATGTTCGCGAACCGCCACATGCACGAGTTTGGGACCACGCGCGACCAGCTGCTGGCGGTGGCGGTGAAGAACCACCACTACGGCGCCATGAACCCGAATGCACTGTTCCGCAAGGAGATCACGCTGGAGAAGGCGTACGCGTCGGACCCGGTGGCGTCGCCTTTTTGCGTCTACGACTGCTGCGCCAACGCCGACGGTGCTGCGTGCCTGATCCTCGCCGACGAGGAGGTGGCGCGGGCGCACGGCGACCGGGTGGTGTGGCTCGACGGCGTCGGCGCGGCCTCTGCCAGCATGTCGGTGCTGCGGCGGCCGGACCTGGTCGGGCTGCCGTCGGCGCGGGAGGCGGCACGGCAGGCGTACGAGATGGCCGGGGTGGGGCCCGGGGACGTCAAGGTGGCGGACGTCCACGACTGCTTCACCATCGCCGAGATCATGGCCTACGAGGACCTGGGGTTCTGCGCCAAGGGCGAGGGCGGCGCCTATATCGAGGAGCGGCGCTCCTATATCGGCGGCGACGTGGCGGTCAACGTCGACGGCGGGCTGAAGGCCAAGGGCCACCCGATCGGCGCCACCGGCGTCTCGATGGCGTACGAGATCGTGACCCAGCTCAGGGGCGAGGCGGGCGAGCGCCAGGTGCCGGACGCGGATGTCGGGCTCACACACAACGTGGGCGGCATCGGCCAGTACACGTTCGTGCATCTGTTTCGGAAGGAGTAGGGGATGTTCGGTTGGTTCGGCAAGGTCAGCTTCGTTCCGTACACCAAGGTCTCCGACTTCGCCGTCCACCTCAAGGACGGACGCCTGATGGGCTCGGTGTGCGCAGACTGCGGGCGGTTCGCGTTCCCGCCGCGCGCCGACTGTCCCGACTGCCTCTCGGGCTCGTTCTCATACCGGGAGATCAGCGGCGTGGGGACCGTGCACACCTTCTCGACCATCGCGGCGGCGCCGACCGGCTTCGAGGACATGGCGCCGTACACGGTCGTCGTCGTCGACCTCGAGGAGGGCGGGCGCCTGCTGGCGTGGGCGGGGGAGACCCTCGACCCGGCCGACGTGAAGATCGGGATGCCGGTCCAGGTCGTGCCGCGCATCTTCGAGGAGACCCCGGAGATCCGCGTCTACTACAGCGTCGAGGAGCCCGGCGCCACGTGGGGGAAGGCGCCAGTGAGGGGCGGGGAAGGCTGAGCAGCTCAGGACCGAGGATTGACAACGAAGCGTCTTCTGCTCCCGAGTGCTCGCCAACATCGTCTTTCGTTTCTTTTGTAGGGGCAGGCGTCTCGCCTGCCTGGGAGGGGGGTCCTATGGGCGGCCGAACCAGTGGCGTCGGCCTCCCACCCACCCGGCGGGCGGGACGCCCGCCACTACAACAGAAAGACCTCGAAAGAGGCGTCTGGCTCGGCTTCGCATACTTGTTGAACCCCAGCGTGATCTTCTCCGGAGCTCCGGCGCCCGTGCGGCCGCGCTGCGACCGCCCGCCTCGCGTTTCCGGCGGTCGCAAAGCGGTAGGTAGAGACAGGCTGCCTCGTGGCGACCGCCGGAGCCTGCTCGAGCCGCCTCCATCGCCTCCGTGGCCACACGGACGATAGCCCTCCCCGTGAATTGCCACCTATGACATTCCGCTCGAGCGCGATCGGCTCATGAAGCGCCTACAGCGGAGATGTCATAGATGGCACGTTCCGCCCGGCGCACCATGCTCTGAAGCGCGGGGCGGCTGGGTTCCCCGGGCGGGCGGGGGATCTTTCTTCTCACTTCTAACTTCTATCCTCTTCCCGGGAGGGTGGGGGCGCGTCTTCCGTTTCCCGTTTTCCCGGGTGGGGGGGGGACTCAATCACCCAGCGCAGCCGTCTCCACCTCGCCGTCGGCGACGATGAACGTACCGCTCTGGCGCTCGAGCGCGTCCTTGAGGTGCTCGGCGTCGGTGATCAGGACCTCCTTGCCGGTGGCCTCGACGAAGTCGATCGCCGCCGACACCTTGGGACCCATGGAACCGGGCGGAAACTGGTTCGACTCCAGCATCTCCTTGGCCCTGGCGACCGGCAGGGTCCGCAACCAGCGCTGGTTGGCGCGGCCGAAGTTCTCGGCGATCATCGGTACCTGGGTGAGGACGATGAAGAGGTCGGCCTCGAGGTCGCAAGCCAGGATCGACGCCACGTAGTCCTTGTCGATGACCGCCTCGACGCCCCGAAAGTAGCCGCCGACGTCCTGGTAGACCGGGATGCCGCCACCGCCGCCGGCGACGAGGATGGTGCCGTCCTGGACCAGGCTCCTGAGGACGCGGCTGCCGAGGATCCGCTTCGGTCGCGGCGATGGCACGACCTTGCGCCAGCCGCGCCCGGCGTCCTCGACCATCTGCCACCCCTGCTCCTGCATCAGCAGGTTGGCGCGGTAGGCGGTGAAGTAGGGGCCGACCGGCTTGGAGGGGTTCTCGAAGGCGGGGTCATCCCGGTCGACGACGACCTCGGAGAGCACGGCCGCGATCGGCTTGTCGAGCTGCTCCTCGTTGAGGCGGTTGCGGAGCTGGTTGGCGAGCATGTAGCCCATCGAGCCCTGGGTCTGCGCGACGCAGACGTCGAGCGACTGCGGCGGGATCTTGGTTACCGCCTCCTCGACCTGGATCATGATGTTGCCGACCTGCGGGCCGTTGCCGTGGACGATGGCGAGCTCGTAGCCGCGGTGGACGATCTCGACCAGCCACCTGGTGGCCTTCCAGGCGAGCGTGAACTGCTCCTCCTGGGTGCCGTGGTCCTGCGGCCTCAGGAGCGCATTGCCGCCGAACGCGATCACTGCGACCGGCTTGCGCTGTGCATTCTCCGTCATGGTGCCTCCCGGCCGCCGTAGCGCGGCGGAAAAGGTATTGTGAATTGTTGAACTTGGGCTGTCAACCGCCGGCAGCCGCCCGGTAGGCGCTGGCGAACGGCTCCGGCAGCCGCACCGGGCGCCCGCTCGCGCGCGACACCGCCAGGTGCTCGGTGGTGCCGTCGGCGAGCAACTTGCCGTCGGCAGCCCGCAGGACGCGGTAGCCGAAAATCGCGGTCCGCGAGCGGACCTCCTCGAGCCGGGTCTGGACCTCGATCTCGTCGTCGTAGCGCGCGGCGCTGCGGTAGTTCGCCTCGGCTCGGGTCAGCACCAGGACCACACCCTGCCGGTCGAGCTCGGCGTAGGGCATGCCGATCTGCCGCGACAGCTCCGAGCGCCCCTCTTCAAACCACACCAGGTAGGTGGAGTGGTGGACGATGCCGGCCGCGTCGGTCTCCGCGTAGCGGACCCGGAACCGGGCCGAGAACCACCTGCCAACTTTGCGAGGGTCGTTGCTCATCCAGTCATGGTAGCGCAGCGGGCCGGACCGGAAAGAAAGCAGAACCACCAAGACACAAAGCACACGAAGAGGAGCACGCAGATGGACCTCAGAGGGACTTTGTCTTCGTATCCTTGTGCTCTCCCGTTCCTTGGTTCTCTATAAGTATCTTTTTTGTAGTACTTTGTGCAATCTGTGTCTTCGTGGTGAGTCCTCTTCTGGAGATTCTCTCATCAGACCTCTGTGTCCTCTGTGCCTCTGTGGTTCCCTCCTCTTCTCCCCTGCAGGATCACGACCCTGTCGCAGCCGCCGAGATCTCCAACCCGCCCCGCGACCTCCAGGCCCTGCTTGCGCGCCGCGGCGGTGACGGCGTCGGCCTGGCCCTCGCCGAGCTCGAGCAGGGCGAGGCCGCAGGGGGCGAGCAGGCGCGGTAGATCGGCGACGAGGCGGCGCACCAGATCCAGGCCGTCCGGCCCACCGTCGAGAGCCTCGCGGGGGTCGCGGCGGACCTCGAGCGGGAGGGCGGCAAGGGCCGGCGTCGGGATGTAGGGGAGGTTGGCGGTGACGAGCTCGAACGGCCCGCTCAGCGCACCGGCGAGGTCGCAACGCACGAGGCCGACCGCGGCGCGGAGGGCGCGGAGGTTGGCGCGCGCGACCGCGAGCGCCGCCGCCGACAGCTCGGTGGCCATGAGGCGCCAACGCGGGCGCTCGAGCGCCAGGGTGGCGGCGATGCAGCCCGAGCCGGTGCCGACGTCGAGCACCCGCGCGACCGGCGGAAGATCGCGGCCGAGCACGGCGTCGACCAACAGCTCGGTTTCCGGCCGCGGCAACAGGACCGCCGGCGAAACCAGGAAATCACGGTTCCAGAATGGGCAGCTGCCAGTGAGGTGGTGGGCGGGCTCGCCGGCGGCCCGGCGCTCGAGCCAGTCGCGGTAGCGGCTCTCATCGCCAGAGCTGAGCTCCGCGCGCGGGTTGAGGCGCACCCAGGTTTCGCTCCTGCCGCAGGCGCGGGCGAGCAGCCACACTCCCTCCCGGCGGGGATCGGGAATCCCCTCCCGCCGCGGCAGGACGCGCTCGGCCAGGGTCAAAGCCTCGGCAACGGTCACGCCCCATTCTCACACTGCCCGCTGCTGGCAGGAACTTCTGGTAGAGATGTTTGAAACACAAAGACGCCAAGAACGCGGAGATAAGAAATGACACCTCTCTTGGCGTCCTTCGCGACCTGGCGGTTCACATCGGGCTCGGGGTCGCCGTCACATCCTGGGTGGCGGGTAGCCAGTGATGCGGCGGATCTCCTCGTACAGCGGCCTCAGGCGGCGGTACATCTTGAGGTAGACGTTGCGATACAGCTCGTCGTAGATCCGGCGCGCCTCGGGCTCGGGCTCGAAGGTGCGCCCGATGCGGGTCATCTCGCGCACCGCGGTCTCCATGTCGGGGTGGAGGCCGAGGCCGACGGCGGCGTCGATCGCGGCGCCGAGGCCCGACGCCTCGTAGACATGGGGGCGGCACGCCGGCAGGCCGAAGATGTCGGCGGTGATCTGCATCGCGGCGTCGCTCTGCGAGCCACCGCCGGCGACCCGGATCTCGGTGATCTCGACCTTGGCGCGGCGCTCGGTGCGCTCGAGGCCCTCGCGCAGCGCGTAGGCCAGCCCCTCGAGGATGGCGCGGTAGATGTGGGCACGGGTGTGGACATCGCCGAAGCCGATGATCGCGCCCTTGGCCTCGGGCCCGGGAACCTTGACTCCAGGCGACCAGTACGGCTGCAGCACCAGGCCCATCGAGCCGGGGGGGACCGCGTTGACCAGCTCGTCGAAGAGGGTCTCGGGGGCGATCCCCCGCTCGACCGCGAGGCGCGCCTCGCGCTCGCCGAACTCGCGCTTGAACCACGACACCATCCAGAAGCCGCGGTAGATCTGGACCTCGAAGGCGTAGGCGTTAGGTACGGCGGCCGGGTAGGGTGGGATAAAGGGCAGCGGCTCGACGTAGCGGCGGTGGGTGGTGTTGATGGTGGCGGTGGTGCCGTAGCTGAGGCAGGCGACGTGCGGCTCCAGCGCCCCTGAGCCGAGCACCTCGCACGCCTTGTCGGCGGCGGCGGCGATGAGTGGCAGGCCGGCCGGGATTCCGGTGGCCCCGGATGCCTCGGGTGTGATCGCGCCGAGCTGCTCGGTCGGGGGGACCAGCTCCGGCAGCATGGCGGGATCGATTCCCACGGCGCCCCACTTCCAGTCACGGGGCGAGGCCCAGCACAGCTTCTTGTAGTCGAACGGAACGTAGCCGACCTGGCAGCCGGTCGAGTCGACGAAGGCGCCGACCAGGCGATGGGTCAGGAAGCCGGACAGGAACAGGAGCTTGGCGGTCTGCCGCCAGACCTCGGGCTGGTGGCTGCGGATCCAGCTCACCTCAGCCTCGGCCTGGAAGTACGCGGCGGTCTCACTCATGCCGGTGAGGCGGAACGCGAGGCCCCACAGACCGCCGACCGGGGCCAGGCCCTCCGTGCGCCGTTGGTCGAGCCACACGATGGCCGGGCGGAGCGGCTTGCCTGCAGCGTCCAGGCTGACGACGGTGTTGCGCTGCGTGGTGAGCGCGACCCCGGCGACCGCGTCCGGCGGCACCGGGCTCTTCTCCCAAAGCGCGCGGCAGGCGGCGCACAGCGAGCGCCAGTAGTACTCCGGGTCCTGCTCGGCCCACCCCGGATGCGGCGAAACGTAGGGCTCGAGCTCGACGCGGCTGGCGGCCACCAGGTTGCCGGCGAGGTCGAACAGCAGCGCCCGCACGCTCTGGGTGCCGCTGTCGATGGCGAGGATGTGGTCGGTCACGGCAAGCTCCATCGTAGCGCAGGAGTATGTCGTGGAGGGAGGGTTGCTGCGTGGAAAGTAGTTAAGTGATTGAGTGATCAAGTGATTAGGTTCCCCCGCCCACCTGCCAAGGAGGTGAGCAGGTGAGGAAGTGAGAAGGTGAGGAGGAGTCCCCCGCCCACCCAAGAAACGCGGACGGAGGGCGCTCCGGAGCAGGGTCCGCTCAAACGGGCGTGCCGAGCACAGCCATTTTTTGGAGCGCGAAAGGCAACCTATCGCGATAGCAGGGAAAGGCTGATGCCGGGCTCCCACGGCCCTGGGCGATGAGAGTATCGGCTCCACGATTGATGGAGGCGGCCCGAGCGTTCTCCGGCGGGAGCACGGCCACGACGTCGGATTCGCGACCTCGGGGCTCCCGCCGTAGCCTGCTCGAGCCGCCTCGAGGCTGGAGCCACACGGGCGAACGCCCTTCCCGTGAATTACTCGTCGCCTTCGGCGCCGGTGACCCTTTGGAAAGCGAGATGGCCGTATGGCCAGCCTTCCTCCTTTCCGGCCTGGCACTCAGCTCCTCGTCGTAGAGCGGAGCCGATCAAATGCAAGTGCCGTGAGGCCATGGTGACGTTGAGTGCCGGGCCTCCAACCCCCATGGCCACGGCCATGAGCCCGCTTTCCTGCAGGGTTGCCAGCTCGAGGTTTTCCCCCAACAGACCGGCAGCGTGAGCGCGCTCCAGGAAGACCATCGAAGCATGGCACGCCCCGCCGTACGCCCCCTACTCTGAGGCGCGCTGCGTCCCTGTTCTGTGCTCCGTTGTAGGGGCAGGCGTCCCGCCTGCCCGGGTGGGGGTCGTCAGCTGCAACCACGCCAGTGCGGTTGGCTCCCCACCCACCCAGGCGGGCGGGACGCCCGCCGCTACAACGGAGAGGCGGCCGGCGCGGACCTGATCAGCGATGCGTCGCGCCGAACGCATCCTGCTCCGGAGCGCGCTCCGCCCGCGTTCTCCGGGCGGGTGGGGGTCCTCCTCACCTTCTCACTTTCTCACCTCCTTGCCTCCATCCCCCTTGGCTGTACCGCCCGCCAATGCGAGAATCGAGGTACGGAGGTGAGGCCATGAAGGTGAGCACCGTCCAGGAGATGCACGATCTCGACCGTGTCGCCATGGAGCGGTACGGGATTCCCGGCGAGCTGCTGATGGAGAACGCCGGCGAGGCGGCGTACTTCGTCATCCTCTCCGAGCTCGAGGTGCGGGACACCAGCTTCGTCATCCTGTGTGGGGGCGGCCATAACGGTGGCGATGGCCTCGTCGTGGCGCGCAAGCTGAGCTCGAGCGGCGGCGACGTGGAGGTGTTCCTGCTCAGCGACCCGGAAGCCTTCGACGGTGCGCCGCGACTTCACCTCGAGATGGCGCAGAAGGCCGGGATCCCGATTCGCACCGGCGCCGGGCCGGACGAGATCGAGGTGGCGCTGGCAGCGTGCGACGTCGTCGTCGACGCGATGCTCGGCACCGGTATCTCGCGCGAGGTGGGCGGGCTGTACCGGGATGTCATCGCGGCCGTGAACGACTCCGGCGCTGAGGTCGTCAGCCTCGACATACCGTCGGGCGTGGACGGCGACACGGGCCGGATCTGGGGCGCCGCCGTCGAGGCGGACCTCACCGTGACCTTCGGCCTGCCCAAGCGGGGCAACCTGCTCTACCCGGGCGCCGCCAATGGCGGCCTACTGTACGTCAGCCACATCTCGTTTCCGCCGCAGCTCTACGAGAACTCTGACATCCAGGTCGAGATCAACGTGCCGGCACCGCTGCCGCCGCGGCGGCCCGACGGCCACAAGGGGAGCTTCGGCGACGCGCTTTTCGTCGCCGGCGCCGCCGGCTACTTCGGCGCGCCGGCGTTCGCTGCGCTCTCGATGCTCAAGGCGGGCGGCGGCTACTCCCGCCTCGCGGCGCCGCGTTCGGCGGTACCGCATATCGCCCCGTTGGCCGGCGAAGTGGTGTATGTCCCGCAGGCGGAGACCGCGGAAGGCACGCTCGGACTGGCGGCCTTCGCCGCCATCGCCGACCTCGCCGCCAACGTGGACTTCGTGGTCGTGGGTCCCGGCCTGTCCCTCCAGGAGGAGACCCAGGAGCTGGTGCGGCGGCTGGCGGCCGAGGTTGAGAGGCCGCTGCTGGTCGACGGCGACGGCCTGACCGCGGTGGCCGCCGAGCTCAACGTGATCCGCCGCCGCGCACGGCCGACGGTCCTGACCCCGCACGTCGGCGAGGCGGCCCGTCTCGCGGGATGCACGGTCGACGACATCGCGGCCGATCCGGTGGCGTCCGTGCAACGGCTTGCGACCGATACCGGTGCGATCGTGGTCCTCAAGGGGGCCCACTCGTTGATCGGGATGCCGGACGGCCGCGTCTTCATCAACACCAGCGGCAACTCGGGGATGGCAACCGCCGGCTCCGGCGACGTCCTGACCGGCGCCATCGCCGCCATGTACGGCCTTGGCCTCGAGCTCGAGGAAGCGGTCAAGGCCGGGGTGTTCGTCCACGGGCTCGCGGGCGACCTCGCCGCCGACGAGATTGGCGAGGACGGCGTCACGGCGCGAGATGCTCTCGGCTACCTGCCGGAGGCGGTGGCGGCGTTGCGCGAGGACTACGAGGCCGTGACCGACGACTGTTGCGGCGCGGTGGCGGTCGTGTGAGGGAACCGTCTTGAGCCGCCGCCTCCGTCCCGGCAAGGTCCCGTGGGAGCTCGTGGCGCCCCACATGCCGCAGAGCTTCCCCGACGAGGTGCTGCTCGGGCCGGCGTGCGGCGAGGATGCGGCGCTGCTGCGGATCGGTGGCGAGGTGTGGGCGGTCGCTTCCGACCCGATCACCTACACCGCCGCAGATGCCGGCCGCTTGGCGGTGATCGTCAATGCCAACGACGTCGCCGTCCGCGGTGCGAAGCCCGCGTTCTTCACCGCCGTCCTACTGCTGACGCCGGACGATGCATCCGCCGATAGGACCGCCGAGCTGCTGGGTCAAATTGCGGACACCTGCGCCGGGATCGGCGCCACGCTGGTCGGCGGGCACACCGAGATCACGCCCGGTCTCGAGCACAGCCTGGTAGTGGGCACCATGCTCGGTCGCGTCTGGGGGCGGGCCGTCACGAGTGGCGGCCTGCGCGCCGGCGATGCCGTCGGCCTGACGCGATGGGCCGGCCTCGAGGGGACGGCGATCATCCTCTCCCAGCTCGGGGAGCGCCTGCGCGCCGAGCTCGGGACAGACCGCCTCGGGGAGGCCGAGAGGATCCTCGCCGGCGACTGGCTGTCAGTGGTGCCGGAGGCGCTCGCCGCCGCGGGGGTTGAGGGCGTTACCGCGTTGCACGACGTCACCGAAGGGGGTGTCGGCGAGGCGCTGTACGAGCTCGCCGTGGCTTCGGGGACCTTCATCCGCGCCGATGAGGACGCCGTGCCGGTTCTTCCAGCGACTCGGCTGATCAGCGACGATCTCGGCGTCGATCCCCTCGGTCTGATCGGTTCGGGCGCCGTGCTCGTTGGCTGCGAGGAGCACGCCAGGCGCGAGCTTGCCGGCCGCCTCTGGGCCCTCGATGTGCCGATCACCTGGATCGGGAAGGCGGTCGAGGCGGAGGAGGCTCCGGGGACGGCCCTGCCCCGTTTCCCGCGCGATGAGCTCCTCAAGCTCTCGGCCTGCGACGGGATCCGCGCTGTCCTTTTCGACATGGACGGCACCCTCGTCCACACGACCTATGACTGGCCTGCGATCCGGCGCCAGCTCGGCATCGATCACCCCTCGATCATCGACGGGCTCAACGGCCTCCCGCTCCCAGAGCGCGACGCCAGGTGGAGGGAGCTGGAAGAGATCGAGGACCAGGCGACGCGGGGAGCGAGCGTTGCGGAGGGCGCGACCGCGCTCCTCGACCTGCTGCGGGAGCATGGGATGCGGACCGCGCTGGTGACCAACAACACCGCGAAGAACGCCGCCGAGCTGCTCGAACGGTTCGGCCTGCGCCTGGACGCGGTCGTCACCCGTGACACCGGTCTCCACAAGCCTTCCGGCGCGCCGCTGGCGGCGGCGGCCCGCCGTCTCGGAGTACGGCCCGAGGAGTGCCTGGTGGTCGGCGACTCGGAGTACGACCTGGAGGCGGCGCGCGACGCCGGCTGCGCCCGGACCTGCATCCTGCACGAGCGTGCAGAGGCCCTCGGCCATGAGGCTGACCTCGCCTTCCCGTCAATCCCGGGCTTCGTCCGCTACCTCGGCTATGTCCTGGCCGAGGGCTAGCCCGGATCATTCACTCGCAATCTACTGCGACCGGCGATACGGAAGCCTGGCCGTGCTCGTCGCATCTCGCGAGATGCAGCAGCCACCTCTTCAACCACGAAGGCACCAAGGACACCAAGAAGAACACAAGGAGAGTTCTCTTGTTTTCCCTCGTGTTTCTTGTCTTTGCGTTCTTCGCGCCTTGGCGGTTCAGTTGTTGCCCCACCGGGATCATGCGTGCGTGGAGACAACCTGACTCAAGGGGATACGCAGGATCCGGGCCAGCGACCTGTTTCTTCCATCTCTCCGGGCTCGCCATCCCAGGATGCGCGAGTGCATCCACAAGGCGCGCGCGCCGCGTAGTCCGTCGAAAGCACCCACTGGAATGTCCAATAAATGAGAAACGGGCGACGCGGCACATGGTCCTTTTCTTGACGCGGGGGTGGAACGGTGGCGATAATGACCTGAACGGACACCGGGAGGGACCATGGACCCGTATGATGCCATTATCGAGCAGCTGAACAAGGCCCAGCAGCGCGGTGTCGAGGCGGTGACCAACCGTCTTGATTTCGTCCTCGAGAGTCTGGAAGGGATGTTGCAGGAGGCCAGGGAGGCCGTCCAGGAAGCGATCCCGACCGATGCGGAGGAGCTCTTCCCGGTCATCGAGGTGAGTGAGGCGGCCGAGAGGGCTCGCGACATCGTCGCCGCTCTGGAGGCTCGCGTCCAGGAGCTGGAGGCGAGCGTCGAGGGGATCGGTGAGCGCCCGCCGGAAGGGGTGTCACTGGGTCTCCTGCGCCGTCTCGATGCGGCGCGCAGCCAATCCGAGCTCCTGCGCGGTCTGCTGCCGATGCTCCTCGATCACGTGGGCAGGGCGGCGGTTCTGGTGGTTCGCGACCGCACGGTCAGCGCCTGGAGTGGGATCGGCTTCTCGGACGGCGAGCGGCTCCGCGATTGGCGGGCCGACGCCGACGAGTCCGAGACGCTGCGGCGGCTCGTCGATGACGCCGCCGTCGTCGGCTTCGCACCGGCGGCAGATCCGGTCTTCTCCGAGTGGCTCCACGGCGAGGCGGAGGCGCTCGAAGGGATGCTGGTTCCGGTCAGCCTGCGCGGGCGCGTGGTTGGCGCTTTCTACGTCGACCGCCTCGATGGCGGGCCCTGGGCTCCGGAGACCGTGCAGGGCCTGGTCGCCCTGGCCTGCTGGCTGATAGACACCCTCAGCCTCCGCACAACCGTGCCGTCGCCGATGCTCGGCGAGCCGGTGTGGGTTGGTGGACCAGTGGAGGCTGCGGCGTATGAAGAGGCCGTGGCTCCGGAAGAGGCCGCCCCGCCTGAGCTCGAGACACCTGTAGCCGAGGAGGAAGCGGCACCCGCGGCCGAGGAAGAGGTCGTGCCGGCGGTCGAGGGAGAGGCTGCCGCCGAGGCGGAGGCGCCCATCGGTGGGGACGAGGTTACCCCGGAGGCCGGATATCCGCCGGTGACGGCGGAGGAGCCCGAGGCTGCCGCCGAGGATGAGTGGGCACGCCGCGAGGAGCCCGAGCCAGCACCCGAGCGCGAGTGGGCGCCACCCGAGGAGCCCGCCGAGTCGGTGGCGGCTCCGCCGGAGGCTCCTGCCGCCGAGGCGGAGTTCGAGGAGGAGACCGAGGAGCGGATGCCGGCCGGCTTCGACCCTTCGGCGACCATGCGTGTCGACACCGGTCCGGCGATCGAGCGCGTGCGGGCGGAGATGGAGGTGGAGAGCGCCGCCGACGAAGTGGAGGCAGAGGTCGAAGCGCCGGCGCCCGGGCCGGTCGAGGCCGCGCCGCCCGAGGTCGGGGCGGTTGTGCCGCCACCGGTGGCCCCGTACACGCCGCCGCCCGTGCAGCCGATCGTGCCGCCGCCGCCCGTGGAGGAGGCCGAGCCGGCTGCCGGCCTGCCGGTCTCGGCGCTCAGCCCGGAGGAGCAGTCACAACACGAGGAGGCGCAGCGGTTCGCCCGCCTGCTGGTGTCGGAGATCAAGCTCTACAACCCGGACGAGGTCGAGAAGGGACGTAGCAACCAGGACCTCTACCGGCGGCTCAAGGAAGACATCGAGCGCAGCCGCGAGATGTACGAGCGGCGGGTCGCGGAAGAGGTGCGGTCGGTGCACGACTACTTCCAGGACGAGATCGTTCGCATCCTGGCCGACGGCGACGAGGACGCCCTGGGAATGTGATCCGCAGACGCGGACAGGCAGTGCTGGCGACGGCCCTTGCGGCCGTCGCTTGCGTTGCGGGGCACCATCTCGCGCCGCGGCCGAGCCGGCTCGAGCGGCTCCACGAAGCCGTCTCGCTGCGTCAAGCAGACCCGGCGCGCGCCGCCGAGCTGCTGGCACGGGCCGGGCCCGGGAGCACCCTCGAGCGCTACCGGCTCGAGCTCTGGCTGCAGTGCCTCCGCAGCGCCTCGTTGCCGTCCGCTGCGTGGCGGCGGCTGACGGGCGAGAAGCTTCCTCCCGACCTGGAGCGCGCG
>Ga0307423_1001112_pt1 | contig 16769 bp, 13 predicted proteins | sample SalMarWE160310MG_FD_202154 | JGI IMG/M metagenome (GOLD analysis project Ga0307423, IMG submission 202154) | Salt marsh sediment microbial communities from the Plum Island Ecosystem LTER, Massachusetts, United States - WE1603-10 | ecosystem: Environmental > Aquatic > Marine > Intertidal zone >...
AGGCGGGCAGCGGACAGACAAAAGCGCCTTCGGAAGTTATGATCGAGGGAGACAGACGAGGGATTTCAGCAACCGGGGGCGTCAAAGCATGTCATCGACCAGAGCCGGCGGTGGCGGTGGTCGAGGCGGCGGCGGACGCGGCAGATAATCGACCTGGAATCACTCAGCTGATTTTGAACGGAGGAAAAAGCCATAATGCTACAGATCAATAAGGAAAAAAGAAATTTTTGTTTGAAACGCTGTGAGGCGATTCTCATGACCGTTATGTTTATTGTTTTGGTGGTGTCGAACCTATCGGCAAAGAACATGAATCAGCTTACATTTGCTTCTCCTGAAGCGGCAGTCAGGGCCATGGTCGAAGCTTTGAGTTCAAATGATTTGAAGGCCCTGGAAGCGATTTTCGGTCCTGGCAGCCTGGATCTCATAACGTCCGGAGATCCGGCAGCGGACCAATCAGATCGCGAGCAATTCCTCAAATTGTTCGGCGAAAAAAACAGGTTGGAGCAAACCGCCGACAAGGTGGTTCTCTCTGTTGGAAATGAGGATTGGCCATTTCCAATCCCTATGGTGAAAAAGGACGCCTTTTGGCGTTTTGACACCGAAGAGGGCAGTGAGGAAATCCTGGCACGAAGGATCGGACGGAACGAATTGAGTGCCATCCAGGTCTGCCTGGCCTATGTGGATGCTCAGCGGGAATATGCGCTTAAAGTCCGAAACGCCAGCGGACTTTTTCAATATGCCCAGAAATTTAGAAGCGACAAGGGGATGAAGAACGGCCTGTACTGGGATGTGAAAGATGGTGAGGAGCAGAGCCCGTTGGGTCCCCTCGTTGCCGCAGCCCAGGAACAAGGGTACACAGGTAAGAAGTCGGGCGGCAGGCCCATTCCGTATCACGGGTATTATTATAGAATTCTAAAAGGACAGGGAAAGAATGCACCGGGCGGAGCTTATGACTACATGGTGAAGGGGAAAATGATTGGAGGGTTTGCCCTGGTGGCCTACCCTGCCAAGTATGCGTCTTCAGGCGTCATGACCTTTATCGTGAGTCACGACGGAGTGGTTTATCAGAGGGACTTTGGTCGAAACACCGAGAAAGCGGCTCAAGCCATAAAGCTTTTCAATCCTGACAGCGTGTGGAAAAAAGTGGAAAATGACGCTGGAGATAAGCTGATCCGGTAATGTGTTGTTTATGGAACGACAGGACAAAAATAAAGGAGAGAAGTATGGTTAAGAACTCGTATTTTGGCAGGATTTTGATAAAGATTTTATTCTTGGCCATCATAGGGGGTGCCGTAACGGCATGCAAAGAAAAAACTGAGATCGTTGAACAGGTTCGATCTCTCAAGACCATCACCGTTTCCGAGCCGGCCACCGGTCAAATACGCAAATTTTCCGGTATTGTCAGGGCAACCGATTCTTCAAATCTGAGTTTTGAGGTCAGCGGAAGGGTTGAGACGGTGCATGTCGATGTCGGAAGTCGTGTCGGGAAAGGACAACTATTGGCCGTTCTTGATAAAGAACCTTACCGGTTGGACGTGGATGCTGCACAGGCTGAACTTGAAAAGGCCAAGGCCAATGTTGTTAATACAAAAGAGGAGTACGATCGGCAGGAGAGGGTTTATTCACAGGGCGCGGGTGCCAAAAGCAAGCTGGAGCAAGCGAAGTATAATTACGATGCCGCCCGGAGTCAGGTGAATTATCAGATGGCAAAGCTGAATCTCGCCAAACGAAATCTCAGTAAAACCATGCTGACCTCGCCGTACGATGGCTATATTGCCTGGCGTTCCGTGGATCCGCACGAGGAAATAAAGGTTGGACAAAAAGTGTTCGCGATTGATGCCAAAGGGACCTTGGAGGTGGATCTGGCTGTTCCGGAGACCACGATCAATAGAGTACATATCGGTACTCCGTCAACTGTCAGGTTTCCCACAATGCCCGATCACTCCGTAAAAGGGCGTATCTCTGATATCGGTTCTGCCGCTGTAAAATCCAATGCTTTCCCGGTCAAGGTGGGCCTGATTGAGCCGCCGGCGAATATAAATCCGGGTATGACCGCTGAAGTGTCTCTGGTCCTGAAAGATGACAGCCAAATTGCCGGATATCTGGTCCCGCTTCAGGCGATCCTTCCCGCCAAGGAGGTTGGGCAAGGATATGCTTTTGTGTATGACCCAAAAACCTCCACCGTTCGGAAGACGCCGGTCCAAACACTCGGTGCGGAGCAGAACATGACGATCATATCTGAAGGTCTTTCCGCCGGAGATATCATTGCCGTTGCCGGCGTAAGTTTCCTGGCTGATGGAATGAAGGTAAAGCTTATGGAACATTAATTGTTTTTATCGTACAAAATCTTAAAGATTGCATCAGGTTTTTGAATTTGGAGTAGAAAATGAAAAGTATAACCGATTTTGCACTCAATAATTCTCGAACCGTTATCGTAATAATGCTGGTGATAATTTTTGGCGGCATTATTCTGTTCGGGAAAATACCAAAACTCGAAGATCCCTACGTTACCATTCGCGAAGCATTGGTCGTGGCAAAAAACCCCGGTATGTCTGTGGAGAAGGTTGAGCGGCTGATTACCCGCCCCATAGAAGAAAAAATACGATCCATGGGTGAAATCGATAATATCAAAGATTCCACATCCAAAGTCGGTGAGTGTATTCTTCATGTGACCATTAAGGACGAAGTGCCTGCAAAAGATCTTCCTGCAGTCTGGAAACTGTTGCGCAATCGAATGAGCGATTTGGAACCCAGCCTGCCTCATGGCACCATCGGGCCTATGGTAAACGATACCTTCGGGGACACATCCATGGCGACCATTGCGCTCTGGAGCGATGGTTTTTCCATGGCGGAAATGCGTGAAACCGCCCGTGGCATCCGGGAAAGCCTCAACCTGATGAAGGGTATCCAGAAAATTGATCTGACCGGGGTTCAGGAAGAGCGCATTTATATCGAATTTTCAAACGCCAAAATGGCGCAAATCGGAATTGATCCGAGGGTCATCGGTAAAAGCATAAAGCAGCAAAACATCATTCGTCCCTCGGGCAGGATAGATATTAACGGTATGGAAATCGTATTGGATACATTGGGCAGTTTTAGATCCATTGAGGAGATCGGTGATGTACTTATACCCGTTACCGGCACCCAGGCCGCAATTCCGCTGCGCGATATTGCAAGCATCAGAAAAGCATATGTGGAACCCATCCAGAACCCTGCATATTACAATGGCCATCAAGCGATTATTTTGAGTGTATTTCTGTTTAAGGGCGTGGATGCGGTAGAATTCGGCAAACGATTGAAGAAAAAAGTCAAGGAGATTGAACAGTCCCTTGCCTTGGGCTACAAGCTTGATTTTGCCACTTTTCAACCCGAACTTATCACCAAAGCCGTCAATGGGATGGTGAGCAATGTGGTGCAGAGTGTGGCGATTGTCCTTGTGGTAGTGATGATTATGCTGGGGCTGAGAACCGGCTTGATTGTGGGGTCATTTATTCCCATTGTCATGCTTTTCGGGGTGGTCATGATGAGCGTGCTTAAGATCGATATGCAGCGCATTTCACTGGCCACAATGATCATTGCTCTGGGAATGTTTGTTGATAACGCGATCGTGGTGTCCGATGATATCAAAGTAAATCTGGAAAGTGGAATGAACCGCAAAGACGCGGTCTTAAAATCAGGCAGGTCTCTTTCCGTCCCCCTTTTGACCAGTACGCTCACCACCGTTTTTGCCTTTGGACCGATTATCTTTCAAATTGGAAGTACCGGGGATTACACCAAATCCTTGGGTCAGGTCATGATTATCCTGCTCATGGGCTCGTGGTTCCTCTCCATGTTCTCCTCCACCAGCCTATGTTACTGGTTTATGAAGACCAAGCCTGCAGTCGGTTCTGACAAAAAAGAAAAAATCGATCCTTACCAGGGTAAATTCTATCAGATTTATCGGAAAATTTTGGTATTCGGTTTGCGCAATCGATGGATTGTGCTGGGCTTCGTGGGTGCCGCCTTTGCATTAGCCGTATTCGGGTTTACAAAAATACCACGATCCCTGTTTCCCAATGGAGACAGGAATCAGTATACGGTTTATCTCGATTTTCCTGCCGGAACCCATATCGAGGAAACCGATAGAGGTGTGCAGGAATTTTGCGCCTGGCTGCAGGATAAAAAAGAGAACCCGCAGATCACTGGGTCAATTGCTTATGTGGGAAACGGCGGTCCCCGATTTTTTCTTTCACTGGCGCCGACAGATCCTGATCCGAATAATGCGTTTGTTATCGTAAATACCCAAACAGGGGATCAGGTGGATGAACTTATCAAGATCACGCGGCAGCATCTGCTGGATCATTTCCCCAATGTTCGGGGAAGGGTCAAGGCAATGTTCCTGGGGGCTTCCGAGCCCGGCATATTGGAGATCCGGCTCAGTGGTCCGAATATAGACGTGTTGTGGAAACAGGCCGAACAATTAAAGGCGGGGTTAAGGAAAATTCCCGGCATCTTGGATATCAAGGATGATTGGAATAACCGGGTTATTTCAACAAAGGTTGAGGTCGATCAGAACCGTGCCCGCCGTGCCGGATTGACCTCGCAGGATGTGGCCGACTCTCTGAGTGTTTTTATCGACGGCTCTACGGTAACCGATTTCCATCAGGGCAATGTAGATATTCCCATTGTAGGGCGTGGGATCAAGGCGGAACGGGATTCATCGTCTAGCCTGCCAACACTTAACGTCTATTCGCAATCCAATAACACCAGTGTACCCCTCAATCAGGTGGCCGACGTATACGGCAAAGGAGAGCTTAACCGCATCGTTCGCTACAACCAGGAGCGCACCATAAAAGTCAGTGCCAGGCACCAGGTGATGAAGGCTGTTGAACTCTTTGAGCAAATCAAGCCGACACTCGACCGGCTGGAGTTTCCCCAAAATCACCATTGGGAAATGGGAGGTGAATTGGAAGAATCTGCCAAGGCAATGGGAAAGCTGTCAAAACCCTTGTTTCCGTGTTTTGCCGCCATTCTCATTTTGCTGGTATGGCAGTTTAACTCTTTCCGGCGTGCCGCCATTATTATGCTGACCATGCCCCTGGTGTTGGTGGGTGCTGTAGTTGGTCTGATTGCAATGAAAGCGGATTTTGATTTTATGGTGATTCTCGGACTGTTGGCCCTGGCCGGATCCATTGTGAATAACGGCATTGTAATGATCGATAAAATCGAAGAAAACAAACGGGAAGGTCAGCCACCCTATGATGCGGTTCTCAATTCAGCCATCAGTCGCTTCAGACCCATACTGCTTTCGGTTTCAACCACCATGCTTGGGTTCACGCCGCTGATAATTTACCATGATGCGCTCTTTTACAACATGGCATGTGTCATGTTTTTTGGCCTGGGAATCGGGAGTCTGTTTACGCTTAACTACGTTCCGGCGCTTTATACGCTGTTTTTCCGTATTGAAGCACCGGAAAAGTAGTTGGGTCTTAATCCATAAATTTTGAACGAGAAGGAACGAATGGTAAAATGAAAACGAGCTGTCTTATCTTTGGATTGGTTATCAGTTTTACCCTGCTGTTTACCGGATGCGCGGTCGGACCGGATTATATCAGGCCCGAAGCACCGGAACCTCAGAAATGGCTTGAGGAAAAGGATCCTCTCATCAAGAGTGAGCCGGCGGATTTTGGCCGGTGGTGGACGGTTTTTGATGACCCGGTTCTTAATACTCTGGTCGAGATGGCGTCTCAACAGAACCTTTCCCTTAGAATTGCGGGAATCAGGATTCTGGAAGCCCGTGCCCAGTTGGGGATCGCAACCGGAAATCTCTATCCCCAATCGCAAGCTGTCGGGGGAAGCTACTCATATACGGGCGTGAGCAAAAACGCTGCGAATTCCCAGGGTGGGCTCGATTTTTATTATAGTACTATTGATTTAGGTTTTGACGCTGCCTGGGAACTGGACTTCTGGGGTAAATTCCGCCGTGCCGTTCAATCAGACATCGGCAAACTTGAAGCTTCAATTGCAAGCTATGATGACATATTGGTCACTCTCACTGCTGAGGTGGCCCGTACGTATCTCTTTATTCGTACACAAGAGGAGCGTCTGGACATTGCAAGAGAGAATGTAAAGATTCAGGAACAGTCCCTTCAAATCGCCGAAACGCGTTTCAAAGAAGGAGACGTCACCGAACTGGATGTACAGCAGGCCAAAGCCCTTCTCCGAGACACACAGGCCACGATCCCCCGGATACAAGCAACCCTTCGCCAAAACAAGAACGGGCTTGCTATCTTGCTTGGGATACTTCCCGGGGAACTCAAAGATGTATTAGACACACCTAAGCCCATTCCCACAGTACCTGCTGAGGTAAGAGTGGGGGTTCCGTCGGAGTTGCTGCGTCGGCGTCCGGATATCCGGCTCGCAGAACGTCAGGTCGCCGCCCAAAGCGCCCTGATAGGAGTTGCAAAGGCAGACCTCTACCCACATTTCTCTCTTTTTGGCTCCATCGGGTTGCGGGCGAGTGATTCAGGTGTGACGGCAGCCGGTTATCCCGGTGGCAGCTCATTTAGCAATTTATGGGATTCCGACAGTATCGAATTTTTCGGCGGAGCCGGTTTTACCTGGGACATTTTTAACTATGGACGCATCACTAACCGTGTTCGTGTTCAGGATGCCAGATTTCAGCAATTGGTTGTCAATTACCAGAATACAGTGCTCAAGGCGGCTCAAGAAGTGGAAGATGCCATGGTGGCCTTTTTGCGGTCACAAGATGAGGTAGAATTTTTATCAGAAAGCGTGAAAGCAGCCACGCGTTCGGTGGATCTTTCCATGATTCAGTATCGGGAAGGGCTGGTAGACTATCAGCGGGTGTTGGATACGCAACGATTTCAGACTCAAGAGCAAGACTTTTTTACCGTAATCAAAGGATCTGTTGTCCTGAATTTTATAGCCATGTATAAAGCCCTTGGCGGGGGCTGGCAGATTCGTGAAGGAAGAGATTTTGTTCCTGAAAAAACCCTAAAGGAAATGCAACAACGGACAGACTGGGGGAATTTGCTGACACCCACAAAACCGGAAACACCACCGGACAATGAAGATGCGCCGAGATGGCTATCGCCGGAATGGTAATGCCTGCATCAAACCATTTTTAAGAGAAACCCCAGGGAAATCTTATACAACCTTTACGGTTTATACGACTAATTATATGAAACAACAGCAGCTGGCCATAAATAATATAATTCTCTTAAATTGCCTGATCATCATGATCTTTTTCTTTCCCGTATTATCTTTTCATAGAGTATTGATGAAAAACATACTTTTTACAGCCATTATATTCTTCGGCACTTTTTCTCTGGACTTCGTTAAAAGAGCTCAAAAGATTCTGATTGCATCCGGAACAATTACGATATTTTTAATCTGGTTTGATCATTTTTTCCCAAGCAATGTGTTGGACCTGGTCTTTTCCTTTTCCTTTTTTTTCTATAATTTATTTATTGTCGTGTTTGTGGTCAGGCATATCGCTAAGAGCGAAAAAGCCAATGTCACCATCATCATCAGTTCAATCAACGGGTATCTGCTTATAGGCATATTGGGAGCGGTGCTTCTGGCCATGGCGGAAATACTGCAAAAACTTATCTATCACCTGGATACCGGGGCGATTAATTTTGCCGGGGGGACAGCCCAAGGATTTCATGATTTTCTATACTTTAGCTTTATTACCCTGACAACGTTAGGATATGGTGATGTCACACCGGTTTCCGATTTAGCCAAATCCTTAACCATTGTTATTGCCATTTCCGGCCAGCTTTATTTAACGATTCTCATCGCCATGCTGGTGGGTAAATACTTAAGCAGTTCTATAGAAAGATCGTAACATATAGGAAAGATTAACTTTAAAGAAAAAATGAGGTGGAATTATGAGAAAAAATCATAAATTGAAGCCAGTTGTAATGACGGTACTTTTTTTAATCATGATGGTTGGGGTTTCTTTTGCAGCTGAAGCTGTTGTGGAGAAAGAAGATGTGCCAGCTGTCGTTGTAACAGAAGAAATTATTAAAACCGCGGACAATTTCATTGTGTTGTTTGATAGTTCAAGCTCCATGAAAGAACCATTTAAAGATACCGGATTGACAACATTAGATGCCGCCAAAAAACTATTAAAAGATAGAAATGAGATTCTTCCTGATTTGGGCTATAATGCAGGGCTATACTTGTTTACACCCTTTAAGCCCATTTACATGATGCAGAAATATGACCGGGATAAATTTGCTGCTGCCATCGACCAACTGCCGGCAGAAGGGTCGGGAGCCACCTTAATACAGCAGGGGCTTCTTAAATTGGATGGCATACTGTCCGGACTTTCCGGACGCACCGTTGTGTTTTTATTCACCGATGGTTCCTATAGCCAAATGCCGGGATCCAGAAAACCGAAGGACATCGCAAAAAGACTTGCGGATAAGTATAGTGTTTGTTTTTACGTGATCAGCACTGCCAAAGGTGACCAACAGAAAGAAGTATTGAAAGCGGTTGCTTCTATAAACGAGTGTTCTCGGGTCGTTCCATTTGATCAAGTGTTTGAAAAACCTGTTTATCTGGCCGGCGCGCTTTTTGTCATTGAGACCAGAGTCGAAAAATTTCTGACAACCACCTATCGACTGGCTGATGTTAAAATCGATAACATTATATTTGATTTTAACAGTGTTCAGATTCGCCCCGAATACAATGACGAGTTAAATATTCTGGCGGATTTTTTAAATGATAATCCCGAAACATATGTGGTCCTGACAGGTTTTACAGACAATGCCGGTTCTCCCGAGTATAACCTTGGATTGGCACGACGAAGAGCTGAAAGTGTTGAAGCATATCTGGTGGACAAATTCAATGTTAATGTCAGCCGGATCGTCACCCAGTGGTATGGAATTGCGGATCCGGTTGCCGGCAACGACACCAGTGACGGCCGTCGCCAAAACCGGAGGGTTGAATCCATTGTGATGGGATTTGATTAAAGATCTGTTAATTTTATAAATTTGACTTTTCCAAACAAATACTTAAACTTAGCATCCGAATATCGTTAAAAAGTCGTTGAAATTTAAACTGGGCGTGATATTGTGTGAATTGTAATTTTTGGGCCGGTTCTGTCATTGCCCGGCTGATCTGTCGGCACCGAATATTTGAACTGCACCAGCGATCGCATTCCCCGCAGATTGTCAGAGCGAAGCGAAAATCCCGTTCGGCGGGGCTGCAGGGAGCTTCAAGCAAAACAACCACGAGGGAACTCGTAAAATGAATTGGGCAGGCAACATCCATATTAAAAGACTCTTATCCGTATTCCATCGCATTCATATGACAAACCCTGTTGTTGGGATTGTGTTCGTTTTCATTGGCCTGACCGCCTGCACCGCGCACTATCCCCGCTCGAGTCCAATCTCATCAATTAAATCGCTAGAAAATTTTTCGCTCAAGGAAAAGGGGCATACGGAAAGATCCGAAGAACTCATGCTTCTTTTAACTTTCTCTGGGGGTGGGACCCGTGCAGCTGCATTTTCCTATGGTGTTTTGGAAGCCCTTGCCGACACAAAAATATCGATTAACGGAAAAGAACGTCGCTTGCTCGACGAGGTGGACGGTATCAGCTCTGTCTCCGGCGGCAGTTTTACTGCTGCATACTTTGGCTTATTTGGCAACCGGATATTCGAGGATTTTGAAAGCAAATTCCTTAAACGCAATGTACAGTCCGAACTTTTAAAACGCATGGTCTCGCCTCTAAATTGGCCGAAGCTTTGGTCACTCTATTATGATCGGAGCGATCTTGCCGCCGACTTTTATGACGAGTTGCTGTTCGAAAAAAAGACTTTCAAAAGCCTCTCCAGGCCAAACAGCCCGCTCATCGCCATCAATGCCACCGATGCTGCATTGGGCTCCCAGTTTACCTTCATCGGTTCCCAGTTCGCTCCCATCTGCACCGATCTTTCATCATTTCCTGTTTCCAGGGCGGTTACAGCCTCTTCGGCTGTTCCCGGGGCGTTTTCAAGCGTCATCTTAAAGAATTATGCCGGGACCTGCGACTACCACCTGCCGGAATGGGCCCTCAAAGCCCTGAAGGGGAAAACAACCAGCACCCGTCAATATCACTATGCCAAAAACCTGCAAGCCTATCTTGACGTTGAGAACTATCCCTATATTCATCTCTTTGATGGCGGTATTTCAGACAACCTGGGGATTCGAGGAATTATTAATGCCACACAGATGACAGGGGACATATGGAAAAAGCTCGAAGAAGTGAATCTGAAGGAGACAAGCAAGCTGGCCATTATTGTCGTCAATTCCCGCAATGATCAGGATGTCAGTTTTGCCAAAAAGGATTATTCAATACCCTTTATAGATACATTAGGGGTTGCTTCCTCGGTCCCTCTTGATCACTATTCTTTTGAGACCATGGAAATTTTAAGAGATAATATGAAACGCTGGCAAGAATCCATCACAAAGGGGCGTTGTAAAGAGATGAAACGCAAGGCTGTTGCGGATGGCAAAAGTGACTTAACAGAAAATGATGGTTGTGCGGCCAAAACGTATTTGATTGAAGTTGACTTTGATGCCTTGAAAGACAAAACAGAAAGGGAGCACCTCAAAGACTTGCCAACCACTTTTAATCTTGAATCTCAAGATGTCGACCGGCTAAGAAAGGCAGCCAGGCTTATCCTTCAAGAATCCGATGAGTTTCAAGATTTAGTTGGGAGCTTGAAATAAAATTTGCTGAGTATGGTAAATGATCACTGTAATGGTGCAGCAATCATAAACAATAACAAATGGGAGGAGGAGGGAGTAGCCATGTTTCTTAAAAGGAAATGTCTATGCGTATTTTTTGTGGTTAGTCTGTTATTTGTTGTCCAGCCTGCATGGGCCGAGAATCCGGCTTCTAAGGATACACCATGGGAAAAGTTTAGCTTAAATACCGGGTATTTTATTTCAAATACCAATACCGACCTTAGCCTCGGTTCAGGATTGGGTGTTACCGTCGATGTCGAAGAGCTCCTTGGCTTAGACACCACCAATTCAGTTTTTCGAGTGGACGCCTTCTGGCGCTTTACGGAGAATCGTCGACACAGACTTGATTTTACATGGTTTTCGTTTCGCCGTGATGGCAATAGAACCATCGGAAAGGATATTGAGTATGAGGACGATGAAGGTAATATCATTACCATTCCTGTCGGTAGTCAGGTAAATACCAAATTTAACCTTGACATTTATAAGGCTGCCTACAGCTACTCGTTTTTTCAAGATGATCGGATGGACCTTGCGGCCAACATCGGCCTGTATATCATGCCCATTGATATTGGTTTAAACGCCACCGGAGCTATTAATGTTGATGAAACCGAAAGATTTACCGCACCCTTACCGACATTTGGATTACGAATGGATTTTGCCATTACCCCCAAGTGGTTTTTACGATCCGGTTTCGATGTTTTTTATCTTGAGATCAAGGAATTTAAAGGCACGGTCTACGAATCACACGCTGCAATTGAATATCTTCCCTGGAAACATTTTGGATTCGGTCTTGGTTTCAATGCATTTAATCTTGATATAGAAGCAGACGGCGAAGATTATCCCCAGATTGATTTTGTGGGTGAACTTAATTTTAAATACTCAGGACTATTACTTTATGCAAAGGTGTTTTTTTAGGGATATATCCAAATTTTGCAGCCCGATATAGTTAATTCAGGGGTCGGGATGTTTTTATTTGTTAAATCGCTCCATGGATAATGTTTTTAAAAAACCGTGTAAACTCGTGGTTAAAGGATCGTAAAGAAAGAACAGATATCAATATAAAAACAATGTGTTAAGCTTATAATAAACACTTCCTTACTGTTGGAATGTTTCGGTAAGCATCTGTTTTTTCTAACGATCCCTAAACCACTCAAACAGTACACGCTTTTTTAAAAAATATCCATTTCGCTTATATATATTAAGGTTTACAATAAAACTCCCCGACCCCTTAGTTAATTAACCACCTCGCTGCAAGCGGATGGGGCAAATGATAATTTAATGTATGGTTCAGAAATGTTGAGGTCGTCGCTGCCAAGAGGATTGGACGTGAAACGGTTCAATACGTCAGCAATACATACAAATATTTCCTGGCTTACAAATTAGTCCGCATCAAGATGGAAATCAAACAAAGAGAAATGAGTTTAAAAGAAAGCCGGAACCACTATTCTGCTATCCAAAGAAGTGCTCCGCTGTTGAGTCATTGAAATGACCTGACATAAAACGAAGAGTAAAACAGGAAGGCGACTCCGAGAACACTTACAAGGAGGAGATTCATAATGAAAAGCACTATTAAATGGTTGGTATGCGCAGTGTTTTCCGGTGTTCTGATTGCTGGGTGCGCAGGCGGCACCAAGCTTACCCATACAAGCATGGATGAGACATACAGGGGAAAACCTGTATCAAACATTCTGGTCATCGGGGTAACGTATAAAGAGAAAGAACAAGTTCGGCGCTCTTTTGAAGACCGGTTTGTCGCACAGCTGAAAGCAGCTGGGGTTGAGGCCATAGCGAGTGGAGATGCCATTTCTATTCCTGGAGATCTGATGCTGAAAAAAGACGCAATATTGCAAGCGGTCAATAAATTTAATAACGATGCAGTGATCATTACGCATTTGATCGGAAAGGAAGAAAAAGAGGTATATTCCCGTTCGAATCGAGGGCCGTCAGGATATTACAGCTACTATGGCTGGGCTTACGGTCATTCCCACAGCCCCGACTATTCTAGTGGCAATACCACTGTCCGCTTGGCTACAAATCTTTACGACGTTAAAACGGAAAAACGCATATGGTCAGCAGAGTCGGAAACATTAAAGGCAGGTTCAGTAGATCAGGTCATTGATGATGTGATTAAACTGGTGATTAAAGATTTACAAATAAACGGCTTACTGCCAAAGAATTAGAAACAGAAAATCGAAAAGGAGAATAAAATGAAACGAACAAGGATTTTTTTAGTCGCACTTGCCGTCCTGTTGCTGGGATTTACCGGTGTAAATGCAGGGCAAGGCCTGGTTGAAACAGTAGCCAATGGCTGTAAGATAGAGATTGAAAAGTACTGTTCCCAAGTGACGCCGGGGCAAGGCCGAATTTTGGCCTGTCTATACGCTCATGAAGACAAGCTTTCGGCAAAATGTGAGTATGCGTTATATGACGCCGCTGCTCAACTTGAACGCGCGGTTGCAGCCCTCAGCTACGTTGCAAACGAATGCAATGAGGATTTGGAAAAATATTGCGAATCCATCGAGCCAGGTAAAGGACGTCTACTCGAGTGTCTCGACAAGCACGACAAACAGGTAAGCAAGCGTTGCAAGCAGGCGATAAAGGATGTGGGTTTAAAATAAATCCGTTTGGTTTGTGAACACTCCGACATTAATTTTATCTCTCATCTCCTGGTTCACCATAGTTATATGAGGAGTCGGGGAGTTTTTACTTGTTCAATAGCTCCAAGGAAATAAAGAACAAAAGGGGGGAACGTGATTCAACACCGACATTTGAGGTATGTATTGCTTATTTTTCTGACTTTCTTATTGTTATGGGCTGTTCCATATAGTGCTTGGGCAAAATCGAAAGTGTTTAAGATTGCTACCGGTGAATATATGGGGCGCTATTATCCAACCGCTGGAGCCATTGCTGAAATTGTAAATAACAAACAGGAAGAATTCGGATTCCGATGTGTTGCCAAACCTACCTCAGGATCAGTGTATAACATAAATGCGATTATGGCTGGTGATATGGAGTTTGGCATTGTTCAGTCAGACAGTCAATATCAGGCGTTCAATGGCTTGGATGAATGGAAAGACAAAGGCCCTCAAAAAGATTTGCGCACTATGTTCAGTTTATATACCGAATCGGTCACCTTACTCGCTTCCGTTGATTCAGGCATAAAAACCGTACAGGATTTGAAAGGCAAACGTGTCTATATTGGCGAGATTGGTTCCGGAAGTCGCCAGAACGCTATGGATGCTCTTAATGCAGCAGGAATTGATTGGAAAACAGATTTAAAGGTAATTAAAAAAGGAAAAAAGTATGATGTACAAAGTATGTTAATGCGTGGTGAGTTAGATGCGTTTTTCTATACGGTTGGTCATCCAACTACGGCAATAAAATTTGCTACCGTAGGAGCCAAGAATACGCTTTTCATTCCCATCGTCAACATTGAAGAACTGCTATCTAAGAACCCATATTATGTGAAATCTATTATCCCTGTTTCACTGTATCCTCAAATAGCCAATGATGAAGATGTAAAAACTTTCGGTATGACGGCGACCTTTGTTACTTCTGCGAAAATCCCTGATAATGTTGTTTATGCCATTACCAAAGAGGTGTTCGAAAATTTAGGATCATTAAAATATTCTGACCCTACTCTTAACATGTTGACAAAAGAGAGTATGGTAAAAGATGGTTTGACAGCTCCTATGCATCCCGGAGCATTACGGTATTACAAAGAGGCGGGTTTGAAATAAGATGGTTTGCTTTAAAAAAAATCAAAACAGGAGAAATTTGATGAAAAAAACAGTTCTTGGTGTTGCTTTATTGTTCGTGTTGTCTCTATTCTTTGCCGTGAGCGTCTCGGCGGGTCCCGCTTTAGAGCGGATCATTAAGAAAAAGGAGTTGGTGGTCGGCACGAGCGGCACACAACCGCCAATGACAGCCGTCACCAAAAAAGGTGAAATCATGGGGTTCGATGCCGACATTGCAAGGGCGATGGCCGCTGCAATGGATGTTAGGGTAAAATTTGTTACCATGCCGTTTGCCAAGCTTCTTCCAGCCCTGGAGGCCGGCCAGGTCGACATGGTACTGTCAGGCCTGACCATGACCGCCGCACGCAATAAAACGGTGGCGTTCGTGGGTCCGTATTACGTTTCCGGAAAGGGAATCCTGGCCAAATCCGACAAGTTTACCGCCTTGCAGAATGCAAAAGGATTGAACACACCGGAGGTTACCATTGCGGCGTTGAAAAATTCGACCAGTCAGAAATTTGCCGAAACACTTATATCCAAAGCCAAACTGATTCTCACCAATACCTATGATGAGGCCATTGATCTTCTATTAAAAGATAAGATCGATGTCGTTGTGGCTGACTTCCCTTTTTGTGCACTGACTGCTTACCGATACTCGGATAAGGGGCTGTTTGCCGGGGCATCACCCCTCACCTTTGAGCCTTTAGGAATTGCCATGCCCGAAGACACCTTGTTAATCAACTGGGTAGAGAACTTCATGAATCTGCTGCAAGGCAGTGGTCAATTAAAAGAAATGACTAAGAAGTGGCTTAGCGGGGGCGCGTGGGTTGATGAATTACCTTAAACCTTGATGTTTATCAGAAATATAACGCCACGGTCTTATTAAATCGCCGGTTTAATTCCAGCATTGTTTGGCAAATTATCCTGATGCGGATAATATACTAATGTTATTGAAGAATATATATGTTTGGTGTCTCTGTGTTTTCTTGATTTTCGGAATGCCGTTACTATGCTTTTCGCAGGAGCTGGAGCCCCGGCGATGGAGCCACCTTCCGACAGGAAAGAACTTTGCCGGAGGAGGTTATGTTTACACCGAGGCAAACATATTGTTCGATCCGGTTCTCCGGATCGAGAATGTTGAAATGGAGATGCATACCTGGGCGCTTAAGTATATTCGCACCTTTGAACTGTTCCAAAAATCCGCACGAGTCGATGTTACTCAAGGCTACCAAGAGGGACGTTGGACCGGCTTGGTCGATGGCGTTCCCAGTTCAATCAAACGAAGTGGTTTGTCAGACTCGGTCCTGCGATTCGCAATAAATCTGTATGGAGCGCCGCCCTTAGAGGGCAAGGAATTCGCGGCTTACCGGGCCAAGGTCGATGTTGAGACCATCGTCGGAACGGCGTTGGTGGTGCAACTTCCCACCGGTGATTACATGGATGATAAACTCATCAATCTCGGCACGAACCGATTCACCTTTCGGCCTCAGTTCGGAGTGGTGCATAACCGGGGAAAGTGGTCGATGGAATTAACAGGCGCAGTTTGGCTGTACACGGATAACGATGATTTTTTCAATGGGAACAAGCTTGAGCAAGATCCGTACTATACCATCCAAACTCATCTCATTTATACCTTTCGCCCGGGGTTCTGGACAGCAGCGAGCGCCGGCTATGGCTATGGTGGGAAATCCACCATAAGCGGAGAAGAGAAGAACGACCTTAGAGAAAACCTGGCTTGGGCGTTAAGTTTTGGTTTTCCGATCACGCGGCAGTTGGGTGTCAAATTCATCTATCTTGTAACCCGTTCCCAAGAATCAATTGGTCAGGATACTGACAGTATCGGTGCGGCCTTTTCTATCTTTTGGTGATACCGCTTGAAACAGCTAAAAAAGCGTTAGGGATGTCAGTTTTGGGAACAGGAACGGGAACAAGTCTATAATTTTTTTTTCACTAACATGTTCTGCTCTGCTTTTACTTAATTTTTTTGACCTCATAAAAGTCAACTATCCGTACAAGAGGGAAGACTATGAAACCCAACTCAAGAGTCGCTTTGGCGTGTGTTGTCACTCTGTTGGTGGCACTATGCGTATTCGCCAGCGGCTGCGCCCACTGGCCCGCAACACCGCAGCTGGAGATAGCCGGTGCGCCCGGCTACCGTCTCGCCGAAGTAACCCGCCCCGGCCAGTCCGACGACCTGCTGGTGGTCCTCGCTTTCTCCGGCGGCGGAATGCGTGCTGCGGCACTGGGCTACGGCGTCTTGGAAGAGCTGCGCCGTACTGAGGTGATAGT
>Ga0307423_1001114_pt1 | contig 16765 bp, 15 predicted proteins | sample SalMarWE160310MG_FD_202154 | JGI IMG/M metagenome (GOLD analysis project Ga0307423, IMG submission 202154) | Salt marsh sediment microbial communities from the Plum Island Ecosystem LTER, Massachusetts, United States - WE1603-10 | ecosystem: Environmental > Aquatic > Marine > Intertidal zone >...
TTAACCTGCTCGCGCTCAGCGAAGAAGCCGTAAACGCCCAGTCCCTTACAGACAGCTTCACCAAACCAGACATAGTTGTCTTCATCTCAAGGCACAGCAGCACCAGCGGCAAACCCACCCTATCCGTCCACACACCCGGCAACATCGGTACAGCAGAACTCGGCGGATTACCCCGACAAGTCTCAGTTTCGCCAGCCACAGCAATGCGCGACGCACTCAAAGCACTCTCATTCTTCAAGGAAGGCATGCAGCTCGAATACGAAGTATCCTACGAATGCACACATCACGGACCATCCCTCAATGCGCCAACAATGTTCGTTGAACTCGGCAGCACGCCAGAACAGTGGCGTGACGCAAAAGCCGCAGAAGCCGTGGCGCACGCAGCCATATCAGCAATCAGCAAATTCGACAAATCAGAAAACACGGCGGTTCTCGGCATAGGCGGAACACATTACAATCAGCATTTCACGCGCATGGCAATCGAGGATGAAACAGTTTTCGGTCACATGATTGCGAAGTACGCTGTTCCGCTGGTAGATGCTGAAGTGCTCCGTCAATGCGTGGATAAAACACTGGAGAGAGTGGAAAGCGCTGTTCTAGACTGGAAAGGCATTAAAAGCCAGGACAAGCCTCAATTGCTCAAAGCGCTAGAGGAAATAGGGCTTCCGTACAGGAAGGTTTGATTTTTCCTGACATCGTTTTTTGAGGGTTTGTCGTGGAGTGTTTAGGGAAAGGTTGTTTTGGTGGGGCAGTTACATTTTTTAAGCTTGAAGTTACAGTAACGTTTATTATTGCTTAATGAAATTGTGAGTGTCGGTAAATATGGGCTTAAGATCATGGTTATCGCAAGTAGCGAGAACGTTAAAGTTGGCGGTGAAGCCAGGGCGAACTGAGCTTTGGCTATCCATAAAGATTAGCTTGCTAGGTATAGGTGTCATTGGGTTAGTTGGTTTCGTGATTAAGTTCATTTCTCTTGCGTTAGGTGGAGCTACAGCCGCAACTGCTTAGAAGGCGCTGGTTTATGGAGAAGAAAGAAGAGGAGCAGTTTCCCGCGAAGATTTTTGTTGTCAAGACGACAACTGGGCAGGAGCGTAATGTAGCGCGGCTTATTGCTGCGAAGGTTGAGATGACTCATATTCCGATTAAGGCTATTCTTGTTCCTGAGACGTTGAAGGGTTACGTGTTTATTGAGGCTGAAGGTCCGCATCTTGTGGAGGACGCCATCGCGGGCGTGAGGCACGTGCGGTCTCGGATTCCTGGGTTGGTGAGTTTCTCTGAGATTGAACGGTACATCATCAGGAAGCCTATTATCGAAGACTTGTACGAGGATGACGTGGTGGAGATTACTGGTGGACCGTTCAAGGGCATGCGCGCGAAAATCACGCGGATTGACAAGTCTAAGGGCGAGGTTACGCTTGAGCTGTTGGAAGCCACGTTTACTTTGCCGATTACGGTTCACTCAGACTACGTTAAGCTGGTTGAAAAATCGAAAAACAGAAGTGAATAATAATGGCTGATAAGAAAATTGTAGATTTGCTCGTAAGCGGCGGACAAGCAAACGCGGGTCCACCGTTGGGTCCTGCACTCGGACCTTTAGGCGTAAACACCATGGCTGTTGTAACCAAGATTAACGAGCTCACGAAAGACTACGCTGGAATGAAAGTTCCCGTTAAGGTGGCTGTTGACATTGAAGAGAAAACCTTCGAAGTCACCATAGGCACACCAACCGCTTCCGCCTTGATTGTAAGCGAGCTGAAAATCGAGAAAGGCTCAGGAACACCCAACACCGAGAAAGTCGGCGACCTAACCATGGAACAAGTGATGCGCATAGCCAAAGTGAAACAACCCCAACTATTAGCCTCCACCCTGAAAGGAGCCATCAAAGAGATCCTAGGCACCTGCGTCAGCATGGGCGTAACAGTCGAAGGCAAAGACCCCAGAGAAGTACAAACAGAAATCGACGAAGGCAACTACGAAGAACTATTCAACAAAACCGAAGCATAAAACGCCTAGTCCAGAACGCTTCTTAAACCCGACTTTATCCATTCTTTTCCGCTTCATTTTAACTGTACTCTCCCCTGCACGGCTTAGTCTTTTCAATGATAGTTTAAAAGCAGTTAGCCGCGCAACATTATAACAACCCAAAAAAGGGGAGACGTGAACGCTTGCAACAAAACACCCTATTAAAAACCGACGAATCCCAACCCGTGCTCTCACTGGAAATGAGAAACGTAAACCACCTGTTTTCAGGCTTCGCCATCGGAGAATTCGCCGTGCTCTACGGCTCCAACTCTGTTCAATCCTTAGCATCACTTCTATGCGTGAGGGCTCAGCTACCGCCTCAGCTCGGCGGGTTAGGAGGCAACGTTGTATTCATCGACGGCGGAAACACGTTCCGGCTTAATCAAGTAGCTCGCTTAGCGCGGCTGCATCAGCTTGACCCCGAACAGACGCTTGAACGCATCTACCTTTCAAGAGCGTTCACCGCCTACCAAATGACCGCGCTCATTTTGGAAAAACTGAAAGCAACCGTCAAACGCTACAAGGCTAAACTCGTCATAATATCTGATATTGCAGGATTCTTCTTGGACAAAGACGTTCCAGAATATGAGGCACATAGAGTCTACAGCCAAGTGACAGCCTACCTCTCCAACTTCGCAAAGGAAAACCAAGTAGCATTAATCGCCACTTATCCGCCGCATCAACAAACTAAAAGAAATAGCTTCCTTCAAGCAGTAACCTGCGGAAAAGCAAACGTGGTCATCTCACTTAACCAAACACCATACGAACGCGAATTCGTTTTGGAAAAGCATCCGCGGCAGATGTTAGGCGTTGCCGAGTTGCCCTCTGAAACCCTTACTTTAGAACACTTCATCAAGGCTTAATGTCGGGCAGAACCCCCTACTCGTATCGCATGGCAAATCGCACCCTTTTTTCCAGAAGTGCACAGTTGCTTGATAGAATAGTTTTCTTCGGGTTTGCCATCGGCATTATTATTAAGTAACAGAGTTGATATTTCTCTATCCAGCGTTTAAACAGGAACATGATGGAGTGTGCTGAAGTTCGGGAAGGTTTTAGTTACGTCTGCGTGGCCTTACATTAACGTGGTGCCGCATCTTGGCAACTTAGTTGGCTCGGTTTTATCTGCGGATGTTGCCGCACGGTATTACAGGTTGCGGGGTGACGACGTGATTATGGTTAGCGGTTCGGATGAGCATGGCACGCCCATTGAAGTTGAAGCCATGAAGCAGGGTGTAACGCCCAAGGAGCTGACGGATAGGAATCATGCGCGGGTAGCGGAGTTGTTCCGCAGGTGGAACGCTTCGTTCGACAACTACACACGAACCGAAAACCCAGTGCACAAGGAGTTCGTGCAGGAAACGTTGATGAAAATCTACAGGAACGGCTACATCTTCAGCAAGGAAACGCAGATGCTGTACTGCGAACACGACCAGCGCTTCTTGCCTGACCGGTTCGTGGAAGGCAAATGCCCGTACTGCGGCTACGAACGCGCCCGAGGAGACCAATGCGACAAGTGCGGGCGGCTCTTGGAAACCACGTTTCTCGTTGAGCCTTACTGCGTTATCTGCGGAAACAAGCCCACCGTGAAAGCCACAAAGCACTGGTATATTGACCTGTCACGGTTCGCCGACCCACTCATCAAATACCTCACGGAGAACCAGCAGCTTCCAGCGAACGCCAAAAACTTCAGCTTAAACTGGATAAAAGAAGGCTTGAAGCCCCGAGCAGTCACGCGAGACGTGGATTGGGGAATCCCAGCGCCGTTTCCCGAAGCCGAAGGCAAAACCATCTACGTGTGGGTTGATGCTGTTTTGGGCTACGTGTCAGCCACCATAGAGTACTGCAGGCGCATCGGCGAACCTGAACGGTGGCGGGAATTCTGGTTCGACAAAGCCGCAAAGACGCTTTATTTCGTGGGGAAAGACAACATACCCTTCCACACTATAATCCTGCCCGCGCTGCTGCTGGCCACGGGCGAAGACTATAACCTGCCGTGGAACGTGTCAGCTACCGAGTTCCTCCAGTTCAAAGGCGAAAAAGCCAGCAAAAGCCAACGCATCGGCATCTGGATAGACGAGGCGCTGGAACTGTTTCCCGCGGACTACTGGCGCTTCTTCCTTATGGCGACGCGCCCCGAAAGCAAAGACAGCAACTTCTCCTGGGACCTGTTCTTGGAAAAGATAAACGCGGACCTCAACGACACCTTCGGCAACTTCATCCACCGCACACTCACGTTCATAAACTCCAAGTTCAACGGTGAAATCCCGCGGCCGAAACTCACCGCGGAAGACGAGGCGGTGTTGCAGGCGGTTAAAGAAAAAGTGGACGAGGCTGCCCAGGAATTCGAGGAGGCTAAATTGCAGTCTGCCGCAAACACCCTCATAAGCATCGGGCGCATCGGAAACCAGTACCTGAACGAGAAGGAGCCGTGGAAACTCGTCAAAACCGACAGGGAAAAAGCCGCCACCGTCCTGTACGTCACCGCGCAAGTCGTCAAAGCCGCCACTGTGGTCTCAGCGCCCTTCATCCCTACAACCGCGGAGCAGCTCTGGCAAACACTAAACCTGCCCGGCAGCGTCCACCAGAGTGGATGGGAAGAAGCCCTGAAGCCACTTGAAACGGGACACAAAATCGCCAAGGCTAAGCCTCTTTTCCAGAAGATAGATGCTGACGAAAAACAGCTTGACGAGATGCTGGCGGCGGTCAGGGAGAAAGCGGCGAAACCCGCCTAAAATTGGTTACGGCTATGCAAGTGAAAGCAGACCTCCACGTTCACACAACCTACTCCCGCGACTCAGTGGTCACGCTGAAGCAGCTGGTTTTTTACGCTAAAAAACGCGGGTTAACTGCCGTGGCAGTGACCGACCACAACACGGTTGAAGGCGCCTGGAAAATCGCCGAAGAAACCGACTTCCTGGTAATCCCAGGTATCGAAGTGTCCAGCCTGCACGGGCACATAGTAGGCTTAAACGTGAACCAGCTCATTCCCCGCGGTTTAAGCGCGGACGAGACAGTTGACCTCATCCACGAGGCTGGAGGCATAGCAGTCGCCTGCCACCCCTACGCCATGCTGAAAGGAAGCGTAGGCACACACGTCACAAGCAAATTCGACGTGGTCGAAGCAATCAACGCCTCGGCTTTCCCGTTTAACAGGGCAACCAGCAAAGCCCACCAGCTGGCGGAACAGCTGAAACTGCCTAAAGTGGCAGGGACGGACGCGCACTATGGTCCCGTGATAGGACAAGCTTACACGGTCATCGACTCCGAACCAAACGTGGAAGCCATAATCAAAGCAATAAAGAATGGACACTGTAAACCAGCTGGAACAAGCGTGTCCCTGAGACTGAGACTTGGGCATCAAGCACGCTTCTTATTAAAATACCTGAAAAAAGACCCACCTTCGTAAATGGTTCTACAACCCCATATAGAACACGCGCTGTTTTTTGAAAATAACGTTCTTGTAAAGATTCCTTGACAACAAGAAATCTGGACAACTCATATTTGTAGCCTATTAGGATCCTAATAGAAATTCATTGCAGAAAAGGGGGAGGGGGTCTATCCCTGCACGGTGCGGTTCTGGACTATTTATAGTTCCTTTAAATAAGGGGGCTATAGAACAAAAATCACTCGTCAGTACATCAAACACAAACCACGCTTTCCAACATGTGAGCAATCTGTTAGGGAAAGTTTTTATTAGCGTGCGGAACTTAATTTTGAACCGTCAACTAGAGGATGATTTGATATGTCCCTGCAAAAAGGAGATTTCATACTAATCAATTACACCGCAAAAGTGAAAGAAACAAACGAGGTTTTCGACACCACACTTGAAGAAGTCGCCAAAAAAGAACACCTACACAAAGAAGGCGAAATCTACGAGCCAAAACTCATAGTCATCGGCGAAGGATGGATGCTCAAAACCATAGACGAAAACCTCGAAACCATGAAACTCAACAAACCCCAAACCGTCGAAATCCCACCAGACAAAGCCTTCGGACCAAGAGACCCCGACAAAATCAAACGAGTTCCACTCAAACACCTCCTCGCAAAAGACATACACAACCCCACAATCGGCATGCGCATAGACTACAGCGGAAAAATGGCAACCATACGCTCAATCGGCGCAGGAAGAGTACTCCTAGACTTCAACCCACCACTCGCAGGAAGAACCCTAACATACGACGTGACCGTAAACAAAAAACTCGCCACAAACGAAGAAAAAATCCAAGCCCTCATCCACCGCAGAATCCCACTCGTAGACACAGAAAAATTCAAATTCACAACCCAAAAGAAAATCCTAACCATAAACATGCCAGAAGACTCATTTTACATCGAAGGCATCCAAATCGCCAAACGCGGCATCGCCATGGACACCCAAAAATACCTACCAGAACTCACGGAAATCAAATTCATCGAATCCTTCATAACCCCACCAAAACCCGAAACAACCGCAAAACCAACAACAGAAACACCAAAGAAAACAGAACAAAAAGAAACCGCCAAAGCAGAAAAACCAAAAACCAAACCCGCAGCAAAGCCCAAAGCAGCACCCAAAACAGCCAAGGCAAAGCCAAAAGCCAAAACGGAAGCAAAACCAAAAGCCGCCGCAAAGCCGAAGGCAAAAGCGAAAACCGCAGCTAAAAACAAAAAAGCTTAACCCCAACTCTCACTTTTTCGTAGAGCAACAACTTTTTTTCCGTTTCCACTAAGAATAAATTCAACGTTTCCGTACCACTACTAGAGTTATTCTTTTTCTTTCTGTAAGTAAAAAACCGTAATGGAGGTGAAAAAGCAGAATGGACCACACCATAGTGCACTTTGAAATTCCAGCTGAAAACGTAGAGAAACTGAAACAGTTTTACACAGGAGTTTTCGGGTGGAAAATCGAAAAAGCCCCAGGACCAATGGAATACTGGATGATACACACTGTTCCCACAGACGACAAAGGCATGCTGCAAAGACCAGGAGTGAACGGCGGAATGGCAAAAAAAGAAAAAACCGAACAGAAACCCGTAAACTACATCTCAGTAGAAAACATAGACCAGTCAATAGAAAAAGTCAAAAAACTCGGCGGAAAAATAATCGTACCCAAACAAGAAGTCCCAAACGTCGGATGGATCGCAACAGCCACCGACCCAGAAGGAAACCACATCGCCCTGCTACAGCCAACACGCATGTAACCCTTTCACAGGCTCAACTGATAACACCCGTAATTTTCGCGGCTTCCTCACACGCCTCACGACTCAAATTCAACTTGTGAAAAATCGTGTACCGCTCAGGACGCACAGTCGCAGCCATCTCCAAAGCCCTAACCAAATCATCATCCCCCACACCAAGCTCCGCAGCCGTTGTCGGCGCACCAACCTGCTTCAAACTATCCCTAATACGCTTCCAATTCACCCTGTGAAGATAAGCCGACAAAATCGAACCCACCCCACACTGCTCACCATGCATCGCATGAGGACACTTCACCATATCCAAAGCATGACTAAACAAATGCTCCGAACCACTACAAGGACGACTACTCCCCGCAATACTCATAGCCACCCCACAACTAATCAAAGCCTCCAAAAGCACACGCAACCCCTCATCATTCCCAGGCTGAATAAGCTTAGCATTCTGAATAACCAGCTTAGCACTCATCAACGCCAAACTAGCCGCGTACTCACCATAATACTCATCCCTCTCCCTATGCGCCAACTGCCAATCCTTAACAGCCGTAAACTTCGCAATCGCGTCACCACAGCCGCTTATAACCGAACGCCAAGGCGCCGTCGCAATCACATCTGTATCCGCAATAATCGCCATAGGAGCCTGCGCCATAACCGAATAAGGCTTATCAAGACCCTTAACCGAAGCCAACGGACTCGCAATCCCATCATGAGACAACGTCGTCGGCACACTAATAAACGGCGTATTCTGCCGCGACGCACTCAACTTCGCCGCATCAATCTTCGTACCCCCACCAACACCAATAACAACACGCGGCTTCCACTCCTTAATCCGCTCTTCAACCGCCAAAATATCCTGACTAGTCACAGTCTTAACAAGAACCGTGTCCACACTCATGCCTGACTTCTCAAGAAGATTATGAACCCTTTCTCCCGCAACCTCACAACTCTTCGGACCAGCAACAATCAAAGCCGAACCACTCAACCCCAACCTCTGCGTGACTTCAACAACACGCCCCAACGTCCCGTTCCCAACAACCACCTCCCTCGGAAGCTGCATATAATGATACGGCGAAGACAAACCAACACACTATTCCAAATTCGTAGTCATAAGTTCATAACACAAGGTTTAAAGCTTTTTGAAAAACCCCTGCTGAACCCTAACGCTCAGAAAATAGACCCCTCCCTTTTAAATAGGCTGAACCGTTTTCAACATGCCATTGACGCTGAAAAGCGCTAATACGAACCTACACCTATAGTTTTTTGCATTTTTTTATGAGGCTTCAAGTGTGCAGTAAAGCATAGGAATGCTATACATGCGCCTCTTTTGTTGACGCAAGATGTGTCTGAAACGCTTTATTAACCTTAACCCGCAACGTTTTCCCCAGCAAGTTTTCTTTGCTCCTCAAAGTTACAGGTTTGTACGCGAAGTTCCTGCCAACCCAAGAACCAGCCACTTTTCCACGCTCATCCACAAAAACTTCACCAATCCAGCCAACCCAACGCTGATTTTTCTCCAACGCGACCTGTTTAGCCAGTTTAGCTGCTTCGGTGCTTCGCCGCTTAATCTCCGCTGGCTCAACCGTGTCACGCATTTCAGCCGCTGCGGTTCCGGGTCTGGCGAAAAACTTTGACACGTTAACTACGTCTGGTTTTATGTTGCTGATTAGCTTCAGCGTGTTCGCGAAAGCTTCTCTGGTTTCGCCTGGAAAACCGCAGATTACGTCTGTGGCAACCGTGACATCGGAGAAAACCGCGCGAAACGCTTCCACGACCGCCTTGAATTCTTCCACCGTGTAAAGGCGGCGCATACGCCGCAGAACCATGTCATCGCCGCTTTGCACGGGCAGATGCACAAACTTGAAAACTTTCTCGCTCCGAAAAGCCTCAACAAGCTCATCCAGCATATATGCTGCCAAATTCGGCGTCATCATGCCAACGCGAACCCTGAAATCGCCTTCCAGCTTGCCTAAAGCTTTTAGCAGTGCTGCTAGGTTTGTGCCAATGTCTCTTCCGTAGCACGCGGTGTCCTGAGCTGTGACCCAGAATTCTTTTGCGCCCTCAGCCAAATCCCTCTGCGCGCGTTCAGCAACTTCGTTTATGGTGTAGCTGCGCAAGCGTCCTCTGGCGGAAACCACGCAGCAGTAAGCGCAGGAGCCTAGGCAACCGTAGCTTACGGGAACTACGCTTACCAGTGGATTCGTCCTTAATTGTGGCAAACGGTGGTTTGGCTTGGCGGTTACTGCGGATTCTAAAGCTACGACTTTTTCGCCTGCCAAAACTCGGCTGACAACGCTTGCGATTTTGTCTGCTGCGGCTGGTCCAACTGCTCCGTCTAAATGCACTTCGCGCGTTAGCCTTTCGAGGTTTATAAGTGGCAAGCATCCTGCGACGATTATTTTCTTGTCTTTTGGTGCCCGTTTCAACGTGGCTATTACGCGGTTTTCGGTTGGTCCTTTTACGGCGCAGGTGTTGTAGATTAAGACTTGTGCTTTTTGGGTTGAGTCAGTTAGGGTGTAGCCTGCTTTGGTTAGGCATCCTGCGATGACTTCGCTGTCAGCTTGGTTTGCGGAGCAGCCGTAGTTTTTTATGAAGACATGTGTTTTCTTCATCGTTGTACATTAGTTGCTTTAATAAGAAATAAAAACATAGGGGTTGTTTGGTGCTGGAATTTACAGGAAACTGTTACATGTCTTGTTGAAGGCTTATAAGCTGTGGTATGAACATGTTTAAAGCATATTTATATCATAACATATAGAAGTATAACCAACAAATATTACTTTCATATTCTACCGAGGGAGAAGACAAACTTGAAGCTAATCACACTATACTTACCTGAAACGTACATAAAAGCTTTGGATCAGCTTGTGGACGAAAGGTTCTATCCTAACAGGGCTGAAGCCATTCGCGTGGCAATCCGCGACATGATAAGCGTTGAAGTGTGGAGGAGAAAAGGCGTTGACTAAACATGTGCCAGACGAAGCGCTCAAATGCCACTTGACTGTGGAGGAGCCGAAAGAACTCGTCAAAGAAAACGCACTCGTAGTTTCCAACGTTCCCGCTAGCTCTGAACTGGAAAAAAAACTGAAAGTAACCCAGCTTAACCAGGTGAAACCTGAAATCAACACTCCGGAAACGGTAATGCCTGAACTGTACAACCTTGAAGAATGCGCCGAAAAAGAGAAGCAAGTAAAAATCGATTTAGACCTTGACCTCTACCAAATGGAAAAGGTTTAGCGCTTTCTCCTTCGGTTCCCACTTTTTCAACGGGCAAACGCTTCTTTAAAATAACGTCATTAGACCATGCGCCAAAAAGCGAACAGAAAAAATGAGAAACAACTGGACAAGACAGCAGACTCTAGCGCTTGGAAAAGACTATAACCCCCTTATATATACAAATGTTGTTCTAATCGTAGTTTTTTATAAATTTTGTATTTTTTACGATTAAAACGTAAAGGCATAAAGTGTTAAATTAAAACATCTGTAGTCAGTTCTAAACGCTTAATCCCGAGTTATTTATAGGGATTTACCTTATAGTCATCTTTGCTTTAGCGGTCAACAATACAGGTGAGAGGTCCAAATCAGATTTTATTGGAATATCGATGCCCCTTTTAGAGCGTGTTTGTCTGCGGATTTCCAAACACGATTAAAATGGTCTTCAGCCATCCTTATAAAGCTCTGATGATTCGTCCAGATTATTGGGGATTCATTAAAAGATTTAGAAGGAATAAAATTGAAGGTTGCTTCTTTGCCATCAAAAATAGCTAAGTTATTTATCAGAGTCGTACAACTTAGCTTCAGCCTAAAATTGGGATATGCTTGCAAGAGTTGTAAATTTTCCGTCGAAACAGTATTTCCTTCATTTTTCCCGATGACTATTCGATACTCGACGCCATTTTGTAATGCTTTATCGCACTCCTCAAAACAGCAGTTGAGCGCACTGTAAAAACGTTGAAATGTAGTAATAATGTGAATTCTTTGCTGGGCCATTTTATGCTGAGTTTTTATTATCTGCAAGATTCTTCGTCTACCGTCAACTATTTTGAATTCAGGGTTACGTTTCAAAGGTAGCCTTGTTTGATTTTTTTCGAACTTTCGTAGAAAATAGTTTGTTTCATCTTGTAGTTTCTCAAGGCGTTGGAATTTGTTTTGCATCAAGATTTGAAGTGCATGCTCGGGAGGCGTGGCTACAAATTTGTGAGGCGTGTTAATTTGTTTTTCAACAAGCCCCATCTTTTGTAACTCATCAAGCGATCGGTAAACTAGCGGTCTTGGAGAATTAGCTATTTCGGCAAGTGTTCTTGCTCTTACATTTCCATTTTTAAGAAGTGTTAGGTATATTTTCGCCTGTGTTTTTGTGAGCCCAATTTTGGTTAGAAGTTGAATTTCTTCTTCATTAAGAAGCAAGGTCTACCCCCAATAGCCCCTGACTGAGCATAGGGTATATGTGAATATTCCTAATAAATTTTGTCACTTCTCACAGAGGTTACAATTTTTTATAAATGAAATGAAAGAAAGTTGACACCATAAATTGAAGGAGAAAAAGAAAAATGTCTAAGAATAAAAACGCGATAGCGATTTCTTTGATTCTGTTGTTGACAGCGTCTGCTGCGATTACTGGTACCGTCGTACAATTTGGAGCGAACGCTCAGGTGATTGATATTCCAACGTTCTTGTCTGTAATTGCTTCACCTAACCCTGTAGGCGTCGGTCAAATAGTATATGTTGGCGCCACTTTCAGTAAACCCACACCCACAGGTTCAGGCTACAGCGGTGATCTCTATGAAGACGTAACAGTCGACATAATAGACCCTTCCGGACATAAGACCGTTTATGGACCATACCTTATGAGCCCGGTCGCGGGCGTAACGTTTACCTTTACACCCGATGTCGCCGGTGATTACACTTTGCAAGCACATTACCCTGGGCAGGTATTAACAGGCGATAATCCCGAAGATTCTACCCCCGCCACCATGAACAGTGATCTGATCGGCAGTACAATGTTGCCCGATGACAGCGACACAATTACGCTCGTAGTACAGGATGACCCCGTAGAACCAATATATAAGACTCCGCCGCTTCCAACTGAATTCTGGACTCGACCAATATACGGAACTAACTGGAATTGGGGAGAGCTTGGATCCAACTGGTTTGGATTATCCGCTGGTGGTGGTTTTTCATCAGGCGGATCTGGCCAAGGCGGAGACACTTATAACAGAAACTTCCAGCCGAATGGTCCTGCACCGAAAACTCCTCACATTATGTGGACAATGCCGACCCAACTTGGAGGTCAACCAGGAATGCCCGTACCCGCCGATGAATCGTCTATGTATAGCGGCACGTCACTGCTTATAAACTACTTTAAGCCAGTATGCATCCTCAACGGAGTACTCTTCTACAATAAATTTGCGTATGCGGGTACTTTTATGGGCTGGAGAGCCGTGGACATTCACACAGGAAAAATACTGTGGGAGAAGACAGCGGATGAAGTGGAGAACCAATATCTTGACTGGGGTCAAGTATTTAACTACAATAACTTTCAGGAGTTCGGATCAGCTGCACTTCTATATACTACGGTGTCAGGTGGCATGTTTAGAATATACGATCCATTGACTGGACAATATTTAGCAAACGTTACTGATACTCTAAGTACAAGCAGGGTCATTAATTACGATAATAATGACGATAGCACAAGTCTGAGGGGAGAAATACTCGGCTACTACACTTCTGATGGCAATCTATGCATGTACAACTATACCAAACTACTCACAGGAACCAGTTGGCGAGTGCGAGTAAGTGGCAACATTAACGCCTCATCTTCACGGTACGACGCTGTAATGTGGGAAACGCCTCTTCCAACTACATTCAACGGTGAAGACATCAGCCTTAGCATTGCCTCAGCAGACGATGACGTAATACTTATGAGCCAAGTTCCTGGTGGGCTCAGTTGGCAAGGAACCAATCCGGGTCGAATAATTTTGGCAGGCTATGATGCAAAGACAGGCGATAAACTGTGGGGACCAATAGAACAAACACTACCAAAATATGAAGACACATCTCTACTTTGTGCCGCGGACGGCTACTTTGTGATGCACAACAAGGATGAGAACCTAGCGTGGGGCTTCAGTCTAGAGACTGGTAAACAGTTATGGGGTCCCGTTCAGCTGGAAGGCGGCGGCGTTAGTTCAGTCTTCCGCGCAGGCATAATCGGTTACGGCAAAGTCTACATCTCTGACCTCGGCGGCTACGTGAATGCCATCGATCTTGAAACAGGAGAGGTCGCATGGACCTACTTCGCTGGAAGCGCTGGATACGATACTCCCTTCGAAAGTTACCCAATTTTCGGCTATAATACGCAGAGTATGGCTGATGGAATACTATTCCTTACAGAAGGCATCATGTACACTCCGCCAGCGCACCCAAGTTATCGGCTTGCAATAAACTGCACTGATGGAAGTTTAGTATGGAAGTTATTGCAGTACGCCTGTACATGTGTTGGTCCTATTGCAGACGGCTTCTTGATTTCGTGGGACAGCTTTGACACCTCGATATACTGCATTGGCAAGGGGCCATCCGCCACCACAGTTACGGCACCTGACACTGCTCAACCACTAGGCACCCCAGTACTAGTCCAAGGCACAGTTATCGACACATCTGGCGGCACGACGCAGGACGTCATCACAACACGTTTTCCATATGGACTTCCAGCCGTGTCTGATGATAGCATGGAAGCGTGGATGGAGTATGCGTACCAGCAGCAGATTAAGCCTACAAACGCGACAGGCGTTGAAGTCAGCATTAGCGTGGTTGACCCGAACGGCAACTCCTATGACGTTGGCAGAACCACAAGCAACACAGACGGCACATTCGGCTTAACGTTCACTCCAGAGGTTCCAGGCCAATACACCGTCATCGCCACGTTCGCAGGCTCAGAATCCTACTACAGCTCTCATGCGTCCACCTACATATCCGTGACAGAAGCGCCTGCAGCTACTGCTTCGCCTACACCTCCGCCGGCATCGACGGCTGATCTGTATTTAGTTCCAGGCATAGCGGGCATAGTCATCGCAATCGCAGTAGTCGGCGCTGTAATAATCCTGATGCTCAGAAAACGGTAAGCGACCAAAACAATCATGCACAAGTTTCCCCCTTTTTCTTCGGGGTTATAATCTCATTGGCAAGGAGATGGGGCTGAGAGGGCTCTGGATGAAGTGAATGATTACGCAATCTGTCACTTTCTCTTTCTCCTTTAAGTCTGTGTCCAGAGCCTCAGCAAACCCAGCTTAACGAACAATAACTAAATGCATTTCTTGACGAGAAGCACTCCAAGCTTAAGATTCTACAAAAAAGGTGATGAATCAATTAAAACTCTATTGAAATAGTCACTTGCTAGAGCTAACAAATGTCGATTGCTTGTAACGAGCCATGAGCTCTTATAAAAGTCATCGTCAGATGTCATTAACCATAGTTTTTTGTCATCCTCTATTACGAGTTTGACCTTTGAAGGGGAAGGAATAAATCTAAGGATAAAATTTGGATATTTGGTAAGTTCCATAGTATATTTAGGCAGGGTTTTTCCATTGCATGGTTTTTCTATAATCATTGTTATTTTTACGCCGTTTTTAAGCGCAACTTCACAATCTTTAACATTAGGAGCAGATTGGTGTTGAATTGCTATAGTTGTAATATTATTAATGTGCTTTTTAGCAATGCCTATATCTTTTTTAATTTCCTCCATAATCATTTTTGCATGTGGCACAACCTCGATAAATTCGCTTTTGTCAATTTCATTACCCTTATTAAAAAACTTTTCAATTACATCTGAAGATTTTTTTTCAATCCGCTCGAGTCTATCCTTTTTCATTTGAACCAAAGTTGGTATTAGTTCGTTCATTGGGATAGCTTGAAACTTTGAAGGGTAGCCTAATGTCTTTTTAATAAATCCTTTTTCATGCAGTATAGCAATTGTTCGATATGTTTCTGCTCTGTCAATTTGGGCTTTTTTTGCAATCGTACTTGCGGTTAATTCGCCCTGTCTTGCGAGGATAATACAGTGAATAGGTCTTGAGTTTCACTTTGTGGGTATCACCATTTTCTACATCTGCGCTTTGCGTTTATATTACTTACTTATCAAAATCCCCCCCAAGAATCATAAACTATGGATTATAATACTGCGAGGACTCATTTTGGACCAAAATACGCCAATCATCTAATAGAGGCAGTGTCTTAACGCGGCATTCTGTGTCATGACAAAGTCACCGAAGAAGCCAACCACAATTAAATCAGATTATAGCCGTCAACATTGTAAGTAGTAATTTATTTGGTTAAGCTGTCATGCCATAGTGCAGAACTCGGCTCCGCGCCGCCGCAATCGTCTCAATACTTAGCTAGGTAGAGTGGCTGCTTTGTAAAGGATGTAAGTTGCATAGTTTTTAAACGTGTGTTTGTACAGAGTAGTTGGGTACATAGTTGGAAGGTAATGTTGGTTTGGTTGGTAAGCCGCTTGTTTCGATTGTTAGTGCGGGTCTTTCGAAGTTTGGCAAGAACGAAGGACTTTACGGTAGGGAATTGTTTGCGGAGGCGGTTAAGGAAGCGTTTGACCGTTGCCCACGGCTGGAGCCTAAACGGGATATTAAGGCGATGTTTGTGGGTCACATGGGCGAATCCTACGAGCATCAAGGGCACATGGGCGCTGCAACCGCAGACTGGACAGGACTCCTAAACATCCCATCCACACGCACCGAAGCAGCATGCGCCAGTTCAGGCGCCGCCCTGCGGTCAGGTGTCTACGCCGTCCTCTCTGGCTTGGCAGACGTGGTTCTGGTTGGTGGAGTGGAGAAGATGACGCACCGCACAACCGCGGAAGTCACCGAGTACCTCGCTATGGCATCCGACTACCCGTTTGAACAGTGGCACGGCATCACCTTCCCAGGGCTATACGCGTTGATGGCGAGGGCGCACATGCACAAGTACGGCACCACCGAAGCGCAGATGGCGGCGGTAGCCGTGAAAAACCACCACAACGGCACCCTCAACCCCAAAGCACACATGCAAAAAGAGATTACGCTGGAGAAAGCGTTAGCCAGCCGCCCAGTCGCCACCCCCCTCAAAATGTATGACTGCTCACTCATCACCGACGGCGCAAGCTGCATCATCCTAACCAAACCCGAACTCGCAGGCAAATTCACGGACCAGCCAGTCCACATCACAGGCTCGGCTCAAGCAAGCGACACCATCGGCTTATACGAACGCGAATCCCTCACCAGCCTAAAAGCCGCAAAAGTCGCCGCCCAAACTGCTTATGAGATGGCGAAAGTCACGCCCGACGCGGTGGATGTGGCGGAAGTGCACGACTGCTTCACCATCGCCGAACTCATCGCCTACGAAGACCTAGGCTTCTGCAAGCCAGGCGACGGTGGCAAACTCGCGGAAAACGGCGACACCAGATTCGGCAGCCGCCTGCCAGTCAACACAAGCGGCGGACTCAAAGCCAAAGGGCACCCCGTGGGCGCAACGGGCACGGCGCAAGCCTACGAAATCTACCTGCAACTCACGGGGCAGGCGGAGCAGCGCCA
>Ga0307423_1001119_pt1 | contig 16699 bp, 18 predicted proteins | sample SalMarWE160310MG_FD_202154 | JGI IMG/M metagenome (GOLD analysis project Ga0307423, IMG submission 202154) | Salt marsh sediment microbial communities from the Plum Island Ecosystem LTER, Massachusetts, United States - WE1603-10 | ecosystem: Environmental > Aquatic > Marine > Intertidal zone >...
TTCCGACAGATCCGTCGGACCAATCTTGGCAGCTCATCCACAGGTGCGGGACAGGCCCATCAGCGTCTTTTTTTTCCGGAAAAACATGAGCGATGCTCCTATTTCCCCCCCTCCCTTCCGGCTCCCGGCAAGAAGCAGCAGGGTCTTCGATGGGCCTGGTCAAAGACAACCCAATTGGGGGGCTGGAATATTGGAATGTTGGAATATTGGAATAATGGGTATGGCAGTTCTGCTGTTACCCCCAGCATTCCATTGTTCCAGTATTCCAGAATTCCGTCACGAGTCCATTACATGGCAGGCGAGGTCCTTTCCCGCATGGTGTGGCCTTCGATGCGCCTGGATTTCTTTACTATGTCTTAACCGCAGTTAACAACCGATCCAGTCCTGCTTTGAGTTTGGAGTCCCGAGTTCTGAGAAAGTCCCAGTCGGCCTGCCCGACCAGTTCAGGGCGTGCCTCAAGAATGAATCTCGTGGCCATCTCGGCGACCTCTCCGGTATGACCCGTGCAATGCTTGAATAGGGCTCTCTCGTTATCCTTGAACTTTTTTGTCAGAACCCGGCAACAGGGCGATCCGAACCTGGATCGGAACCGGTCGTAGAGTTCCTTGCTCTGGGCGCGTGGTTTTCGGCCGAGAAAAAGCCCCACGGCCATCAACGCGCCGCTGAAGGCGCCGCACATGCAACCGGCTCCGCTAACCCCCTCTGAGAAGCCGGACGCGATACGAATAGCGGCCTCCGGCGGCAAGCCTCCGCCCAAACCTTGGTTGAGCACATAAAGAACGGCCTCGGCACAGAGGAGCTGATGGGTCTTGAAAAGGTTTTCCGCTCGGCTGCGAATCAGACCCGGCAACGCCTCGGAAGCCGATGCCGTCCTGCCTTCCTCCCCACTTCTCAATGTGAGTATTCTACTCGGCTTTCTGGACAGGATAGTCTGCCTCCTTCCATGCCGTGATACCACCGGCGTATCGATAAACGTTCTTGTAGCCAAGCTTCACCGCCCACATGGCGCCATTGTGACTGCGTGTGCATTTTACAAAACCGCAGTAGATAACGATGGTTTTGTTCTTATCCGGCCCCAGGAGTTTCATGAAATCCGCCTCGCTTTTGCCGTCAGTTTCAGCCGTGTCCCATGCCGTCATTTCAGGAATGGGAAACAGGAACTGCACGGCGCCAGGCACGTGGTTTTTCTTGTAACTGGCTTCATAAGGCATGGTATCGACGATCACCATATCGTTCTTTCCATCGATCCAGCCTTTCAGTTCGTCCGTGGTGATGATTTTATAGCCCCCCCTTTCCACTTCCCGAACAAGATTGGCCGAGAGTTTTTCCGTCTCCAATTCCTTTTTGCCAAAAAAACAAAGCCCATTGTCTGCCATACCCAGAGTCAAAGTCACAATCACCAGCCATACCAACATCACCTTTCTGTTACACATCCCCTGTTACCTCCTTCAATAAAATCTATCTCAGCCTCTCTGATTCGTATGCCGCTTTGAGGAGCCGAGTCAGTGATCCAACGCCACCCATACAGGTAAAGAGCGCCGGCGACCATCCACAGGTCCCGAAACAGGGCCCCACGAAGCGCTCCATGTTCTTTGATTTCCTCGGCTGAAAAACATCCACAGTCGATATCTAGGTCTTTCAAGATGCCGAACCACAGGACAAAAACGAACATAAACAGCAGGCCAAGGATCGTGCTCAGGCTGCCTCGTGTATCGAAAATCAATCCTATCCCGGCAACGACCTCCAGTGCGGGAAGACCGATGGCCGCAGGCACCAGTAGACTTCGAGGGACTAAGCCGTATCCGGCAATGATGTCGGCGAAGCTATCCGGGTCGGCCAGTTTCATGATGCCGGCGTAGACAAAGACAAGGCCTATGCACATCCGCACCAGACGGTACGACCAGATTGAAAAGAGGATGTTTTTTGCAGCTTGCATGTCGATAAGACCTCACTCGAACCGGCGCCTAATCTTGAGCCATAGCGTATTCGATCCGGGCAGATCCAGTCCAATACATAATATTGATGCTGACGACACCCTTGTATTGAATATGTCTATAGATTGGCTAATCCGGGAATGTGGCAGGTGGGAAGTTCTGACGGAATGGCGGAATATGATGGATTAATGAGGGGATAAACCCGTGATGGGATATGGGGGCGCCGGACCAGGAACGGACAACGAATAACCCCCTAAGTACACATATCCATAAATACGATAACGTTTTAAAATCCCTCCCGACCTCCCTTTATGAAAGGGAGGAGAAGAATTCCCCCTTTATGAAAGGGGGGTTGGGGGATTTCTTAAAGAAAGTATATTTAAACCCAGTTTGCAAAATACGTCACCGAATTTATGAATTAGAGTACTAAGTCAGACGCGTCCCCGGTTCGGCGGGACCGTCCAGAGACACGAGTCTGCACACGCCCTTATCCTGAGCCGTCAGCATCATGCCGGTCGACAAAATGCCCATGAGCTTTGCCGGCTTCAGGTTGGCTACGATAACAACCTGTTTTCCTATGAGGTCCTCAGGCTGGTAGCTCTCTGCGATGCCCGCAACGATGGTTCGCTCTTCTCCTGCGTCGACCTTCAATCTCAAAAGTTTTTGAGACCTCGGCACAGACTCGGCGTGCAGCACCTTGGCCACCCTCAGATCGACAGTCTCAAAGGTTTCTTTGGAGATTTCAGGCTTCGACCCACCCGGGCCTTCCACGGCTCCCGCCTCTCTGGGCGCCCGAGTGGCGGGTCCACCCAGATCGACTCTCGGAAAGAGGGTGGTGGTCTTCAGGAGTTGTGTGCCGGGTCGAAGCTTTCCCCAAATGGTCAGATCCTCCAGGGTCTGGGGGTATTTGTCGGAAGCGATCCCCAGGTGTTCTCCCATGACCCTTGCGGTCGTCGGCATGACCGGATAAAGAAGCCCGGCAATAATTCGAAGGCTTTCGACGATATTGTAGAGAACCACCTGGAGTTGATTGCGCTGCGACTCTTTCTTGAAGAGCTCCCACGGAGCCGTTACGTCGATATACTTGTTAATCTGATTGATAAACTGCCAGAGGGCCATCAGGGCCTTGTGGAAAACAAAGCCCTCCAACGCGTCCTGGTATTCCCGAATGGTTTTCAAGGCCTCCGATTTAATATCCCGGTCGAGTTGGCTTTCCGGAGCCGCACTGCCCTCGGGCACGACACCGTCAAAATATTTGTGGACCATGGTCAGGCTCCGGCTGAAGAGATTGCCCAGGTCATTTGCCAGGTCCGAGTTGTATCGCTGGACCAGGGCCGCCTCGCTGAAATTCGAGTCGAGGCCAAAGACCATCTCACGCATGAGGAAGTAGCGGAACGCATCCGCACCATAGATTTTTTTCAACTCAAGGGGTTCCACCACGTTGCCCAGGCTTTTTGACATCTTGGCTTCATCCACATTCCAGTAACCGTGGACATTAAGGTGCCGGTATATGGGAATGCCCGCGGCTTTCAGTATGATGGGCCAGTATATGCCGTGAGGCTTCAGAATATCCTTGGCAATGACGTGGTGAACCGAAGGCCAGAATTTCTTGAACAGTTCGCCGTCCGGATATCCTGTGGCCGATATATAGTTCAGCAGAGCGTCGAACCAAACGTAGGTGACATATCCGTCATCAAAAGGGAGTGTGATCCCCCACTGCAGCCTTGCTTTCGGCCGGGAGATGCACAGATCCTCCAACGGCTCACGCAAAAAGGCGAGCACCTCGTTTTTGTAGCGCTCCGGGCGGATGAAGTCGGGGTCAGCTTGAATGTAATCAATGAGCCAGTCCTGGTATTTGCTCATCCTGAAGAAATAGTTTGCTTCCCGGATTACTTCAGGAACGGTCTTGTGGTCAGGGCACTTGCCATCCACCAACTCTCGTTCCGTATAGAAGCGCTCGCACCCGAAACAATACGCCCCCTCATATTCACTGAAGTAGATATCCCCGGAGTCATAGATCTTTTGAAGGACCTCTTTGACGACCTTTATGTGCGCCGGGTCTGTGGTGCGTATAAAACAATCGCATTCTATGTCGAGTTCAGGCCATAAGGCCTTAAACAGCCCACTGATCCGATCCGCGTAGGCCAGCGGACTCATGCCTTCTTCCCTGGCAGCCAGAACGACCTTATCCCCGTGTTCGTCCGTCCCCGTCAGAAAAAAGGTTTCCCGGCCACACATCCGATGAAATCGGTTCAGGACATCGGCTATAATTGTGGAATAGGCATGACCCAGGTGGGGTCTGGCATTCACGTAGTAGATAGGGGTTGTCACGTAGAATCGGTTCACGCGGTTTTCTCCTCGATAATGTCGTCCAAACCCACATCAATTTCCTCACCATCCTCGGTCCTCACGGTGATGGACTCCTTGAGCAGGTTCTGTCTGAGCACCTTACCTTTTCCCTTTTTCGTCAAGACCTGTTTGCCGGACGCAGGGAATTTGCCCCTGAGGTCACAGTAGGCCTTATGCTCAAAGGCCAGACAGCACATCAGCCGCCCGCAAAGGCCTGAGATCTTGGCGGGATTGAGTAGCAAACCTTGCTCTTTCGCCATGCGAATGGACACCGGGTCAAAGTCCTTCAGGAAAACGGAACAGCAGAGTTGATGGCCACACCTCCCCATGCCCCCGCAGATTTTTGCCCTGTTCCGCACGCCGATCTGGCGGAGTTCAATGCGCACGCGATAAGCCTTGATCAGCATCTTCACCAGTTCGCGGAAGTCGACGCGTCCATCAGCCGTGAAGTAGAATGTCACCTTGCTTCCATCAAAAAGGCTTTCCACGGAGACCAGATTCATTTCCAGGCCCAATTCCTCAATGCATTTTAGGCAATATTCACGGGCTGATTTTTCCATCTCGACGTTTTTCTCGTGCTGAATGATATCTTGTTCGTTCGCCAGGCGATAGATCTTCTTTAGGGAAATGTTTGTCTCCGCCCCCGTGGTGGGCCTGGGGGGCGTTACAACCGTACCAAACTGCAGGACCTGTTCGGTCTCCACAATGACATGCACACCTGGCAAGAGTACAAAGAGACCGGCATCGAAGTTACAGACTCTGCCTTCAGGTCTGACACTGACAGCAACAATTTTATCCATAATAGCACGTCTCAGAGAGAAATTATAAAAATGATAGCATTTTGCCGATGTTGTTTCAAGCCGGCACCGAGCAGCAACCATGAACGGCAACAGCCACCGCGCGCCCCGTTCCGGCGCGTCTAACGAGTCGGGGTCCGGTGCTTCATTTCCGGGACACGGTGGGAACTACATCCCGTTGCCCGGTGGACCCCCTGAACCAAGGCGCAGCATCATCACTTCCAGGGCGAGCCGCGGGTTGGCATTTTGTGAAATGGCTCTTTGTGTCTTATGGACCGCCTCGAATTTTTCTATGAGTTCACTAATCCGGCAGCCTTTTGAAGTACGTTCTATTTCTTTCATGAAGTCCCTGTTAATGACCCTGTCGGGGGCGATTTGACTCATGAGAACATCCCTGAACCAGGTCATGATCACGTCCAGGCCGTCGGCGAGTCGGCCCTTGTCCCGCGATAACTTGTCGGCAAGGGCAAGAAGAGGCTGAATGGCGTCCAGGGACAGGGCTGCAACTTGTTCCAGGAGATCGGTGCGCCAAGGCGGCCACTTTTCCACATCCATGGCCCAGGCTTTGCCCAGACTCCCCTTGCTGCACAGGGCCAACGTTAAGGCGGTCTCCTTGTCGAGGCCTTTTTGTTCAACGAGCACGCGAGCGACTTTTTCATACGGAATGGGGCTGAACGGAATTTGCTGGCACCTTGAGACGATCGTTGGAAGCAGATCGCTCGTTTGGGTTGCCGTGAGAATCATGATGGTGCCTTTAGGCGGCTCCTCCAGCATTTTGAGAATCGCATTAGAGGCCTCAAGGTTCATGGCCTGAGCGTTATTGATAATGACAACCCGCCAGCCGCCCTCAAGGGGCGCAAATCGCAGTTGCCTGGCAAGGCTCCGTACCTGATCAATCTTGATGAAGATCCCTTGCGGCTCCACCGTGATGACGTCCGGGTGGGCGCCGGAAATGAACTTCTGACAAGAGGGACACGATTCACAAGGGGACACGCCGACGGGATCGGCGCAGTTCAACGCCATGCCGAAAGTCCTGGCCGTCGTCTGTTTGCCGACGCCGTCAATCCCGGTAAAGAGCAAGGCATTGGGAATGCGTTGCTTCCGGAGGATTTGGGTCAGGAACCGGATCGAACGTTCCTGGCCGATGATCGATTCAAACTTCATCTGAACCCGCCTTGTTCTTAAACCACCACTCATCCGACGCCGTGTTCAGGATTTCCTTGGCCAGGGATTGGCCCACAGGGGTTCGAACCCGACTCGCCACGTGGGGAAGCCAGGCATCGGGGCCGTTGCTTCCCGTATCGTTCAATGCCTTCAGTTCCACAATGAGCGACAGATGATCCGCGTCGTGGGCGAGTTGAGCTTCCAGAGTTTCGCCCCGATTAAATTCCTCCAGAAGATCCGCTATGGCCGATCCAAAAGGCAAAGGTTGTATAAGGTCTTCGACGGCCCGGGTTTGATCGGCTACAAGATACTGTTTTTGCACAGCATTCAGGTCTCCAGTTCTGGCTTCGCTCAGATCGTGAATCAGGCACATCTGAAGAAGTCTGTGCCCGTCAACCTCGGGAACGAGCTGTGAAAAGACAAAGCCGATAAAGGCCGTCATAAACGTGTGTTCAGCCACGGATTCTCGGCCCGATCCCAAAAAATGGAACCCGGACCTGGGGAGTTCCTTTAAGATTCTTGCCTCAAACAAGAGATTTGCAAGCGCTTTCACGGCAGCACATTCACCCTTATCGAACCCATCTCAGCGAGGATGGATCCCAAAACCACCGCCTCGGCTGGCCATACGAAACGGCAGCCGTCCTTACCAGGAAGATCCATGGGATCTTCAATCTCCCGCAAACTCGAAGGACGGTGGATCCGGGTAAACGGGTTCTGTTGTTAGGAATGGGAGTTATGTATATAAACGGAGCGGTGAAGGCAACCTGAAAATGACTTGACACCCCAGGGAACCTCATATAACTTCCGCGCAAAATCAGACGCTTTGGAGGCGATCTGTAAAGAAGAAGCCCACTTGAATCATCCAAAGGTGCCCCATGCCTGTCACTGCCACCAACGACATCATTCAGATGATCCTTCACGCCGGGCTCCTGGTGCGCTTTGTCCTCTTGCTGTTGTTGTTCTTCTCCGTGGCCTCCTGGACCATTATCTTCACAAAATACCGGATGATGAAAAAAGCCCGTAAGGCTTCAGACCAGTTTCTTGAGCGGTTCTGGAACAGTCGAAGCCTTTCTGAAGCGTTCACGGCTTCAAAGGGCTTTGAGCACAGTCCCCTGGCCAGGGTGTTCCGGGTCGCTTATGTGGAATTGAAAAAGTTGAACAAGGCACCATCGCCCGCCACGGACGGTGAACAGATAGAAGGGGTGCCTCTGGGCCAAAAAATGGTTTCCATAGACAACATCAAGCGGGCCCTGATGCGAGCCGTGACCATGGAAGTGACGGGATTGACGAAGGCCCTGCCTTTTCTGGCCACCACGGGCAACACCGCCCCTTTCATAGGGCTTTTTGGGACTGTGTGGGGCATAATGAACGCCTTTAGAGGCATTGGCCTGAGAGGTTCCGCCAGCCTGGCGGTGGTGGCTCCCGGCATTTCAGAGGCCCTTGTTGCAACGGCGGCGGGTCTGGCGGCAGCCATACCGGCTGTTGTGGCTTACAACCATTTTTCGAATAGGGTCCGCGTCCTTGAGTCCGAAATGCAGAATTTCTCGTCGGATTTTCTGAACATCATCGAACGGGACCTCATGCAGCGAAAGGGGCAATAGGTCGATGAGTATGCAGGGCGGTCAGAGCCCCTTGATGTCGGACATCAACGTGACGCCACTGGTCGACGTCATGTTGGTTCTCCTGATCATTTTCATGGTGACGGCGCCCATGATGATGCAAGGGGTGAACGTGTCGTTGCCCCAGACCACATCGGAACCCATGCCCGCTGAGCAGGAACACCTCATCATCACCATAGACCGGAGCCAACAGGTCTACATCAATGATTATCAGGTCTCTCTCGAGGCCCTGGAGGCCAAACTGAAGAAAATCTATGAGGGCCGTCCTGATCAGAAAGTCTACCTTCGGGCTGATAAAAGCGTGCCCTATGGCGTGGTGGTTCAGGTCATGTCGGAGGTGAAGAACGCCGGGGTGGAGAAGCTGGGGATGGTCACCGAGCCCCTGAAACGGGACGAAAAGGGCCATAGCAGAAAGGGCTGAGTTCATGTCTGCCCGCACAGATGCCCTGAACCAGCCGCATGATGAGCACGTCAGGATGTGGGTTGGGATGACCGCGGTTTCCATTTTGTGTCATCTCATCTTCTTTTCAGGCGTCCTCTTCCTCCCACAGCTCCGATCTTCCAAGCCCTACATACCCTCTGCGGTTGAAGTCGATCTCGTGTCACTCCCCCCGAGCCGGGCAGGATCACAGGCTCCGGCCGGCGGCGGGAAGAAAGAAACCGTCAGGGCGCCTGAAAAGCCAAAACCCCCGGGAAAAAAGATAGAAACTGAAAAACCAAAGGAGGCGCCTGCCCCTGTGCCGGCCCAGCCGAAGGAGACCGTGTCTCTTGCCCCGAAACCGCTGGAAGTCAAAAGGTCCCTGAAGCAGAAGACCTACGATCCATCCAAGGCGATCAAGAGCGCTATCGCGAAAATTGAAAAGGCAGCCCCTGAATCAAGACCCCATGAGGTGCGCGAGGCCATTGAAAGGCTGAAAAAAGAGGATGCTGAAAGCGAGAGCGGGGTTGTGATGCGAAGCGGCGGGACGAGCGGAGGCACACGAAGAGGGGCCCCGGACCTTTTCGACATTTATAACGCCGAGATCTGGCAACGGATCCGGGACAACTGGGCTTTTTCCGAAGCGTTGGCGGGAGGCCGCAGGGATTGGGAAGCCATCGTCATCGTGAAAATCATGAAAGATGGGCATATCATGGATACATGGTTTGAAACCAGGTCGGGGAACAGCTATTTTGACGATTCGGCGCTCAAGGCCGTCAAGAAGTCCGATCCCCTGCCGCCTTTGCCTGAAGCGTACCGTGAACCGTATTATGAGGTCGGACTTCATTTCGACCTGTCTGCGTTGCAATGAAGCTGCTGAGAGGAGGCTTTTTTGTGTGAGTTGAACGAACCCCGTGCGAGAGAGGGTATGAGCAAGGCCTTCTGTCCCGTCAATTTCAGGAAGATAGCCCTGCCCAAGGGGGTCTCGCCGACTATCGCCTTTGTGTTGTCGCTGCTTGTCCTGCTGAGCAGCCCCTGTCACGCAAGGGTCTATATCGATATCAATGCACCCTATTTGAGAAAGATCCCAACGGCCATCCCGGTTTTCAGGAATATGACGCCCCAGGAGGACCAGGCAAACCTGGCGGTGGCCCTTTCCGACATTCTGGCCGAAACGCTGGACTTCACTGGCTTTTTCAAGATGCTTGACCGCGCAAGTTTCCTCGAGGACCCTCAACAGGCCGGTTTGACGGATACGACCATCAATTTCCAGAACTGGACCCCCTTGGGCGCCGAGCTCCTGATCAAAGGCGCTTTTCAGTCCCGGGGGGACATCCTGGAGATGGAACTCCGGCTTTTCGATACCTTTTCGGCCCGTATGCTTTTGGGAAAGCGGTATACGGGTCGAGCCGATGATCAGCGGCCGATGATCCGTCGCTTCTGCGACGAGGTCATTCTTCTGTTGACAGGGCATCCCGGCATTTTCACGAGTGAGATCGCATTTATTTCGACGACCACGGGCAATAAGGAAGTCTACCTTGCCGACTTCGACGGATACAACCCGAGACAGTTCACGAACACCGGCGCAATTACCCTGTTTCCGGCCTGGTCGTTCGACGGGAAGTGGTTGGCCTACACAGACTACCGGCGCGGAAGACCGGAGCTTGTCATAGACAAGATTGGCGAGAAAACGGCTACGATCGTCGACCTCAAGGGAACAAGCACCACACCGGCTTGGGTGCCCGGAGAGTTCGCCCTGGCCGCATCTCTGTCCTATGAGGGGAATCCCATGATCTACCTTTTGAGCGGAAAGGGGAAGGTTTTGAAAAGGCTCACCCAGCACTGGGGCATTGACGTTGCCCCTGCGTGGTCCCCTGACGGCAAGGCTTTTGCTTTTGTTTCAGACCGGTCGGGCTCCCCCCAGATCTATATCCAGGAGGTCGAAGGCGGCAATGTGCGGCGGCTGACGTTTGAAGGGAATTACAACGCCGCGCCTGCCTGGTCGCCTCGCGGTGACACCCTGGCTTACGCTGGATCGAGTAACGGTCATTTTGATATCCTTCTGATCGGCGTCGAAGGGAAGGGGCCGATTCAGCTGACTCAAGAGGCTGGAAACAACGAATCCCCCGCGTGGTCTCCAGATGGGAACCTAATCGCCTTCAGTTCCACCCGGGAAGGCCCGTCCCGGATCTACGTGATGAATGCCAATGGGACGGATCAGCGTCGCCTGCTTCTTCTGAAAGGCGAGCAGACCGACCCCAGCTGGTCGCCGAGACTTGGCAGCAACTAAAATTTGTATACTTGACTTTTTCTTGAGTTTCCAGTAACAAAAATGTCTAAATGTGCACATGGGCTGGCGATATCGCCGAGACCTTTGAAAAACGTTCATTCTTGTTCAAGGTCAAGGAGGGCGAGGATTTTAACCACAGGAATACTCGGAGTATTTCGAGGATAGCGCCTGTGGCTTCACTTCGTGCAAAACCGGAGCCCGACACCGAGATTGGGCAAAAAGGGGCGTTTTTCAAAGGTCTCGCACCAGCTCGATGGCTACCAGGGGAGTGGATTGGGCCAACGCACGTTGAGGCCTGTATTTAAGCGTTCAACGCATGGTTTGAAGGAGGTAGGATCATGGCAAAGAGTTTCTGGAGGAAGTGGGGGTTGTTGTTGGTCATTCCGGGGCTTATTCTTGTTGCTTCCTGTGCCAAGAAACAAGTGAAGCCCAGTGAAGAGGAAATTGCGGCGGCTCATATGAGGACTGATCAGGAGCGACAAGAACAGGAGGCACGCTTCGCACAAAAAACTGCCGAGGATGAGCGCATGAGTGAAGAGCGTCTGCGGGAAGAGGCGAAAATGCGCAGGGAGCGCGACATGTTCACGAATGAAGATATTCACTTCGAGTTCGACAAATCGCAACTCCTCCCCGAGGCGCAGGAGATCCTGAAGCACAAGGCCGCATGGCTCATGGCACATTCTGAAGTGTCCGCTGTGACCATCGAAGGCCACTGCGACGAGCGTGGAAGCAACGAGTACAATATTGCTCTTGGTGACCGTCGAGCTCAAAGCGCCGAGGCATTCCTGGTCAATCTGGGTGTGAAATCCGATCGCCTCTCGACCATCAGTTACGGCGAGGAGAAACCCCTTGATCCGGGACACAACGAGGAGGCATGGGCCAAGAACAGACGGGCTCATTTTACCTTCGAATAGAGCGTCTCTACAGGTGTTTCCGTTCTACCGGGCACACGGGATGAACGGAAACACCTCGTTTCACTTTTTCTTCCAAGACCGGGTTGCCAACCTTTTTCACCCTAACGCTGCAAGAGTTCAGGATGCCGCAGATCCAAAACGCCGGAAGTGAGAATCCTATGTCTTCAAAGATAGCAGGCCCATGGTGGAGTTTGGTCATGGTCTTGGTCGTCATGGCGGGTGGCTGTGCGTGGCAGCAAGACGTTGATAGCATCAGAAGACGAGTCTATGTTTTAGAAAAAAGCAGCGACACGTTGAGCAAACAGATGGAGGGCGTGGCGGCTCGTGACCAGGAACTTGAGGAGGATACGCGGGGTAGACATGCCTCCCTCGACACGCTCTTGCAAGACGTGAGGGAAGAAATCGCGCAGCTGCGCGGGCAACTGGAGACGACCCAATATCAGCTGCAGAAGGTTGCAACTGAGGAGGAAAGCCGGGCGGCTGACCTGAAGAGGCTGGAAAAGGCGGTTCAGAGTCACCTGGATCGTATTGTTCGCATCGAGGAATACCTTGGTCTCGAGCCCTCGGAAAAGCTTGTCTCCTCGGAAACGGGCCAGGAAAGGACCGTAGAAGAAGGCGAGGAGATCAGGGAGACCCCGGAAGAGCTGTATCGGCGAGCCAAAGAGCTTTTCGACCAGGGTGAGTACGAGAATGCGCGAGAATTGTTTCGGTCTTTTGTTAATCAGTTTCCCAAATCCAAGGTCGCAGACAATGCGCAGTTTTGGCTCGGCGAGATTTACTATCGGGAGAAGTGGTATGAAAAGGCCATCCTGGAATATCAGAAGGTGATTGAGAATTACCCCGATGGGAACAAGACGCCCAGCGCTCTGCTGAAACAGGGCTTTGCGTTTCTGAACCTGAACGACAAGGCAAATGCCCGACTCATCTTGAAGGAATTGATTCGAAAGTTTCCCGATTCAAATGAGGCTCGTGTCGCCAAGAACAAGCTGGCGGCACTGGAGTAACCAGCAGGGCCGGAACCTTCCTTTGAAACGAGCGCGTAAGGTCATCGGGATTGATCCCGGGTTAGCTGATACCGGCTTTGGAATCGTTCAAGGGTCTGGTTCCGGGATTGGAGACTATCGATTCGGTACGATCCGGACTTCTAAGGTCGACGTTTTAGCCAACCGACTTCATCAAATCTTCTCCGAACTGTCTTCCATCCTGGATGCTGAGAAACCAGACCTCATGATTATTGAAGATGTTTTCTCCGTGAAGCAATTTCCTCAATCGGGTATTTCGCTGGGGAAAGTGTGCGGGGTTATCCTTCTCGCAGGCGCCCGGTGCGGTATCGGAATCACGGAAATCCCGGTGCGGGAGGTCAAGCAGATACTGACCGGAAATGGCAATGCGAGCAAAGACCAGGTGGAAAGGGCGGTCAGACATTTTTTGAGAAGGGATACGGCCATCAGACCGTCGCATGCTTCCGATGCCATAGCTCTCGCCCTTGTGGGTCTGTTGAGACAAACGTGAAAGAACAAAGCATATGATTGGATATCTGGAGGGTAAACTTCTCAAGAAAGACGAGGATCGGATATTGCTCCTGAATAACCAGATCGGCTACGAAATCCTTGTACCCGCATTTGTGTTCAAGAGCTTTCATGCCAAACAACTGGGAGATGACGTGGCCCTGTATATCTACCAACATCAGACCGAGCGTCAGCCAAAGCCGATACTCATCGGTTTTAACCTGGAAGCCGAGCGCGAGTTCTTCCGCCTCTTCATATCGGTTGAAGACATTGGACCCATGAAGGCGGTGCAGGCCCTCACGGTGCCGGTTCGAGACATTGCCAGGGCCATTGAGTCAAGGGACACGGGCTATCTGAAGCAGCTCAAGGGCATTGGGAACAGGACGGCCCAAAAGATATTGGCCACCCTGGAGGGTAAGGTCGCCAAGTTCGCGCTGATCCGACAGGGCGAGGAACCGGTCGAAACGGTTTCATCGGAGGATTTTGTGACGCAGGTCGAAGAAGTCCTCGTCAAGCAACTTGGCCACAAGGTCAAAGAGGCCAAAGACATGATCGCCAGTGCTCTGGAGCGGAACAAACATATCAGCTCGCCGGAAGAATTGTTTGAAGAGGTGTACCGGGGTGAGGCCTCTGAGTAGGGTTTGGGATGACAACAGAGATCGATGAAAGATCAGACTTCATCAGCCTCAGGCCAAGGCGCCTGGACGAATACGTGGGCCAGGCCAGAGTCGTGGAGACCCTCAAGATCGCCATTGAGGCGGCGCTGAAGCGGCAAGAGCCTCTGGATCACATCCTGTTTCACGGCCCTCCCGGCCTGGGTAAAACGACCCTTGCCCACATTATTGCCGAAGAAATGGGCGTGAGTATCACGGTGACCTCGGGGCCGGCTCTGGAAAAGGGGGGCGATCTTCTGGGTATCCTGACCCACCTTGAAGAAGGGGATATTCTGTTCATTGATGAAATGCATCGTCTTCCGAGGGTGGTGGAGGAATTCCTGTACCCGGCCATGGAAGATTTCGCCGTTGATTTCATCTTTGACAAAGGCATCCACGCGAGGAGTCACCGGTATCGGCTGGCACGCTTTGTTCTGGTCGGGGCTACGACGCGGGCGGGCTCCCTTTCACCGCCCCTTCGCGAGCGGTTCGGCATCTTCAGAACCCTTGACTTTTATGACGACGACGACCTTGCTCGCATTGCAAAACGCTCAGCCGCACTGTTGAACGTGACCATGGATGACGATGGCGGACACGAGATTGCCTGCCGTTCCCGGGGTACGCCTCGCATCGTGAATCGCCTTTTGAAGCGGGTGCGAGATTTTGCTCAAGTGAGGGGAGACGGGCTGATCCGGAAGGGGACCGTGCAGGAGGCTCTGGCGCTCGAGGGCGTGGATGAAAAGGGTCTGACCGACCTGGACAGGAAGTTTTTGCGGGCCGTCATCGAGTTCTACAACGGGGGGCCCGTCGGCATCGAGGCGATTGCAGCCACCTTGCAGGAGGAGTCTGATACGCTGGTCGATGTGGTAGAGCCGTACTTGCTGAAGATTGGATTCCTGACGCGCACGTCATCGGGCCGGAAAGTCTCAAAAGAAGCCTACCGGCACTTTGGATTGCCGGTGCAGCAAGGACTTTTCAAGTAGCCCCAAATCCACCGCCGGCTTCGTAAAAAGTCCAACTTCTGCGTTGCACTGCGTCCTTCGTCACTGCGACGTACCAAAAAGTACGCCTCATTCCTCAGGCCTTGTGCGCCTTGAATTTGGAGCTTTTTACTTTGCCGCCTAATTTGGACTTTCTACGAGTCCATGAAACCTTAGCTATACTGAAGAAACGCCCCGATGCCTGAAATCGTTGAGCGGCCCAACGGACAACCATCCATCCCCATCATCACCCTGCTGACCGACTTCGGCCTGGAAGACGAATACGTGGGTGTCATGAAGGGGGTTATCCTGTCGATTAACCCCGCAGCCCGTCTGGTTGATATCTCCCACGGCGTCGGCAGGCACAACATCGAACAGGCGGCGCTCATCCTCCACGCCTCTTTCAGGTACTTTCCAAAAGGCTCTGTGCATGTGGTGGTCGTGGATCCCGGGGTCGGAGGGGCGAGAAGGGTCGTTTGCCTTCAACGGGCGGGACACTTTTTCCTGGCACCGGACAATGGCGTCCTGACCATGGTTCTTGACGGGGAAGACGTCGAGAAGATTTGTGCTGTTACAAACGACAAGTATTTTATAAAGCCCGTGAGCGGTACCTTTCACGGCCGTGACATCTTCGCGCCGGTGGCCGCCCACCTGTCCAAAGGCCTTGAGATGGCACGTCTTGGAAAAGCGCTCCCGCCATCACGGCTGACCCGATTCGACCTGCCGGAGCCCTTTGTTTCGGCCGGTGGTGAACTGGTCGGGAAGGTGATCGCCATTGATCATTTCGGCAATCTCGTTACCAATATCGACCGGGCCGGGTTTCAGGCCTTCAGAGGGGATGGACGGGCAACAGAGATCGTGATCAGGCTGGGAAGATCTAGGATTCAAGGCCTGTCAGCGTCATATGACAGCGTGAAAATCGGCGCGCCGCTTGCTATTTTCGGAAGCCGCAATCTGCTTGAGATTTCAGTGAACCAGGGGGACGCCCGGGCCCATTTCAAAAGCAGCAAGGGTCAGGCTGTTCGCGTGACACGGTCAGGAAAGATGGCCAGAGTCTGTTGAGCGCTCGCGGCCGTAAATTCGCTGATCGCGGCCTCCAATGCCTTTAGTGGGTTTGCACAGATCGCTGCAGGATATGGCCGTAGGCCGGCGTTCAGCGAACCCACTGGCCGCTCTCAAGGAATTGAGCGCTCGGAGCGTTTATCATCCAAAGCTACGAATTTAGCGGAATGGATGATCCATCACTTAATCGCGCGCTGTCTGAATACGTTAGGGATCGTTGGAAGGAACAGCTTGCCCCTTTAATGATATTCGGAACAGAGTCGCAGGCGGTTTTTCTATCCTATCAATTTCATGACGTTTACTGTTCCTTCTTTACGAGCCCTTACGTGTAAGTTTGCACGATTGAGTGATGGATTATCCGTGGAGCGTAAAGATGAGCAAAATTCCCCGACCCCTGAAGTATTTGAGGGCGAAGAGGATTTCCAAACTTGAGTCACAGGAGCATTTCGAACCTCTGCTCCTTCAACCGGCTTCCCCATTGTCTCACCTCGCGTTCTTTGCAGAGCCGGAACCCTTCCCGTTCATAAAGCCCGCGCGCAGCATCCAGGCCTTCAAACGTCCAGAGATACAGACGCCTGTGTCCCGCTCTCCTGCAGAACGCGACAGCCTCTTTGAGCAACAGCGTTCCGATGCCTCTTCCCTGGTATTCGGGGGCCACAATAAACCAGCGCAGGCGAGCCCCTTCCTGGCGGGCCTTGCGTCCATCGACGGCGACGGCCCCGGCAAACCGGCCGGCCGTGCTGGCGACCCAGAGGCCGTCCGTATTCTTCTGAAAACGACGCATGAACTCGGCCGACTCGCGTGCAACCTGGGTTTCAAATGAGACATCAAATCCCCAGTGCTCATGGTAGTAGGTGGCATGCAGTTCAGTGATCCTGCCGATGACGCCGGGAACGTACCCGCTCAGTGTGACGTTATCCATTTGGATGCACCTCAGACAGGAGACAAGCCCCAGCGAAAAGAAGGGGAAGTTTTAGGGTTATACGAATTTGGAGGCCGGCACGGCCATGA
>Ga0307423_1001121_pt1 | contig 16671 bp, 21 predicted proteins | sample SalMarWE160310MG_FD_202154 | JGI IMG/M metagenome (GOLD analysis project Ga0307423, IMG submission 202154) | Salt marsh sediment microbial communities from the Plum Island Ecosystem LTER, Massachusetts, United States - WE1603-10 | ecosystem: Environmental > Aquatic > Marine > Intertidal zone >...
CTGGCCTTATTTTTAGCCTCTATCGCTTCCAATAAAGCCTTATCTAGTTTATCTTCTAATTCTGAAATCTTAGAATTTGCCTCTTCTAGATCGCCCCTTCTCTGTTCGTCTATACGCTCGCTCAACTTAGAAACTTTCACCAATTTACCAGACAACTCTTCAACCTTGCTTTCCAGCAGGGTTATCTTACCTCGAAGATCAGCATTTTCCTCTCTGATCTTCACATCTTCTTCTTTGACTATTTTTTCTCCTGGAATGTCTTTTAAAATAACATCCAATATAGATATAGCCTCATCTATTGATTTGTATTCCCTTCCACCCATTAAATTTCTTATTGATTCAATCATTGGATGACCTGAAATTTTTCTTTCAATCTCAAGCCAACATTTACTATTCATTGCTTCAGTAAGTGCATCATCCCTCTCTCGATTAGCTTCCGAAACCTCTAATTCACTGGCTTTAATGGCTGCCCTTACATCGTTTTCATTTGGATCTTTATTATAAGATCCAACCAAGTCTGCAACCGCAGACAATATAGCCTTTGCACCAGAAATCTCAGGATCCGATGAAACTTCCTCCATTATCTGATCTCTTACAACTTTTTTCAAATCAGCTAATTCATCACGTAATCGTCTCTCAAATTTCTCAGAAATATCCTCTGGAATATTCTCATTAGATTTATTACTATCAGAACCTTCAGATAATACAGAATCATTACCTTTTCTCAGTGAATCTGCAACCTCAGGAAATTCATCAAGAAACATTTTAGCTAGTGTTGGATCATCAACATCTTCAGTATAAATACCAGGAATAGCTGTTTTAACAGCAGGATCAGCAACAAAATCATATGTTTTCAATACCAGATCTTCCTGAACTTCCTCTGCTTCTGATTGACCCTTATATGGCGCAGTAGATCCCCATGCCCTACTTGAAACTCCAACTTGAACATCAGCCTCAATAAGAGCTTTTAATGTCTTTCCTTCTGGTGTGTTTAATATCTCTGCCTCACCAATTACAAGACCATCTTTAATTGTTAGTCCTGTAATTACATGACTAACTCTCTTGAGTGATGTTTTACCGTCATTAGGATGATCTAATTCACCAAGGATTCTCCTATTGGATATATCCTCCTGTAAACGATCAATTTCTCGCTGCATTAATTTTTCTGGGTAAACCCTACCATTCTGCGTTGGAACACCACAACGACCAAATTCCCCTCTTGCTATTACTTTTCCGCCACTAACCCCTTCAACCAAGGACAATTTAACAGGTGATGATTCAATTAAAAGATTACGTTTCATATTATTACCACTTTCTCCATCTTTTAAAACGAAGCCCAGATTTTCTAGCGAGTGGATTTCGGTCAAGTTTTCTCTTCGCTTCAGGAGATATTTTTCGCCTTGTCTTATTACCATCAAGACTCAAACTCTTTAACGGTGATACATAACCAATCAATTCCAATCTCCCTGATCTATAAGCTGTCCTTCTTTTCCGCTTACCACCCGATATATCGGTCTTCTTTTCTGATAAGCGGTTTAATCGTTTCCCAACGTACTACTATCATCTAATCTATTTATAGACTTGGTGATAACATTCAATATCGGACTCAACTCCTCAATGAACTCATCATCATCCATTACATCCTCTTCTAATCTACCCGCTTCATACGTATCGATAATAGAATCAACAGCTTCAGTATATATATCAGCAATTGTATCTTCACAAAATTCTTCGTTTAGAAAATCAATAATATTAATTATTCTCTCTATTATTTCATCTCTAACCGTAATACTTGACCCAGAAACACTTTCAGAAATTTGCATCAATTCTAGGGCCAATGGAGACATGGTCTCGTCCATTTTTGAATCTTCTGATCTTAAACCAGTTCGTCTCCTTTCTACTCTCGTAGATTTCATCTGAGACATGGTACCATGACCACTCCTACTCCATTTTTTCTTTTTACGTCTCTCCTTGGAAAGCTTCCCCATTCCACCAGCAACAATATGAGATGGCCTACAAACAGGTCTTCCACCACCAGTACTCACAGCCCGTTGTCCCTTTGGACATTGAAACGATATCTTCCTTGCCGTAGAACCAGCCTTAAAGCGTCGTTGTCTGCTTGCAACACCCTCTTTAAGCGCATTAACTACCCGTTCTGCTTGCTCAAGAATCCCAGCATCATCTTCTGGTATTTTCTTGGAGGATAATCCATCCAAAATTTGATTCAAATGATCTTCATCAATAGTATCCAGCGGTAAAGCCTCAATCCTATCAAAAAGCTCCTTGGTGACATATTCACCATCAAAAGAAATGGCATCATCATCTTCATTAACCACATCAGAGTTTTCCTCTAAAATATCACCGGTATTTCCAGAAGAATCAGAATCATCTTCTTTATCTTCTCCTAAAATACCAGACATCTCAGCAGATCTCTGAGTAGTAAGCATCCCTAATGATTGAAAGTCTTCCTCTAGCGTTGTCCCAATTCGATTCATCACATTTACTCCTTGTTGTTGTTTGATCCCATTTTTGCCTTAACATATTCAGCAACCAGGATCATACTTCTTGCTCGATCAGCCAATCTGTCATGCGTCTTGGCAATTATGGGCAAATCTTTTTTACCCAACAACTTTTCGGCCTTCTCAAGCAAGCCAACAAGGGCTTGTGCTTCACCATTCAACGATTCGCAGACAGCACCTAAGAAATCATTACCATGATTCTGTATCTCTTTGCAACTTTCTATTACATTTTTATAGCATTTTTTTATAATGCCAATCGATTCTCTTATTTCGCTTTCAAAATCCTGTATTCTATCCTCAGGTAATTTTGAATATCTAGTCCTTGGTACGTTACCACTTAACTCTCTTATTTTTCCGTAAAGTGAAGTACGAACTCTTTCTATATTCGCATCATACATCCTACTCCATGTATTAGGAATAATAGATTCATCTATCTTAGAAATAACATCTGATATCCAAATATCATCTTCCTCTCTTATAAATGGTATCAACTCGCGAACTCGAGTTCGCGACACAACATCTCCCTCTAAGATACTCTTGGTGATAACTTTTAATTCTCTAGCGACATGAATGGGTATATCCTCATCCTCAATTATTTTTAATGATCTACATGCCCTATCACTGATAATTTTAATATCACCACTTTCATCCATAGAAAAAGAAATTTTCCTTGGCTTTCCATCGTGAAATGCTATTAAATAATCCGAAAACGTGGCAATTATATTCAGTTCATCATTATACTCTTCTTGAATATAATCCTGTATTAATCCCATTTGGTATTCCATGCTATCAGTTGTTACTTTTTCTAACATCGAACCTTGAATATATGACATAAAAATCTCCTGTCTTATTTTAAACCATGTATACGTCTAACATTACTATCCACAATTCTCATTCTTCTCTTAGAATACGAATCCATTTCCTCTAGTTTTTTTATCGCCAAATTAGATTCTTTCATATATTTAGTTATCATTTCTGATAACTTTTTAATTTCACCTGAAACATTTATACTTTCTTGCTGAACACCAGATGCATCTGTTGGTGCAACTTCAACTCCAGGATATCTCGTTTGTATTAATGATGCAATTCTGGCTTGATCAAGTGCATCTCGCTCATCTTCTGATGCTTTATCATTAACCACTGCAACAGCATCATCCTGACTTAAATGCAATATTCGTTTAACTAACCACTCTTTGGGTAGCAATGAAGATAATGTTTCTATCAACCCAGCTTGGGCATTCATAACTTCTATCTGTTGAAGTTCAAATATGGACGATGGCATCGTCATACGTGTATCCCATTCTGATTTATCTGGATCTATATTAATAGCCGCCAAATGAACACGTATAATCTGTCTGATACCATTTCTAAATTCACGTTGAATTCTCATACAGGTTCTAGCAAACCTAACATCCTTTTGCGCTAATCCCTGATCTGCCTCTGCATCACCACCATAATAACTCCTTGGTATTTTTATGGACGTGAACATTTTATCTCTAAAATATTCGATATCCTCCATAGATTGCCAATCTGGACCTGAAAGGACATCAACTCTAGTTGAATCTTTTCCACTCCTGGTTGGTATCCAGACATCATCCTCTGGACTAAGTGGATTATTCCTAAACTCAAGTTCTCCGGTTGATGGATTTATAAGAGTTCTTTTCTTATATTGTCGTCTTACCTTCTTCACCAAGGCCATCGCCTCATCTGGAGGCAAATCCCCCGTATCTACATAAAATGCATATCTACCTGGACTCCTAGTAAGTTTATAAACCAATGCTGTATCTTCCAACATCGCTAGTCTTTTCCAGATCCACCTAGCCGCATCAAGGATAGAATAACCATATAATGAACGAACAAATTTTGACTGTAATCGCCAGTGAACAATTTCCCATGTTTCAAAGAAAATCATTCCTCTTTCTTCACATTGCTGTTTTAATTTTGATTTGTCTTCTATAGACAAAGATTCTATATTAAATCTTCCATTCAAATCTTGTATATATCCAACCAAATTTCCCTTTACAGTAACCAATCTTCTCATAGTCGGTACTGGTAAGAAATTTAAACCAACAACACCAACCTCTGTCGTAACTATTTCAGCAAAACAATTCCCGTATTTGCATAACGTTCTTACTGCCAACCAAATATCTTCCTCGATACGTATACGTCTATGCAAACAATCATCTATTATGTCCATCAAAAACGTATCTTCAGATTCAGCCCATATAGTTCTTCCGCGTAAATTATCAGTAATTGTTGTATCATCCGCATATATATCTAGAGCTGACTGAAGTTCCGGATAATCATCCATATTCTCATAATCAACATACCTGGCCATTAAATCCTGGTCCATGGTCAATGCTGCTTTTAAATTATTATATGAAGAATTAGCAGAGACATCGAACATGTTTCCATTAGGATCGTCAAAAGAATAACCTTTTCCAGTTTCTGAAATCTTACTACTTTTATCACTATCAAAAAGTTTTTTTATCCGATCAATCCATTTCATATGTCTAATCTCCAAATAATATAGGCAGAAAATCTTCTCTGCTTATGCCTTCTTTGGCAGCATTTACATCATCTATGTCAACTTTATCAGCAGGAATCAACGGGGTTAACCACGAATATTCATGGTTAGCAATTGACGATTTTGCGGCTCGACCTTGAAGTGGCATCATAGACGCCGACGTCTTCAAGCCATGTATTACCCCTGCAACCGAATCACTCACATCCTTGCTTCCAGCCAAAGGATGATCTATCTTACCAACAATTCGATCATACTCCAGTTTTTTAAATTCTTCAATGAAAGGTTTATAATAATAAATTTCTATTCTATTTTCATAAAATGCCGATTTTAATTCATCGTATGGTTCAGTAGAGGTATCCATCGATATAACATGTGGCTTTATCCCTTTTCTGGAAACCTGTTGGTGCATTTCAACATGTTGATAGGTGTCAGAACTAAAACCAATAAATTTAAATCCGTGAATCATAAAATCATATATCATTACCCTTATATCAGGCATATAAATCTGTTCTGCTGGTGGTGGATTTATCCTAAGCATGAAATCAACAATATAATATGGTGCTTGATCCACATGAGCATTCCCTTCTATATCTCGCTTAACAACCTCTACCCACCTATCGATATGACCTATCGCCAAACCAGAACTATCACCAGAAGTAGAAGTATCTACATGACACCAACGCATAGCTGATGGATTTCTACGTGGCATAAATGCTCGCTCAGTAAATCCACCTGGTAGTTTTCTCTCTATTTCAACAACCAATGAATCCCAATTCATTGTTCCTGGCCCACCTGCAACCCACTCTTCCCTATTAAATGGATGTATAATATCCGTCCTGATACATGCAGTAATCATTTTAGGTCTTTGAACAAATTGAGAAATCGCTTCAGTAGCAAAACCAGCTATATCACGCAACGATCCTTCCATATTCGATTCAAAATCATCATGAAATTCGATTGGAATATCCATGATAAATGCATCATTGGCTTCCAAATATTCATCAGTTATTGAATCATATTCATCTTCCCTTAATATTCGTGATTTAGTAGCCGATGTGGAACACAGAACATAAAAATATTCACCACAAAATTCTGTATCTGGCTTTGCTGTCCATTGAGTATGATCACGTACAAAAACACCCGAATCTTCTCTACTATCTCTGAGTTTTCGCTCTATAAAAGATTCCGTTGTAGCCGCAGATGAAGCTAAAATAACCATACCTGGAAACCCACCACCAGCTTTTTGAAACCTAGACTTTATACGTCTAAGAAGACCACGATATATTTTCTCTACAATATCAAAGTGTGCAGCTTTTACCTTCTGTCCAAATGCTGTAGAAATTTGCTGACCTTTCCGCTTTGGTGGAAAGTTTGTCTCATCTAACGCTGCAGTAAAAACATTCGAACCAAGAATTCTATCGGAACCATATGAACCTATTGTCATTCTAATATTATGAGGAAACAATGTGTATTCCTTTTTCATATTAGGACAAAACTTGGTCATAAAATATGGTGATTCTTTTATCTTATCGTCAACAGCTGTTTTCATGATCTCACGAGCCAATGTGAGATTTTTAGAAACCAAAGGAATCACCATTTCGCTACCAGATGACAACCCAAACGTTTTCTGTGGTGATATCATGCAGGATAATTCATATAATATCCTGCAAATGGCTATAGACAGCATGAACGTCTTCCCTACACCAATTCCACCCGTGAACACAGCCTCTCTATATGGACGTTCAAATAGTTCCACTAAATCCTCTTTAAGTACAGGATACAAAGTACTACAAGATTCTCCAAGAAAATATGGATCCTCTAAAAACTGCTCCATTGGTACAGGAATCGTATGATAAACATGACCAAATAACCCCTCTCTAATTAATTCTTGGTTCTCTAACTCTTCATCACCAAGAATTTTCGCTAATTCTTTTTCATCTGGTGTTAAATTCTCACGTATTCTATCTACAGTATCTAAAGCCTCATCAAAAGTCGTATATGATCTCTTTCGACCATTCTTACCTATTACAATCATTTTTTAACAACTTCTATATCAACAATATCTCCTGCCTCTTCTCTGGCTTTCAAACTCGCAGCATCCTGTGCAGCTTTCAAATAAGCTATAACCCTTGCTCTACTAACAGGATCAGCCATAGCCCTAGCAGCATTATCACCATATTTTAATTTTATTTCTTCTAAACGTTCTGGTGATATTGAAATGGTACCAAGACTTCTTTGTCCAGAAATACCCAAATCCATCTTGATCATATGCATTGTTCTAACTGTATCGATTAAATTCTTAGTCGCATGTCGATGTTCTTGATCCAAATATCCTGTCATACGAAACTTTGCATGCCCTACATCAAATTCATATTTTAATGCGTCATACAGATCGTCTAGTCTTCTAAGCTCCTCTAATTTATCGGTGTATTGCTTTCGAGCATCAATTATAATGTGAGGTTGCCTACTCACCAACACATCCGCTGGCAAAATATCTCTTCGATATCTCCTTAATGTCTCTATCAAAGATTGTTCTTTGATGTCGCCATATTCGCCTTGATCTTGAATAAACTTGGCTACTGCTGGGGCAGGATATCCATGTGAAAGCATTTCATGGATATGTTGAAAACATCTCAGTTTTTTTAGCCGAGAAAACCGCTCTTTCTTAGTATCTTTATCCATCTTGCAGCTCCATCAACAGAAACGAACTCGAGTTCGCCTATCTGGCAACACACAGTCCACCTCTATTATACGCAATTACAAAATTGCTGCAAATAAATGATGAATACGAATACTATTTTTTATTATTTATATAATAATATCAACCAATTTCATCTATAGAAAAAACAATCCCCCTACAATATTGATCCATACCATCATAAATATCAAACATAGAATACTCTATATCCTCAGAAGAGAAATCCCAAACAGGATCAATACCTTTTTTTACTTTTACTTTTATTTTACCTGATGTTATTAAATCAAACTCTTCATCACTGTAAATAACACCCCTTTCTGAAAACCAAACATCATATTCTGTACCATTTTTAAATGAAATCTCCTCAACTACTGCCCCACGAACATAGATAATATCATCCTTTGCATATAAAATCACAAAACCATTCCGCTGAGCCTCAATCTCATAATTAAACGGAATATCATCACTCCTATCCATGTCATCAATTTTCCAAGAAAAATCAAAAATATCCATAATTCCTCCTACATCTAGTAAGACATCATAACCATCATTATTACATGCTAAATATGATTTGTCAAGAAAAGTGTTCGGACATAGACATTCGGCGGGGAGTTAAACATCTATGTGTGATGGCTCCGAACAAGCCATGATTTCAAAACATTTTGAAACCACCAGGATCACTTTGCGCCTCCACCAGGGTGCTTTTATGGTCGTCCCAAGACCAAAAACATATCCTTTTATAAGTTACACATGATTGTCATATATTTTACGAATAGTCAACATTTTTTTCTTAAAAAATACAGATTTCCACAATTCACACACTCAAAAATATCAACCGCTATACCGGATATATAAGATCCAGATAGTTGCGCTGCGGTAATCCTTGCTGGCAATCTCGCATATGAAACTTCTCCAGAACAACTAATCTTATCATCATCATGTATACTAATAATACCACTTTTTTTAGGATACAGATGTTTCAAATCTCCGTTGCAATTAGGACAAAAATTCAACATTTTATCCCTCTAGTCCAGCAAGTATTGTTGTTCTTCCAACTGGAATACCGCCACCAACTGCACGATCAAGTGCCAAACTTCCGGTAAACATCCTATCCATTGTTTTCTTACCTGTACATATTTCTTCAATAGACAAAGAACTAAATTCAGGTGTTCGCATTGGATTTTCATATCTATTTTTAGCAAAAATTTTACGTAGAAACCTAGGACCACTAATATTCAAACATGCATCAGACATAATTTTCAAACTAATGCATTGTGCGATATACAAAGGAAAAACCTTTTCATCATATGAAACAACTAAAGGAGCATCCCTTAGTCTATTTCCTAGATATCCTTTCGCAACTTTGTTACTCCACAAATGATAATCCTTTGGAGAACAGATACACGTTGCAATATGGAATTTTTCAAAATTTTTATCCACATTCATGATACCTATACCGATACCATATTCTCCAATTTCAGAAAAAACCTTAAACAGATATACCTTATCCCTGTTATCCGTTATGAATTTTACCCCTTCCTTCATAGACTCTCTATGAAGACGCTTCACGTATGATTTCAAATGCGATTTCTCCAACCTGGAAATCAGATCCTCTATCGTACTTGTTGAATCACCATCTTTCATTTTTCCTAAAATCTTCTTTGCAGATTCCTCAGCCTGCAACCTGATTACACTTTTATTGTTCTGATCAACTTCATCCATTTCTCTGTCTCCTTTTTAAAAAACAAATCTACAAAAATTACCATATGCAGCACCATTCACCTGCTAAACTGACCATTGGGGTCCCAACCCCATATGCTATCTACTTACACCATGCCGCATCGTAGGCTGAACAGGAATCGAACCTGCAATTGTGGTCTATCTTATTTGTTTTTATCCAGTAGCCACTTTGTTTCGCTGGATACGCGCGTCTACCTTTCCGCCATCAGCCTAAAATATTCTTATAAAGTTTAAAAACACATCAATATATAAATAAATTATGCACTCCCATAATGAAATGAATAAAAACAATCAATATCCTCATCAATATCAAATCCAAGATTAGCCAACATCAATATATCCTCTCCTGAAACACTATCAGGACTCACATAAACATATAAAACATCATGTTCACATCCAGTTGGATATTCAGAATCAGTATATTTACCTAAAATTGTCAATGCCTTAATCAAATTATTCATTATTCTAACCCACTTTCAACTTTCATTCTAAAAAATTGCCTGGCTTCTCACCAGGCTTGAATGGATCGCGCCATTTCGGTCTAATTGATTTATCGGACAATTAGAAACCCGGTCTATTCCTCCGTAATCATAGTCTTAGAACGTCTCCTAAGATACTTTGACCATTGGATATAGACACTGTGATACAGCACAGCAACTGTGGCAAGGACACCGATTTGGAGGATTCATAATTCTCGCCAAATCATCATAGGAACCCTACTCGGCATCCTTAGGGACTTACACCCATATTGCAGTTAATAGGCTGCTCCTAGTCGAGATGAGAGGATTTGAACCTCCAGCCCCTTGGTCCCAAACCAAGTGCGCTACCAGATTGCGCTACATCTCGAAAATGGGTTATCATACATACTTTCGTAATATACGATAACCCTACACCGAATTCCACGGTGCTCGACTTTTTTTAAAGCGGTTGTGTCGTAATTCCAATCCGCTTCTATCTTTTATTATTAAGGATAAAAAATAGAAAAAATCCTATATTGACATGAATTATCATGTGTGTGCTCCACTCTGCCTGATTTGCTTTTGTGTCCTAAAAACAAACCAATTAATCCATGTCAATTACCATAACCGAATCTCTTACCAATAACCAAATCTCTTTCCTCTTCTGTCCAAGACCATGTCAGCTTGCACTCATTCACGCCACTCCCAACTGCAACATTCTTACAGTGACCGGAAAGACTTGTTTCATCCTTATCATATGAAGGACACTCATGGTCATAAGCATCTGCACAAATGAGATAAACTCTTTTAATCACCCTAACCCTTCTATGATCTTTCTTATCCATCAATAACCTCTCAATATAAACAATTGTGGACTAGTCAGGATTCGAACCTGAAAAAGGTGGCTCCGAACCACATCACGTTATATCTATGGTAATTACTCCATAGCTATCCGGCTCCTCACTGCAGATATGCCGTCAGAGTCTGTATGAACTCAACGCCAACACTTACGTCCTAGATTGCCTCTGAACCCTTCTGCATGCGTCTACCATTCCGCCACTAGCCCAAATGTTGATATGGATACTTAAAAGCGGCGCTTCACCCATGTGGATTCATGTTGATTCACCATCCATATCAACTTTGAGGGGATACTCGGATTCGAACCGAGAGCGAGTTTTAACGGAAGCCACCTCACACTATTTCGTCAAATAATCAAGAATGACTAGGAACACATAGCTTTCAGTATTAACCCACAAATTATTTATCCCTATCCTTTACGTTAAAGAACCATAAACAATTAGCAACTTATTAACTATGTCTCGCTGACCATTTCCGATGTGTCCCACCACATCGTATCCCCTTAATATATTGGAACCGCCGAGATTCGAACTCGGGTCCATCCTAGCATCAAAATACCACTCTTTTTCTACATGCTTAGTCTATTTCAATAATTTGTATACAACAATAGACAACCATATACAAATTTTTTCATAGTATATTTCGCCACTCATTCCCTATGATAATGGTAGCTATCCCATTAAAAATGACGCCCTATGCCTACATGGGCAATCGACAATCGGACGGATTAGGCAGCTTCGGCCAAATCAGGATAGTTGTTTTTGGCAACTGTAGTTGAATGTCCTTTTTAACCCGCTGAACACACAAAGCGGGACATGCACAGTATCTATCTCACTGAATGTCGAAACCAAATCGGTCCCCAATATCAACAAATCATATTCAATTTTCAAAGAACAACTCTAAACTATTATCATTGATCAGAATTCCGGAATAGAATTAGAATAACCGTTTTCGTTTGCCCAATCTCTCAAGTCTTCTTCATCATACTCATTAACCTTGACATTTTCAATGGCCCAATTTTTCAAGGCTTGTTCATCAAACACATCCTCTGGATTCATATTTGATTTTATCCACCCCAAAACCTCCTCAAGGATATTCTCTCCAACTATATCATGTATAAATTTTGAATCCTGTTCATATGTTGTAGTCATCGAAAACTCCTTGTTTTAGAACCATCATAGCCCCAATCTCAATAAGAATATTGACACACAAATATTGATTCGTCAACTTTTTTTATCATTTTCTTCAAGACCCAAGCCGCGTTCAATAATGCTGTAATCTTTCACAGAAAAACCGTTTTTCTCAAAATGTTCCAAAAAACAGTTATACATAGGATTATCAGAGCAAGAAAAATAATCAACCATTATCATACCTTTCTCTGGCCAAGTATGAAGTGATGCGTGACTTTCAGATAAAATGACAACTGCACTAAAACCAACCGGATAAAATGGATATTCAACAGATCTCCGTATGTGTGCTCCAGATACTTCACAAGCTCCATGAAAAACTGAAAGGATCTCATCATTAGACATAAGACCACTATATTTTGCTCTAAAAATCAAATGATCCATTACACCCTCTTTCATATTAATAATATTTTTATCTACGAGTTTCTTAAATTTTCAACAAGAAGTTTTATTCTTGACGATATTTTCTTTTCTGCAGCATATTGTTCATCTTGGCTTTCTGGTTCATCTCCCATAATCCCAATAAACTGACCCATTTTTACACCAAGAACATCAAGTATAATCTCGTCATATCCACTCCTTGATACACAATAGTAGCTAGGAACCTCCTCAACACTTGAATCAACTCCAATCCTTGCTATTCTTGTCTCACATTGTCCATGAACAGCTGGAGACCAATCTAGCTCTGAAAAAGCAGTACATGTTGCTCTATATTGTAATCCGTCAATACCAGAAGCGGATCTTAAACTCAAAATAGCTACATCAGTATCACCATTGCTAAACTTTCTTATCGCATTATCTTTTTGAGATTGAGTTTGCATACCCGTTATAAATGCTGGCTCATATCTTGCCAATGATTCTTTTAGTATCTGGTGCACAGCATGATGCCAAGCATAAACGAGTGGTTTTTCTCCAGCTTCTATTAATGAGGCAACAAATTCTGCAACATATCTGGCCTTAGCTATTCCAGCCGCTTGCCTAGTTTCACCTTCTATTTCTCGAGCCAATCGACCTTTTTCAGTAAACGATGCTGCTAACCATACCTCTGATTTCCGTTTTGCCATCTCGATGAGTTTTTCGTATAATTCATCATCTTGCTCTAGATCTTGAATGTGTCGAATAACTTTTGGAATATCTAACTGAACATTATCATATTTTCTTCTTAATAATATTCCTTCTCTCACCAAATGACCATGGAGAGCTTTTGGATCCTTTACAAGTTTCGATCCATATCCATCACACCATTCTCTTGAAAAAGCTTCCTGTGAACCAAGACAGTTAAAATCTACAGCATTTGTAACTGACCATATTTCCGAACCATATCCATATACTGGAGTACCAGACAAACCATATACATGCTCAGCTTCACCAGATAGAACAGAAGCTGCTGAATATTTTTGGGTACCAGTGTGACGTAACTCTTGAACTTCATCAAATATTACTATCTTATATTTTTTTCTTAATAATTCTTCCTGCCACCATCCCAAAAGACCATAATGAATAATCGAAAACGGTAAATTAGGTATTGAATATGGTTTTCTTCCTCTGAGTATTGGTGCTAAAGCCTTACCTCTTTTAACTGATATATCAAAATCATTATCAAATAATTTTTTCTGATAACCACTTGGTAGGTCAAATAGGGCCCCAATAGCTCTTTGCCACTGAAGTTGAATATGTGCCTGACACACTACCAGACACGGATACATACCAGCTTTTGCTACAGCACCAAGAGCACTCCAAGTTTTTCCAAGACCCATACTATCGCCAAGAATAACCCTCCTGTTGGAAGTCATAAAAGTTACAGCTTCCTCTTGGTACTTATACAGTTTCCCAAGAAACTCAGAAGGTGGCTTAGTTGGCTTAATATTATCTCCAGATACTAAACCAAACCATTTATCTATTGCAATATCCCTCGCTCTTTTTAATTCATCACCACAATGAATATTTAGAGGAAATCGCATCATCAACCAATTAAGATCCGAAACCTCCCTTGGTGATTTCCCAAATACCAGAAACCCATCTGTTCTATAAATTTGCGCACCAGGAAATATACGTTTCGCAAATTCAAGCATAACAGGTTCACCTGATAAACAAAACCTACCTTTCTTAAAGTACAAATCACCATATTTATATCCAACATTACTAGGTTCTTTTAAATAATCAGGAAATTCATCAACCATTACGACAATGGACCCTTCTCTACCTTACATAAATACACTTCAGACCAATTATTTCTAAAATCATCATATAACCTTTCGGCCTCACTCTTATATTCACATGGATAAAACTCAGGTGGCTTTGAATCAATTTTCAAAATTACAATCCACTTTATCTTCATTTCCACATATCCTTAATGGCTTTTATTTCATCATATATTTTCGATATACTTTTAGTCATAGATACTATTCCTTCAAACATCAGTACCATATTTTTTTCCACTTCATGCTGTTTATCAAATAAGGCATCAAAATTACCAAGCAATTCAGACACTCCATCAAATGTTGTTTCAGCCAAACCTCTTTCATAGGCTTCAACCTTATCAATCGTTTCTTGCCATCTATCTGTTCTATCTGTTCTCTCTTCCTGTTTCATTTTATCATATCTACGCTTACATGCCGATCCTGTCACACCAATACTATCCCAAAGTCTTCCAGCTACAGCATCCCAAGCGTTCATATCAGAGTAGCTTTTACCTTGGTTTCTAAAATGCTCAAAAATAGGCCCACATTTTTCTATCTCTTGTCTCAACAATTCATCGTCTCTATCTGTCCATTGGTGACATTTCTTCATCTTTCAACCTCCATGCGAACTCGAGTTCGCTATAGTGATACTCCCCAGTTCGAAGACAACGATACATAATATACTCGTTTACCATTTGCTTCTTTTATATGACTAAATAACCCTCGTTCAGATACGAGGACAATTGAACTGACCTTTTCGCTTTCCGAATATCTTATCAACTGATTTGCTACTAATTTGGAATTGGGTTTTCCTCTTTTTATTTCAATAGCTATTCCGCCATCAATTAAAATATCAACTCTACAATGCTTCCCAAGCTTTACTTCACGAGAATATTTTATTCCATGCTCAATTAGCTTAGCTTCAATTTCAGATGTTACGTCTGATTCAAGCAGAACTATCCCTATTTTTATCGTTTTCAATATCGATAGGATATTTTCTACAGACATCAACAAACCATTCGTTCAACTTTTCAATTTTATTACCTAAGCAATGTAGCCTAGCATCCAATCCAGTCCACACAATATAGCACCCCCTATCCAAATCCCAAATACCATTTTCATCTATTTTTAATAACATATCTATATTCTTTAAGGATTATAAATGTGAATATCCAAATCTGGAATAACATCTAAATATTCTATTATTTTATTTCTAACTATATTCCAATCTAACCCACCAAGGCCACATCCCAATGGAGGAATGGCAATTGAATTAATCCTCATTGATTTAATGATCTTAACTAAACTAGTTAAACCATCTTCTATATCACGAAGTACTGAATTATCTCTCCAATGACGTTTTGTAGGAAAATTAATAATGATTACATCATCAAATAAATCATCACTAATCCAAACAAAAAGTTCACCTGGAACAACCTTATTCAAACTACATGCTTTCTTATATTCCTCAAAATTACCTGGATACATTTTTTTGAATTGAAGCGCTAATCCCTTACCCATTACACCAACACAATTTACTGGATTCACTAATGCATCAACACCAGCATAAAATAAATCTTCATTATACTTATCAATAATCATTATTAATCATCATCAATGTCTTGTGATATTTCATTCAATTCAGAATTATCATCCAAATTATGTATAGTTCCACAATTTTTACATCTCAAAAATACAAAAGTGTTTTTCATCCTAGACATTATTTTACCAATTTGAATATCATGTTCGAATTCATCGTTCTTACCACAATTTCCACATATAATATGCAACTTAGCAACAACCATTTTAATTGTTTCCTCATAATTTAAAAGACAATGGTCTTATTTTCAGTTTTCTTACATGTCCATCCATATTCATAAAGCATGGTCTAGAATCAAAATGCAAATCTACATCATCAAAATCAACCAATGTTGCACTAATCCACAATCCAGCATTTAAAACTCTCTTTCTAGAATTACTATCAGTTGTCAAATCACCCAATTCAAAAAATCTTCTATATGCTTCTTCCTCTGTTAATCTTGGTGCATTTCTTCCCCAAAGCATAAACTCATTACTAATTATAGAGGACCACTCAAAATACTTCATTTCATATCCAATTTTGAAATTATCTCATTAAAATCATTATCATCTAATAAAACATAACGACCAGTTTCTATTCTTGTCAATTCAGTTCCACTAATACCAAGCATACCAGCAGCTCTACGAAGAGTTATACCCAATTCTTTTCGTTTTTGTCTTATCAATGCCCCACCATTATCATTTTTCCATCTTGGATATAATATCAGTTTAAATTCTCCACCTACCAATACATAATCAGTGTGAATATCATATTCATCTAATCTCTCACCTTCACTAAACCTATATTTCATCTTGTATAGAAACCCCTGTTTCTATGCTTATATGCTATAGAATATTTTCTTGAATCCAATAAATTCTTAACATCACAACCAAGCGCCCTTGCTATCAAATGAACCTTTGGCTTC
>Ga0307423_1001122_pt1 | contig 16640 bp, 12 predicted proteins | sample SalMarWE160310MG_FD_202154 | JGI IMG/M metagenome (GOLD analysis project Ga0307423, IMG submission 202154) | Salt marsh sediment microbial communities from the Plum Island Ecosystem LTER, Massachusetts, United States - WE1603-10 | ecosystem: Environmental > Aquatic > Marine > Intertidal zone >...
ATTAATACACCTGTTAAAAGTAATACCGACTTCTGAAAAATTTGTCAGAGCTTCGCATATATTAATTTCTCAGGAGGGCGATGATGAAAAAAATCTTGCAGAAGCTAATCGTATTTATGATGAATTGAAAAATGGTGCCGATTTTGCAAAGATGGCAAATGAATATTCAAAAGATCCCGGAAGTGCCAGCAGAGGTGGAGAACTTGGTTGGTTCGGACGTGGTATGATGGTTAAAGAATTTGAAAATGCTTGTTTTTCAGCTAAAGTGGGAGTGGTTCAAAAACCAATAAAAACATCCTTCGGCTATCATATAATATTAGTAACGGATGAATCGAACAGCAAGTACGTTGTTGAGCAAATAGTTAACCAGGTTCAGCAGTCAGCAACAACCAGAGATGCAACCTATAATGAAGCAAAAGATTTTGCTTACCTTGCAGATAAAAATGGTTTTGAAAAAGAAGCAGAGTTAGGTGGTTATAAAATTCAGGAGAGTTCAAATTTTGTTCTGAAGAGTGCGTCAATCCCCGGACTTGGTCAGAATAAGAGACTTATTTCTTTTGCATTTGAGAATGGTTTGAATTCTGTAAGTGATGTATTTAAAGTGGCTAATGGATATATAGTTGCGAAAGTATCGGAAGTGATACCTGAAGGAATAGGAAAATTTGAAGACAATCAAACAAAAATTCGACAGTTGTTAGTTACTGAAAAAAAATATGAGAACAGTTTAAAGTTAGCAAATGAAGTTATGAAAAAGGCTGGTAATGATTTGAATAAAGTTAACCAGATTGATCCAAGACTACATGCTGCAACGACCGGAAAATTTAATTCTACAACTTCTATTCCTTTGATTGGCAAGGATAACGCTTTTATTCAGACTTCTCTTACACTTAAAGTTGGAGAGGTATCTTCTCCCGTTAAATGCTTACGGGGTTATTATATAATTCAATTGACGGAAAAGACTCCCTTTGATTCTTCTTCTTTCAAAGCCCAGAGTAGTGTAATTAGAAATAATTTGCTTCAGGAAAAAAAGAATGCTTCTCTCAATGAATGGCTTAGATTAATTAAGGACAAAGCAGAAATAGTAGATAATCGTTATATGTTCTACGGTTATTAAAATGGTAATTAATTTTTAACCCCCGTTCATAACAAATGCGGTATGAATCGGGGGTTTTCTTTTTTAAAGAAAATTAAACATGTTGTAAAAGCAATAACAAGTCATCTTAGGATGTTAAAAACATTTATAAGTATCATCATTCTCTTTTTATTAAACGGAACAGCTATTGCCCAGTTTGGACCGGGCAATCTTGGTATTGCAATCAATGCAGTTTATACAACCTCTGCGCAGATCTACTTGAATCCGAATGCATCAAATGTCGAGATCAGAAATAAATCTTTTACACTTGAAAATATCTGGAATCCGGGATTGGATGTCAGATACCGGTTCTCAGAAGAATTTATTCTCGGATTAAATGTTGAATATATTAATAAGTCAGAAAGTGCGCCCAATCTCAGTGCATTCGTTGGTAACCAGGTAGTCGTTCTGGAAGTTGACGATGGATTGAGACTTATTCCTATTGAACTGACCTTTTACTATTATTTTCCTTTCTCAACAGAGGATTTTAAGTTTATGATGGGAGGAGGATTAGGTTATTATCGGGGCGAATTTCTACGAAAGTTTAGCGGTATTGAACTGGAAGTAGTTCAAAGAAAACTTGCGGTGGGTATTCACGTATCTGCATCAATGGATTATATGATTACCAAAATTATTTCTGCAAGATTTGAAATGAAATTCAGAGATCCACAGTACAACGTAAAAAGCAAATATTCTAAAACAGAATTAACATTTCAGGGGAACACAGTGCAACTTCCCGACGATGCCTTCGAAACAAAAGTTGATATTGACGGTTTGACTTTTATCCTGGGATTAGTGATTAATTTATAAAAACTTCTTTCTAATCTCCTCCACTTCCTTTAATATTCAGATAATATAACCTATTTTTGAAATGAATAGTTATGAAGAAAAAAATCTATTATTTAACCGGATTTATGGCAGCAGGAAAAAGCACAATCGGTCCTATACTTGCTAACACGCTGGGCTGGGAATTTTATGATCTGGACAAAGAAGTCGAAAAAAAAGAGGGGATGAAGATTATTGAACTATTCAACCAGAAAGGGGAAGAGTATTTCCGGAAATCTGAAACAGAAATATTAAAAGAACTTTCAGGCAGGAACGAAGTAATTATTTCACTGGGAGGTGGAGCAATTGCTTCAGATGAAAATTTTAATATTATTAAGTCATCGGGAAAAATAATTTATTTGAAATCTTCATCCGAAATTGTTTACAGGAGACTCAGGTTTAAAAGAGACCGACCGGCATTTATTTTTGAAGGTGAGGAACTGCCATCAGAAGAACAATTCCTGAAACGGATCAATGAACTCCTAAATGCAAGAAAAAAATACTACGAGAAATGCGATTATGTAATTGATACAGACTCACAGAAAGTAGGAAAAACTGTGGATCTACTAGCAAAGTATATCACTAAAGATTTATCAGAATTTTAATTGAAGTATTTAAAAAAAACAACAATCAATACAGCAACTAAAAGTTATCCGGTTTTTATCGGTACTGACATAATTAAATCTTTACCCGAACTAGCTAAAGAATTTAATCTTCCTAAAAGGGTATTTATAATTATTGATAAGAATGTAGAACTACTCTATGGTGCCTTCATAAAGAAAGTAATAAGTTCATTTGCCAGTAAGATCTATTTTTTATCTCTGTCTTCTTCCGAAAGGATAAAATCTTTTAATACCGTCGCAAAAATATTTACCAGGTTATTTGAGGAAAAATTTTCAAGAGATACACTTGTTGTTGCAATAGGCGGCGGAACAATAGGAGATGTTGCTGGTTTTGCAGCTTCAACTTATATGAGAGGTGTACCCTTAGTCCATGTCCCAACAACTTTGCTTTCTGTCGTTGATAGTTCATTAGGCGGGAAGAACGCAATTAATTTTAAAGAAGTTAAAAATCTGGTCGGGACATTTTACCAGCCTTCATTTGTTATTTCGGATACAAGATTTTTTGAATCACTCCCGCAAAAAGAACTAATTTCGGGATTAGGTGAAGTAATTAAATATTCCTACTTAACTGATGGTAAATTCTATTCAGATCTTCTATCAAACAATAATCTGTTATTAAATAAGGATTCGGGATATTTAAGAAAAGTTGTATACGAATGTATTAAAATAAAATCTGCAGTTGTATCAAAAGATGAAAAAGAGATATCGGGAGTTCGGAAAATTTTAAACTTTGGACATACATTCGCACACGCGTTCGAAAGCAATTCCTCTTATAGACTAAATCATGGCCAGGCGGTGATGGCAGGAATTATCTGTGCTCTGTTTCTGTCCTTTAAAAAAGGATTGATAAATAAAAAGCAACTCGATTATATGATCAATCTTCCGATCAGATTCAAATCATCAATTCATTTAAAAAAAATTAATGCGAACGAAATTATTAGATTGATGGCTTACGATAAAAAAAGCAGAGGTAGTAAAACTAACTTTGTACTTATTAAAAATTTTGGGGAAATAGTAATCGATATGAATGCTGATAAAAAAGAAATACAATGGGCATTGAATGAAACAAGGAAACTATCGGTTTAAAAGGGCAACTGCCGGATTGTGAGGGCGAAACCCGGCAGCTTTGTGTGTCATATTTGGAGGGATGCTATGCTTAAACTATTTCGTATTTCTTTTTACAACATCAGTGCCATTGGTTTTCAATTCGATTTTCTTTCACTTTTAGCTTAAATATTAAATAAATTGGTGTGTGGGTAAGAATTACCTGTAAAATGTAGCTTCCATAGACCAAATGTCCTTCGACCCGGGCAATCAAATTGTGTAAAAGCTAAAAACCGTCAAATCTTGCGGGATATAATATTATTTGAAGAATGAACTGAATGTAGTAGTATTTGCACATTCTTAGATGGATTTTATAGAAGCGGAACTAATACTAATTAACGTCACTATTGTGGTAAACTAATAATGATAAGCTAGCATCTCTTAAGTAAGATTTTGAATATTGTTCCTTCACCCGGCATAGAACTTTTAACAAAAATCTTTCCGCCATGATAACCTTCGATAATTCTTTTGGAAAGACTCAGTCCTAATCCCCAGCCTCTCTTCTTGGTGCTGTAACCTGGTCTGAATACATCTTTTCTTCGCTTGATCTCAATACCCTTCCCACTATCCTTTACTTCAACTTCAACATGCTTCTTTAATTCGTTAACTGTCATTTCAATTCGCCCGGTATCTTCATCAATTGCATCAAGTGCATTTTTTATCAGGTTTTCAATTACCCATTCAAACAACTCCGGGTTAATTTGTGCACACGCATTTTCATCACCAAAGATTTTTAATTCCACCGATTTTCCGGTCTGAGGAAGTCTTCTTTCAAAATATGCTGTAACACTTTTAAGTTCTTCAATAACATTTGTTTTAGTAAGTTCCGGTTTGGAACCAATCTTTGAAAACCTGTAGGTGATTCTATTTAACTTTTCAACATCGTTGCTTATTTCTTCAGAAATATCCAAAACCTTGTCAGGTTCTTTATAATTTATTTTCAGCATTTCCAGCCAGCCCATAAGACTTGAGATCGGAGTTCCAAACTGGTGGGCGGTTTCTTTTGCCATCCCAACCCAAATATTGCTCTGTTCACTTCGCTTAATACTGCTGAAGCCTATATAACCCAGTACGATAAACAGTGCAGCGATTATTAACTGAATGTACGGGTAATAACGAAGCTGCTTAATATGTTCGGAATCACCATAATGAATTTTGGTTAAAACGATTGAGTCTTCGTATGTTACTTCGATTGGTGGGTGTGCTGCATCCATTTCAGATATCAGATCTGTTATGAAAACTTTAAACTGCTCAGCATTCAAAGTCGAATCAATTTGAACATTTCTTACATCTGTTCGGCTGTAAAAATTTACGTTATTTTCTGCATCGGAAAGTACTAGGGGAAAGTCAATTGGTTTAATAATATTATCAAATAGAAAAGTGATGTCAACGTCAGGGTTGGTTGTATTTGCAACATACTCAATACCTTTTGCGTAAAGCTCAACAATCTGTCTTTCTTTTTCCTGGAGTTTTGAAACAAGGGTCTGCGTATAGTAAAGGGTACCGATTGCAATCAGCACAGCAATAGTAAGCAGAATAATTTTGATATTTACAGAAGCAGGTCCGCCCGACATTTTCATAAAACACCTTAAAAAATGAAGTTTTAACTGACCTTAAAATTAGAGAAAAGGAAAGTAAAATTCAGGGTGAAAATACAATCGAACAGAGCTAAAATAAATTTAATATAAATCAATTGTTGGCATAAAAGGTTTGCTTTCGTTTAGCTCCTACGGAAATAATACCGATATTAATCCCGGAATGTTTAGCAATGAAATTGAGATACTCTTTTGTCTTAGCAGGAAGTTCATCGTAGGAATGACAATTGGATATGTCTTTGTTCCATCCATCAAGTTCTTCGTATACCGGAGTTACTTTAGATAGCTGTTCAACTGAGGTTGGAAAGTATTTTATTTTCTTCCCGTTTATTTCATAACCGACACAAACTTTTATCTTCTTAAAACTGCTAAGCACATCAAGCTTGGTTATTGCGACCGAAGTAATTCCATTAACCATTTGAGAATAAGAGACAAGAAAGGCATCGAACCATCCGCATCTTCTCGGTCTGCCTGTCGTTGCACCAAATTCAGCTCCGATTTTTCTAAGTTTTTCACCATCTTCGTCTAAAAGTTCAGTTGGGAAGGGACCATTTCCAACACGTGTTGTGTATGCTTTCACAATTCCGAGAACAGAATCAATCTTTGTTGGCGGAATACCGGTTCCGGTGCAGGCCCCTCCTGAAGTCGGATTGCTTGAAGTAACAAAAGGATAAGTTCCGTGATCAACATCCAGTAATGTTCCCTGCGCGCCTTCGAGCAAAATAGATTTTCCTTCTGCGATGGCATTATTTAAAAATGAAGGAACGTCTTTAATATATTTATCAATTGTACGATCGAATTCAAGATATTCTTTTACAATTGCATCAACATCAAGACCTTTGTGCTCATAAACTTTTTCCAGTAGTTCATTCTTTTCTTTAAGGTTCAATCTGATTTTCTTCTCCAGCTCTGTTCTGTCAAGCAGATCAACTATCCTTATTCCTTTACGGGCAAATTTATCAATGTAACAAGGACCGATTCCTCTTCCTGTAGTACCAATTTTTGATGTACCGCTTTCGCTTATTGAATCCAGCAGTTTATGGTAAGGCATTATAAGATGAGCATTATGACTTATAAATAATCTGCCCTCAACACTGATTCCGTTTTTTTCCAGAAGGTTTATTTCTTCTAGTAAAGCGGTGGGATCTATAACCACACCATTACCAATAACACAAATAACATCCTCTCTTAAAATTCCAGCCGGAATTAAGTGCAAGATATATTTTGCCTCACCAATTATTACGGTATGTCCGGCATTTGCACCGCCCTGATACCTTGCAACAATTTTATACTTCTCGCTAAGTATATCTACAATTTTTCCTTTGCCTTCATCGCCCCACTGGCTTCCGACAAGAACTGTAACACTCATATATTTTTGATTTGTTTTAGGATAGATTTAGGAGACAAAACAAAAACTCCGAATTTTTCAATCCGGAGTCTCCGATAGATTAATTCTTTTATCAGGTTTATTTTGGCAGCGATTCCACTGCAGCTTCAACGGATTCGTAATTTTCAAAAATTGTAATCAATTTAGTTATAATAAGTAAACTCTCAATTTTATCAGTTACATTAGCAAGTTTATAATAACCGTTAGCTTTTTTCATTGTAGTTAAACCGCCTATCATCATTCCAAGCCCGGAGCTGTTCATAAACTTAACATCTCCGAGATCAATTATTACTCTCGTTTTCCCTTCATCAATTAATTTATGAAGCAGGTCGTTAAAATCTTTGGTATCGTCACCACCCATCACATTTCCCTTTAATTCAAGTATTACTGCTCCATATTTTTCGGTGGTTTTAATTTTCATGAAATTCTCCTTTAAATTTTCATCGAAATTTAATTAGTTATGCATACTTTTGCAACTATTCAGCTAAGCTTTATTTCAATAGTTTCTGATTTGATACTTATTTGATAAATTGGAACAACAAAGAAAAATTTACGTCTAAAAAATGGTTTCAAACGATAAAGAAAAGGATTTGCAGCAGCCTCAAGTACTTTCAATAGATGATGATTATGCAATAATCAGGCAATTTATTGATGGCGATAGTTCTGCTTTTCAGATCCTGGTTAAAAGGCATAAAGAAAAAGTAAGGAATATAGTTTACGTAACAATGAATAATAGTGCACTTGTTGATGATATTGCTCAGGAGGTTTTCATTACGGTTTATAAGAATCTTAAGTATTTCAGGTTTGAATCTCAGTTCACGACCTGGCTTTACCGGATTACAGTAAACAGATGCAAGGATTATTTAAGAAAAATGAACGTAAGAAAGATTTTTTCACCACTTGAAGAGGGAACTGAGGTTACCGAATATACCACCCCTGCCGAGAATAACGATGTTTCAAGAATAGTTATGGATGCAATATCAAAACTACCGGCAAAACTGAGAATGCCGCTTGTTCTTAAGGACATTGAAGGATTCAGTTACCAGGAGATTTCAGAAACTTTGAAGTGTGAAATGGGCACTGTTAAGTCAAGAATATTCAGAGGAAGGGAACGATTGAAGGAGATTTTACAACCTCTTGAAAGAGAGTTATTATGATGAGTAATGATACTATGAACAGGGAATTACTTTCTGCTTATCTGGATGATGAATTATCTCAATCAGAAAAATCTGAAGTTGAAAAACTTATACAAACTTCACTTGAACTTAGGAAACAGCTCGAGGATTTGAGGAAAATCAAGCAGCTAACTCAGCAGGTCAAAAGAATACCCGAATCTCCTTTCTTCGAAACCCGTCTGATGGCAGCTATTGAAGGAGAAAAAGTTGAAACTAAAAGAGTAAGCAGATGGCTTCCTGTTACTGCGTTGGCAATAGTTACTATTGCTGTAATGGTAATGTTAAAGTTCAATCCCGACTTTGTTGATCAGTTATGGGACCAGCAGAAAGAAGCAATTGCGGGATTCTACAAAGAAAATCTTCAGCCGGTTTTGTATGCTGCAAATCTTACTAATGATGATATCTTCAATTTTGCATTTAACAATGAACTTCCACTCGATAATTCCCGTAAGCAGTATCTGCTTCTGGGGTACGATGATTCTGGAAAAGAATTCTTTGAAATCCGTACCGGTGATGAAAAAGTGAAGAGGAAAAGCTACAATGAATTTATTTCTGCAATGAATCTGAATGAACAGCAAAAAGAAAGTGTGGATTCTATAATTGGCAGCTATGGTGAGGCTCTGGAATCACAGGTGCTTGTAAATGATAAAAACACAGTTGCTATCAATCCAAATTTATGGAATTATAGAAAAGCTATTTTTGCTGATTTGCTGGTGGCAGCGGAAAAATTAAACATTAAAGGATTTAACAGAATTGTTCCCGCTGGAATAACTGACAATGAAAAATTAAGAGTTGTTAATGCGATGCAAAGTCTGAAAACTTCACCGGAAGGTCAGTACATTTTTGTAACGCCCGATTCAGTTTTTGCCGAGTCTTACCAATTTAATTTTGAACAGTATGAAAAAGAATTAAAGGAATTAGAAAAGAATGCAAAAAAATATGAAGAAAAGATCAAACAATTTGCAGTGAACATTAGGTTTGACTCAACATTTAGACATTTTGCAGTAAATGAAAAATTACCACGCAATTTCAAAATTACAATTGATTCGAACATTTGCAGGGTGGATATTCCTCAAAATAATATAGCGGAAATGCGAATACCGGATATTGATAGCATCGGTCCTTTAATTGAAAATGCCACTAACAATATTCACTTTTATGCCTATAAGATACCGAAAGTCGAACGATCAAAATCCGGGATAAAAATTGAATACTATGATAACGATTCGGTTCACAGTTATGAAGTTAAACTAAATACACTTAATATGGATTCTCTTGCCGAGGCGAATCCCGGGTTCGATCTTTATAGGCTGGATGAGTTAAAAAAAGTTGAACCATTCGATGATTCAATGCTAGCAAAATATCAATTCGATAAGGATTACTACAACCGTTATTTCTCTGAAGATGATTTGAAGGAGCAAATGGAGGAACTTAAAAGAGAGTTAGAACAGCTCAGCAAAGAACAGCAAAACTGGAAAATAAGAGTTCATAAAGAAGTGACTAAAAGTCCCAGAAAGTAACGTTTAGCGTTTGCTAAGTTAAACCAACCTGTTGTTTTCTTCTTATTCTACCCCCGGATAATAGTCTAGTCTCGTTATTTATTCAACCATCCTAGAATATATCCGTTTATACTTGCTTTCTTTAATTATTAAGCAATTTCGTTTAATTTTATGGTGGAATAATTTAAGCGGTTGGAAAAATTTATTTGCAGAAAAAATTTTAATTAAATGGCAAAAACATCTAAAAATATAGTAAATGTACAACTGCAGTTATTTTTCCTTTCTGCATTCCTTATATTTATTTTCAGATTACTATTAGGAACCTCAGATACACTCCTCTCAAAGATTTTATTTGACTCTCTTATAGCCTGTTCAATCTTCTTTTTATTATTAGCGTTAATAAAATTTGAAAACACCCGATCAAGCTCTCCTTTATCTCTGGTTATGAATGTAGGAATTCTAAGCGCTATTATGTTTTTTATTATTAAGTTTTCTGATTTTTTGCTGCCGTACCTGTTTGATAATATTAATCTAAAGCTACAAAATCCCGGACTTGGTTATAATATCGTTTCTCTCTTTTATATACTTTTATTTATTGGCTTCATCTCTTACTACTTGTTAACGTTGAGACATCTTTTCTATTTAAATCAGGGGAAAAATGTAAAGATATATTTTAATACGATGCTGGTCTTTTTTGTGCTTTCTTCTCTTTCAAATAATTTCTTTCAGGACAAAAGTGTTTCCTTTCTTGGAAATACATTTTTTATTGTCGCTGTTTTATTGATGATCTTTAATTCGATACGAATTTCCTGGATGGCCTTTTTGTCTAAAAGAGAAAAAATATACTTGTTAATTCTGTCTTTGGTTATTTCTGTTTTATTTATTGTCAATATAAGCAGCAGTTCAGGTGATAACATTCACAGCCAGATAATCGATGGATTTTCCCCCTCGCTCAGCCAGTTCAACACAATAGTAATGGTTTATGGATCTATTTATTTTTTCGTGCTTTTCTTTACAACACTCTTTCACCTGCCGACAGCAGAAGCCTACGACAGGAAAGCACAGGAAGTAACTTCACTTCAGTATTTCAGCAAGCTCATTACCGAAGTTTTGGATTTTAATGATCTTGCAGAAACCGTAACTGATATAGCACTAAAACTAAGCGGATCAGGTGCTGCCTGGATAATTTGGAAGGAAGACGGCAAACTTATTTCGTTAGCTAACAAGAACATCGGTTATGTAGAGTCGGATAAACTCTCATTGCAAATAACAGAAAGAATTGAGTTTGAAAAATTGAATGTGACGAAAACACTTCATCTTAAAGAAAAAATTAATGAAGTCGATCAGGGAAACAGGTTTTCGATTATTTCTGTTTCACCGATAAAGACCCGCGGAGTTGTTCAGGGAATTCTTGTTGCTGCAAAAGTAGACGGTCAGATTTTTACGAAAGATGATTTGAGTGCGATAGAAACTTTTTCTGATTATGCATCCGTAGCAATAGAGAATTCAAGACTGCTAGAAGAATCAATTGAAAAAGAAAGACTGGAAAAAGAGCTTGATGTTGCAAGAGAAATTCAGAGGAAAATTCTGCCATTAAAAATTCCAGATTACCCGGGTTTGCAAATTGCTTCGGTATTTATTCCTGCTTTTGAAGTCGGAGGCGATTATTACGACTTTTTCGAAATAAGTAAAACCAAGCTTGGTTTCGTAATTGCTGATGTTTCAGGCAAGGGTATTTCTGCTGCATTTATTATGGCTGAAGTTAAAGGAATTTTTGAATCACTCTCAAAAACTATTGAAAGACCAAAAGAAATTCTTTTAAAGGCAAATGATATTCTCAGGAGCGCACTAGATAATAAAACTTTCGTAAGTGCAGCATACGGTTATATCGATACTACAGAAAAAAAGCTTTACTTTGCACGTGCCGGACATTGTCCTTTATTTTTGTTAAGGGATAATGATTTCAAACAGATAAAACCTTCTGGTCTGGGACTTGGTTTAAGTGATAATAATTATTTTGATCAAACCTTGGAGGAATATTCTATCAGCCTGAAAAAAAACGATACTATAGTACTTTATACTGACGGAGTTACCGAAGCAAAGAATGAACACCTTGAAGATTTTGGAGATAAGCAATTTTCAGAGATTCTTCGTGCTGGTTTTGATCTAACAGCAGAAGAGCTTTCAAACAAAATAATACAGGAAATTACAGTTTTTTCCAGCAACCACGCACAGTACGATGATATAACTTTAGTTATTTTTAAGTTGCAATAATAAATTTATTTAATCGACGGAGTTAAAGAATGGCTGAATTCAGTACATCAATTAAAGAAAAAGGGGACGTAAGTGTTATTAACCTGAAAGGATTTCTGGATGCACACACGGCTCCAACTCTTGAGAATAACTTTACGCAACTAATTGAAAATAACAAATATAAGATCGTTGTTAACTTTGAAGATCTAGCTTACATAAGCAGCGCCGGACTTGGGGTTTTTATGGCTTACATTGAATCGGTAAGAGAAAATAAAGGGGATATTAAACTCACAAATATGAGCGACAAAGTATATAATATTTTTGATTTGCTCGGATTTCCTTTGCTATATGAAATCTATAAAAAAGAAGAAGAGGCAATAAAGAAATTCATTGAGAGTTGAAAAGTGACAACTAAAAGTAAAAATAAATTAAACGAATTACGGGTAAAAAGTAAAACAGAAAATCTTTCTGTTATCAGAGATTTCGTTAGTGAAAAAGCTCTTGATGCCGGATTACCGATGGCTACTGTCGAAAATATTATGCTTGCAGTCGATGAAGCATGCACTAACATAATTAAACATGCTTACAAATCTTCTCCTGAAGGAAAAATAATTTTAAATATAGATTACGATGAAAAAAAGTTTACTATCACTATAATAGACTACGGAAAATCTTTTGAACCGAATAGTGTTCCTTTGCCAAACCTCCAGAAATACTACCGAGAACACAAAGTAGGCGGGCTTGGAATATACTTAATGAAATCTTTAATGGATGATGTAAAGTATACTTCAGTCCCCGGAAAATATAATCAAGTCCTTCTTTCAAAGAATATAAATGGTTCTTAAAAAATGATTGAGGCGAAAAGTCTTAGAGTAAAAAGGAACCTTACTGCTTTAATTGATTTCAGCCGCATTATTAATTCCAGTATTGATCTTCATTTCATCCTTAACAATGTGCTGCTTACCTGCCTTGGAAAATTTTTAGCTACCAGGGGTTTGATTGCTTTGAAGGAAAACGGGAAGATTGTATTAAAAGGTTCCAAAGGGCTCGGAACAGAGATTAAAGAAAAATTCCCGGAATTGGAAGCTACTCAGGAGTGTATAGATAATCCGGCTCTTATTTCTTTTATGCAGGATGCAAACTTAAAAGTTGCTGAAAAAATTAGTTCTTCGGAGGATTGTATTGGCTTAGTATGTCTGGGAGAAAAATTAAACAAATCAGATTATACAGAGGATGATGTCGAATTTCTCGGTACGATATTGAACATCTCAGCAACCGCTGTTCAAAACTCAATGGTAATAAATGAATTAAAATCTGTAAACCGTCAGCTTGATTCCAGAGTACAGAGATTAAGCTCTCTATTTGAACTAAGCAAGGAGTTCGGCCTTTTTCTTGAGCCTTCAAAAGTAATAAGACTTCTTGGGTTTTCGTTGATGGGTCAATTTCTACTAAAAAAAATTGCCCTCGTCCGATTTGAAAATGAAGAAATTGAAATACTTGATTCAAAGTTTGATGATGAGGAAATACTTTCATCAGTAAAAAAATACGAGCTTCAGAATAACCATGATTCAATTAAAAAAGAGAAAATACAAAAAAACTATCCTGAGCTTGCCGGGATTGGTATTGAACTGATTGTTCCCATGCAGCTTCAGGGTAAAACACGCGGACTAATATTTCTTGGTGAAAGACCGGGCAAAAGAGAATATAATGAAAGCGATTTAGAGTTTATTTATTCAATCGGAAACCTTGCAATAATTTCTCTGGAAAATACCCGGTTGTTCTATGAGGCTTTGGAAAAACAAAAAATGGAGGAGGACCTTTTAATAGCAAGAGACATTCAAAGGAATTTACTTCCTCAAACTTTACCTGATTATGATCACTTTGATATTGCTGCATTAAATGTTTCCTCTAAACAAGTGGGCGGTGATTACTACGATGTGATTCCACTCGATGATGGAAAATTTTATATTGCAATTGCTGATGTATCAGGCAAAGGAGTTCCCGCTTCATTGATGATGGCTAATATACAAGCTTTCTTGCAGGTAATCTGCCGGCAAGGTATCAGAATTGATGAAGCTACAGGAATGATTAATGATCTCGTTACTGCTAATACTTCTGAAGGAAGGTTTATCACATTTTTCTGGGGATACATAGATACAAAGACCAATACTTTGACTTACGTTAATGCAGGTCACAATCCTCCTTATATAATCAGAAATGGTAAAATTATTAAGCTGGAAAAGGGAGGAATTATTTTTGGTGTGATGAAAACATTTACTCCCTATATCTTTGAAGAAGTAGAGCTTAAAAAAGATGATGTACTAATTCTTTATACCGATGGTGTCTCTGAGGCAATGAATCTTAATAATGAAGAATACTCTGAAGAAAAATTGCAGGAAATTGCTGAAAGTCTAGTTGATAAAACGGCAGAAGAAATACTCAACGGGATAAAAGAAGATGTTCAGATTTTTACACAGGGTAATATACAATCCGATGATATAACCATGATTGTAATTAAGGTAAGATAGAGTTATGAGACCGTTAAAATCATTGTTACTAAAATATCGCTCGAAAATAATAGTAACCGTGTCGATTTTGCTTATCGGTGTTGCATTAATTAATATTTATACTGCGCTTGAAGTTAATGTAAGAAGCAATGACGAATGCATTTGGGAACCAACAAGAATAGATAAAGACAGCGTTGCTTATATTTTCACCTTTGTAAAGGTTAATGGTGTAACATGGAATGCTGGAATAAGAGATGGAGATCAGCTTCTTGAAATTGATGGAAAAAGAATTCACAACGTTCTTGAAGCTCAATATATCTTAAATAGTTTTGCTAGTGGTGAATATGCTAACTACAAGGTAATGCGTGATGGAAAGATATTTACAACTAAAGTCTACATAAAAAAATTAATAGAATTTGGATCATTTGCCGGTGCTTTAAGTGCGCTATTCTGGATGTTAATCGCTTTCATTGTTCTCACTGCAAAACCTGATGGAAGAATTCAAAGATTGTTTTATTTTCTTGGCGTACTTACAGTTCTAACATCGTTGAATTCTCAACTTCCCATTTACGGAGATTTTAAGAAATTCTATAGTGATTATGGAATTTTTTCAATAATTATTTCTGCTTTATGGCTCATTGGTATCAGCTTTGTTCCTTTCATTACAAACTATTTTTTCTGGAATTTTCCCAACACATTCAAATTTGCCAGAATAAACTGGGTACGGAAATCAGTATTTATTGTTCCGGCCGTTATCAGTTTAAGTTTAGTGATCCTTACGATTCTGGTATTTAAGGAAATTCTGATTCCTACAGTCGTCTATTCCTTTATTCAACCCTGGCGGTATGTGATAATGGGTGCAAATGTTACAGCGTGGGTAGCCTTGTTAATTCAATATCGCAGATTAAAATCCAGAGAAGAAAAGAAACCTATATTACTGATGCTTATTGCTTTAACATTTGGTGGTTTAATAACAATATACTTTTCTCAGATTGCACAAATAATATCGGATACGATTTATAATTCACCTGAATATTACGCACCAATAATTTTAACTGTTATAGTACCTCTCATTTTTGCATATGCAATTTTTAAATATCAATTAATGGATGTCAGTGTTGTAATTAGGAATACAATTGTATATGGTAGTGCAACAGTTACTGTTGCGGCAATTTACTTTTTCGTAATCTACGTTGCAGGACAAAGCATAAGTAAATTCTTTGGAGTTGAAAACCAGGGAATTATTGCGGGCGTATTCTTTATTGTATTTGCGCTTGTTTTCCAATCTACTAAAAATAAGTTTCAGGATTTTCTTACAAAAAGATTTTATCCCGAACAATTTGCACATCAACAGGTTCTTATTGACTTAAGCAATGAACTGGCTATAGTAGTGGGACTTGAAAATATTATTCTTCTGATGAAAAGAACTTTCGTAGATGCTTTAAAAATTAATACTTTTGGTATTTTAGTTCGTGATAAAGAAGGTAATCTTTCCTTAGTGGATAGTGTCGGTATGGACAATACTGAATGTAAAATAATTGAATCCCGGATTACTCCTTTCCTTAAAGAAAAAATGCTTACTACTAAATTCCCGGCTATTGAGCAAACTGATTTTAAAACTATTCTGCCCGATGAAAAAGCAGATAACCTTATTAAAGAAGGAATTCATACTATAATTCCGATGATGGCAAAAGGGAAGTTAGTCGGCTTATTGCTGTTTGGATTAAAACATTCAGGATCACACTTTGCAGGAAAGGACCTCGAGCTTCTTTGGGCTGCAGCAAACCAGGCGGCAATTTCTATCGAAAATGCGCGTCTGTATAAATCAGAGGTTGAAAAACAAAAGATTGAAAGAGACCTCGACCTTGCGAGAAAAATTCAGCAGGGATTACTGCCTCAATGTATTCCCGATTTGAAAGGACTCGATATTTGCGGAGAAATGATTCCGGCAATGCAAGTTGGAGGAGACTACTTCGATTTAATACAACTTTCCGATTCGGAACTGTTCGTGATTGTAGGAGATGTATCCGGTAAAGGATTATCAGCATCACTTTATATGACCAAGATTCAGACAATGATCAAAATAAGCTGCTCACAAAATAAATCTCCAAAAGAAATTCTTGTAGATATTAACCGCAGGATTTATGAAGAGCTTGATAAAAGCTGGTTTGTAACAATTACATTAGCTCTCTTCGATTTAAAAGAAAAGAAACTAAAATTCTGCCGTGCCGGGCATATGCCGATTCTTGTAGCGACAAACGGGACTGTTCAGGCGTACCGGACACGGGGACTTGGTGTTGGGATTGAAAAAGGAATTGTCTTTGAGAAATCATTAATTGAAGAAGAAGTAAAACTTTCATCCGGGCAGATTTACGCATTCTTTACTGATGGGGTTACAGAAGCTATGAATGAGCAGGATGAACTTTTTGGTGACGATAAGTTGAATGAAATTCTGAAGAACAAATCTACAGTTCGCTCGGCAGATATTGTAAATGAAATATGGCATTCCGTTAAAACCTTTCGAGGTACCGCTGAAATTA
>Ga0307423_1001123_pt1 | contig 16636 bp, 14 predicted proteins | sample SalMarWE160310MG_FD_202154 | JGI IMG/M metagenome (GOLD analysis project Ga0307423, IMG submission 202154) | Salt marsh sediment microbial communities from the Plum Island Ecosystem LTER, Massachusetts, United States - WE1603-10 | ecosystem: Environmental > Aquatic > Marine > Intertidal zone >...
CCTCTGGTTTACCTTTGATATCACGACGATTAAAGAGGCAAGCTGTTCTTTCTTAACGATCCGTAAGGCATTCAGACAGCGCGCGACGGCATGACTGAACATCCATCGCGCTCCCCTCTTGATTCGATCAAGAAAAATACTCCGATCGCTCAAATACTTGAGAGCGGCCCGTGGGTTCGCTGAACGCGGCCTACGGCCATTTTCTGCAACCATCTGTGCGTACCCGCTAAAGGCATTGGAGGCTGCGATCAGCGAATCTGCGGGCCGCCAGTTCTCACCAGTTTGTGGCCATCAAACTAAAACAGACAATATCTCGGGCCATTAACGGGGTGCGAAACTTGAGTAACTTACCTAATCCTGGGACACCACGCTAGTATCCCGAAACCGGTAACCAGAGATAGTAGAAGCCGGGGCTCAGGGATGCCATGGCGTGCGGGAGCCCCAAATCGACGAGGCTGAAACGGCCCACGGCATCTTGCATGGTCGCCGTATTGTACATGTTGTCATCCGGGTATTCGGTACGGCGGTAGACAATGACTTTGCACTCTTTCGATAAACCGGACAGGCTCTTGGCGCGAGAAATCGCGTCGCTGAGATAGCCGATTTCATCGACCAGGCCGATTTGAAGCGCTTCCTGGGCCAGGTAGATGCGGGCTGTGGCAACCCCTTTCAGGGTGTCTTCGTCGAGCCTGCGGTTTTTGGCCACGAGGTCAAGAAATCTTGCGCCCAAATCGTGGGTCAGACTGTCGAACATCTTTTCCTCTTCCTCGGTCGGCTTACGGAATGGAGAACCCATGTCTTTATTCTTCCCGGACTTGTTCACCTCCACCTCAAGACCGATCTTTTCCATCAAGCCGCTCACCGCGGGCCGCATGAAAATAACGCCGATGGAGCCGGTGACGGTGGTCGGATGGGCGACGATGTGATCCGCGGGCAGGGATATATAGTAGGCCCCTGAGGTGGCCAGATCCATCATGGCGACCACGATCTTCGCCTGGGTGCGTGTCTTAAAGGCTTCGATTTCGTGATACAGGAGATCGCTGGCCGTGGCCGAACCGCCCGGCGAATCGATCTTTAAAAGAACCGCTTTCACTTCCTCATCGTTTTCGGCGAGCCTGAGCTGGGAGACGATTTCTTCCACCATGCTCGGCCTGGAAACGAAGGTCCCTTCCTCCGGAACGTCTGAAACGATCCCTCTTACCGGGATCAAAAGCACCTTCCCGCTCTCCGTGCCCTCGAGGGTAAACTCCCTGAGGGGCTCGGATGCATCAGGAAACAGTTTGATCTCCGGCCCCCCACATCCGATCATCAGAAGCATTATGGCGGCCATGATCATCTTCAGGGTCGTCTGCATTGTGCTACCTCCCCGTTTTTTAACGCCCCTACCAAAATCCCCCCTACCCCCCTTGAACCTCACTCAGCCCCCGATCCCAAACAGGTTCCAATCAGTTCCGCAACGACCGTGCCGATGGCAACCCGGCTTTCTATTAAAAGCGGAATCCTCCGATCATCGGCCGTAACCCATATCCGCAGTTTGGCATCCTTGCTTTTCTCGAACACACCGCCGATATGTTTCAGATCCGGTTCCACCAGGTACGTGTCATACGTTCCGGACGTCAGCCTGATCTTCTCTTTCCTGACAACGGTCGCCTTTCCAAGGACCGCTTTCTTGCCGTCTGTCACCGGTGTCTCGATTCCCAGATTCTCCTTCAAATCATGAAGGCGAAAGGCGTAGAAGACCGACAGTGGATCAAAAGAGCCCGACGGGATGGAAATCGGGTTTTTCTTCTTGCCGAAATCGGCGTATTGGACTTCCTGTTTATCCCAATCGAAAGTCACGAGAACGTCTCGCCTGGTTCTCCCTTCCCGCTGTTTCTTTTTGTACAGGATGGAATGGGTCATTTTCGTATCCGTATACCCATCTACCTGGTCGCGGACTTCATAGAAAAGATCGACCAGAGGATAGGTTTTCGCCATCATTGCAAAATGAAAAGACTCCACCCCCTCCACGGTTTCTATCGGGAGGACCTCCAGGACCGCCTGTCCGGCGGGAATCCAAGCCCACCTGAGTTCGAAAGTCAGCCTCTCTCCTGGAGAGAAAGGAAACGTCTTTTCATGCCCCGCGCTCTGTTCAGCAAAGCCCGGGACCACCGCGCCGGCAATGGTCACACACAGGACCATGAGCCCGATTCGCAGTCTGCTGAAACAAAAATCGAACCATGACTTCCTCATCTTTCTTTTTGCCCCGCAGTAAGACACATCCAGTTCATGCGCCCTCCACAGCGGCTAGAAGGGCCAGAGACAGGAACGCCCTTTCTGAAATTCCCCTTCACAGTAAGCCAGCTGTCTTTCGTAGATTCCCGCCCTGTTTTTTACCTTGCCGGCAACCCGCTTCAGCCAGGATTTCCTCTGATAGGTGCCTCGATTAAATCCCCCCTGGCCTTCATGATAGGCCAAATAAAGATTGTACGCATCGGTTCTCTTAATCTTGCACGTCTTGTGACTCACATAGCAATACCAGCCGATGAAATCGATGGCATCCCCAAAGTCGTCTTTGTCTGCTCCCCTATTGCCGGTCGACTGTTTGTATTGCTCCCACGTCGTATCCAAGGCCTGGGCGTAGCCGGCAGCCGAGGAAGGTCGAGGGCCCGGAAAAATCCAAAGACAAGTCGTTCGCGGGGGTTTGGCATCGTCCACAAATCCTGATTCCTGATACATGATGGCCATCATCACCGGAATAGGAACACCCCAGCGCCGGGAAGACTCATGGGCGTCCCTGTACCAGTTTCTGTTTTCGCGGAAGATTTCACACACATCGCCCGGACGTTCCGGGACCTGCTGGCCGCCGAGACAGGCGGAGAGAGAAACCATGAGGGCACCCAGAATCCAAAAAAGCCCCAACCGTCTCGGGCCTAAATCGCTCATCTCCGCCCCCTCTCGTCTTGATCAGGAGCGTGATGTCTGTCTAACCTTTCGTAATGCTCTATGTGCATGTTCCTTTTTGATATCTTGCGGGGTTCAGGGCACGGCCCCGTTTTTTTTCGCTTTGAGCTTGGCCTCAATGAGTTCTCCTTGGGTCAAACGGAGCAAGTTCGCCAGTTTGTGAACCAGATAGTCTTCGTGTTTTTCAAGCCTTCCATCAGCATAGGCAATGCGCCATACGATTTCAATAATCCGGCGCTTTTCCTCCCTTGAGTAGTTTTCATTAATGAGGTTCGTAAACCGCCACAAATCAATGCTTTCATCGAGTTTTTCGTGGGCTGCTTCCAGCAATGCAGCCGCCACGTCATCGGACAACCCATAATCGTTTGTCAGCACAGAAATAATGTGTTCTCTTTCCGAGGCGCTGAATTTGCCGTCAATCTGAGACATCTCGAGAAAGAGCGCACAGGTGGCCACCCGGATGTCATGCGTTGCTTTTTCCTCGTCTTCTGCCATATGACCGTTTACGGCCTTACCGAAAAATTTCTTCACCAGGTCAATCATGATGCCTCATCCTCTCGTGTTTTAAAATTGATGAATCCGGCCCCGCATCAAGTGCGGGATAAACTCCAGCCGGTATTCAGTAAAATCAATAAGTTAAAAACCCTCTGGACCCCGGTTTTCACCGGGGTGACGACTTTTTGCGAGACCATCACAATTTCGTTCCAGGTTAAACGATTTGGGGTGGGATCGTAAACCCTAATGTTGTCGTTCGTCCAGTCAACGGAAGCGCTTTTAGTTTTCATTGTTCAACAGGGCGGGCCATGAGAGGTCTCTCGCCAAGGCGGCACAGGTGGGCGTATTCCGACGGCCGCTCAGAGAAGTAATTTCAAATGGCGCTCTATCTCGCCTTTGGGCAGTGCCCCGACAAGTCTGTTGACTTGATTGCCGTCCTTAAAAAGAAGGAGTGTCGGGATACTCTGTATACCGTATTTCGACGCGGTCACCGGGTTCTCGTCCACGTTCAGCTTGGCAATCTTGACTTGCCCCGCGTATTCCGAAGCCAGTTGATCAAGGACCGGTCCCACCATCCGGCAAGGGCCGCACCAGGGCGCCCAGCAGTCCACCAACACCAGGCCTCTGTGAGACAACACGTCTTCACCAAACGTCTTGTCCGTGGTCGTCACGGGACGTCCATGCAAGCCCCCTGCCGCGAGGCTCGTCCCGCATTTGCCGCACACGGGCCGATCCTGCAACCGTCTTTTAGGAACCCGATTCTTCGTGCCGCAGTTCCCGCAACGAATGATGACACTTTCCGGGCTCATCAGACCTCCCCTGAAAAAAGAAAAAGGTATTCATCACGTCTCTTCTCAAGGCGTATAGCCGCAAAGCACGAAGGGACGAAAACACGAAAGTATTTGTATTTTTTTCGTGCTTTCAATCTTTGCGGCATTCGCCTTGAGAAGAGACGTGTCTTCGTGATTATTTTTTCAAAACGGCTTTCTCAAAAAGCACCGACCGAGGAGTAGGTAACCCCGCCGCCCTGCCAAGACGGGATTTCCGAGACGCAGCGGGCGCTGAGAAGTTAATAAATTGCTTTAAGGGCAGCCCATATCTCCTCATAATTAGGTTCGTTTGTAATTTCTTTAACCAGCTGAATATATCGAATGGCGCCCTTTTGATCGACCAGGAAGACAGCCCGTGCCAGTAGTCGAAGGTCCCCGATCAAAACGCCGAAAGCGTTGCCGAAAGAAGCGTCTCGATGATCCGACAGGGTCTGGACCTTGTCCACACCGGCCGCTGCACACCATCTTTTCTGGGCAAAAGGCAAGTCCATGCTGATGGTTAAAATGACCACGTCTTTTTCCAAACGACCGGCCTCTTCGTTGAACATTTTTGTCTCCAGATCGCAGACCGGTGTGTCCAGGGACGGCACGGACGAAATAATGCAAATCCTGCCACGAAAAGACGAAAACTTGACCGGCGTAAGATTGTTATCTATGACCACAAAGTCGGGAGCCGTCTCCCCCACGCTCACTTTATTGCCCACGAGGGCCAACGGGTTCCCTTTCATCGTCACAATCCTTTTTTGCTCGCTCATGGATGCCTCCTTTCCAGGGTCTCTCTCTGCAGTCGAATTGGGTACAAGCCGGAACGGTATTATGAGAACCACTTCTATGGCCGCCCAAAAGTGTCACAGGAAGGTAACACAGCCCGGAGGGCCTTTACATAAGGTGAACACTGTATTTTTCTTCCAGAAAGGCTGTAATTTCCGACGGCCGCTACACTGACGGAGCTTTTGCTTTGGGCAAGAGAACCACACCGGGGCACTCGCTCACCGCCCCTTTGACGCGATGTTTAAAATAGTCCCAGAAAGGGAAAGTGCGGCACTGCTGCGGCCGGACCGGATAGATTGAACACCCCTTGGGGGCGTCATCAAAAAAGACGCAGTGAAAACTCCCGTCGATCGCCAGCTCTTTGAGGCAAAACCTGTTGCCGATTCGCCTGAGGTAGTCTTGCACAAGACCCTTCTCGTCCATGCCCAAAAAATCTGCAACCTGTTGCATCTCTGTTCGGCTCACCCAAATATAGCCTGAAGTCCCGATGCAGCAGCTTCCCGGACAGCTTTCACACGCTTCAGGATCAAAGCCAAACGCGAATCCGTCTCTGGTAATAACGGCCATTCAACGCCCCCGTGTCAGCATGTTTTTCGCTCGCCGGAGAAAAAGCAGGCCGGTCAGCAAACGGGTTCTTCTTTCAGGTTGAAAATGAGACCTGCCCACTCGTTCTTACTGCTTTCATGGACCAGCTCCAAGCCTTTTGCCTGGAACAATCGTGACAAGGCCGTTGACTCATTTCCGAGGATTCCGCCCAGCACAAGCCACCCTCCCCTGTTGAGATGGCCCTTGAGCTCTGCAACAAGCCCCCGGTGGATAGAAGCCGTGAGATTGGCCACGATAAGACTGAAACGTGAACCAATGGCTTCAAACGGCTCACAACTGACCCGTATGGCCTGCTCCAGTCCGTTAAGAGCGAGATTTTGAAGGGCGACCTCCACGGCCAGGGGGTCTGTGTCCAAAGCCAGGATGTCCGTGCCTGCCCCCAGATCAAGAATCGGCGACTCATCTGCGAGGAATGCCCGCAGACGCCATATCGATTCCAGGCAGAGTTGCGTTGATTCGTGATGGCCGGTCCCAAAAGCCTCACCGGGATCGAGGACGATCTCCTGCTCTTCAGGCGCCAGGGGAACGGGTCTTGCGCTTGGCCTGATCCACACAGATCCGATCTTGAGAGGTTGAAAAAAAGGCAGCCACTTCGAAACCCAATCCTCTTCCTCAATGACCCGCGTGGTGAGCGCTGTTGCCCCCCTGTCGATTCGAAAAGTCCGGGAAAGTTCTCTAAGATGGGATCGAAGTTGTTGCTCCGTTTCCGGCTTCCACGCGGCCTCGTCCATATAGGCCCTCAGCAACAGCCCGTGAGGAGGGACCCCTTCTTCATCGATCCAGAGGCCCAAGAATCCTTTCTCCTCTAAGAAGCCGGGCAGGACCTCATCCCAACCACGAGGAACCCGCAAAGAGATCTCTGCCCACCGTTTCTTCCCTTCTGTCATTCGAAATCCTTTGCATCCTTTGCCTCGATCTTCATCTTCGCCATCTCATGCAGACGGTTTACCGTAATGTTGTAAAAACAACCAGGGAAACGCTGGTGTGCGGGTGGGTTAGGTTGGGGTTGGTTCAACGGGCTGGTTTTCCGGGGTCGACTGGGTTTCGTCACCACATGCCGGACACTTTGCCGGAACTTCCGAACTCAGGTCCGCCGTGCAAGCCCACACGATGAGCCATATGCCTAGCGTAAAAATGGAGAGGAGAATATTCGTCTTCTTGTCGATCTGTGATGTGCCGGCTGCGACATACCGGCTGCAGTTCCGGCACCACTGTTGCTTTTGAACAGACCGTAGCCTCTTTCTCACAATGAAAACACAAACAACGAGAAAGAGGATGTAAACCATCCCGAACCATGCCTCAGCAAGCTGTTGCATCGATGAACGACTCCTTTTCCTCTTTGGCAAAGGAATCTGAGGCGGGAAAAACAACGCGACTTCCGAAAATGCGATCCTCTTTTTACCAGATCGTCATGTCAAAAGTCTCTACCACCAAACGGATGGGGCGTCAAGGCGTGGGTTGGATGAACCGGATCAGGGCTTTGTTTCCGGTTGATCCGGAAAAGACGCTGGACAAATCATTGGAATGATTATATTATGTTATAGTAAAAAAAGTGGGCGATGTCATTCGGAGCTTCACAGACGGTTAATTGGTAACGCCCCTGAAATCCCCCTTTGTCGCCCCTTTGAAAAGGGGGAGAGACGATCACATGTTATAACGTGGCATCGAAGTTCCCCCTTTAGCAAAAGGGGAGTAGGGGGATTTTGGTCGGGAAAGGCGCCATCATGAAGCAACTTATGCGTTTGGGAGGAGGACTCGGGTTGATCCTGGCATGTCTGGCCGGATGCATTCAGGTCGACACGCTGGTCAAAGTGAAACCCGATGGGAGCGGCACAGTGGAAGAGACAGTCTTGATCGCCAAGGATTCCATGCAGGGCATCCAGGACATGATGAAAGGCATCATGGAGGGAATGGCGGACCAGATGCAGATGGAAGGTATGGAAGCGGGCAAGATGGGAGCCGAGGGGCGGACCTTCGGCAACGGCCTCGATCTCTTTGACGAAGCAAAATTACGGGAAAATGCAAGGGACATGGGAGCGGGTGTGACGTACGTCTCGGGAGAACGCGTGGAGACAGGCAAAGCACAGGGGTACCGGGCCCTTTACGCATTTAGCGACGTCAACCAACTGAGACTCAGTATCAGTCCTTCGGCAAAAATGCCTTCGAACTTCGGCGACACGAGCAACATGCCGGAAGCTAAGCAAGGCTTTGCAACGTTCCGCTTTGTCAAGGGTTCTCCGAGCGTCCTCAGAATCATGGTCCCGGAAGAGATAACCTCAGACAACTTGCAGCCCCCTCAAATGCCCGGGTCGACGGCTGGTGGAAGCGCCCAGATGGCTGTTCCAGAACAGATGAAGCAGCTGTTTAAGGACATGAAGATGAAAATGGCTGTTGAGGTTCAAGGAAAGATCCTTCGAACCAATGCCACACATAGAGAAGGTTCAAGAATCACCCTCATGGATGTCGACTTTGGAAAACTCCTTGGTGAAATGGAAACCCTTCAACAAATCAACGAGGAGATGGGCCGTAACCCGGAAAAGGCCAAGGCGCGGCTCAAGAATCTACCGGGTATCAAGGTTGAACTGAACCCGGAAGTGCGCGTTGAATTTGCCGCCGGGGCACCTATGAACGCAGACGACTGGATCGACAAAGGGGCCATTGCCTATACATACGGCAACCCCGAAGCAGCGATCGAGTATTTCAACAAAGCCGTCGAGCTTGAGCCGGACAATGCATCCGCTCATTTCAACCTGGGCATTTCATACGGTGCGATGGGACAATACGACAAGGCCATCTCTTCAATCAATAAGGCGATTGAGATGAACCCGGAAAAAGGATCGTACTTTTACGGGCGAGGGAATGTCCACTTGATCTCCGGCAATCAGGACAAAGCCATGGAGGATTTCAAACAGGCCGCGGCCCTGGGTGACCCGGATGCTGAAGCTTTTTTGAAGGGCGCATCATCCGGACAGTAAGGCCCTAATTGAGCGTAAACAAAATGAAGCAACTTGGAATACGGGCTGGAATACGGAATCTTCGACAGGTCTGGATTCCTTCTTGGCACAAGAGCCACAGGGCGCCGGACCAGGCTATGAGCTTCTTGTATTCTGGATGATTTCTTGAAACTCAGAGTGACTGCGGACATTCTTTAAGTCCTCATCAGTCACGGCCCAGTTGCGGACTTCTTCATCCACCGAGACCGCCTTTCTCAGGTAGGAGAGGCTTTGACTCACATTTCTTTGTAAAGCGTAAAGGCAGGCCAAATTATAGTAGGGATCAGCATTTTTCGGTGTCATGCGAAGCGCCTTCTGAAGCGCTATAATGGCTGACCCATAGTTCTTTTCCTTCATGTATATCGTGCCCATGTTGTTCCAGGCCGATGCCATATTCGGTGCAACCTTTAAGGCCGCTTGATACCACTGCTTCGCCTCTTCGAAATCGCCGTCCCGCTGCAGGGCCAGGCCTTGGAGATACAGCGCAGCGGCGTCCTCGGAGATGTTTTCCTCACCCGGGCCTGATGCTGTTTCGACCTTCTGTTCCTTTGCTTCGCTCTCCACGCGGGCACGCATCCTATCATATACTATTTTTTTCTCTGCCCGAGGGGTTTGCGGGTTGACAGGTCGCTGAGCCATGACGAGCGCCAAGGGCTCCGGGGTTTTCTGAATGCTCCTCGGCATTGGCTGAAATTCCCGGGGCTGGCTCTCTTCGCTCGGTTTTGCTTCCGGAGGGATAGAGATCGCCCCTTGAACAGCCTTATCGGAAACCGTCTTTTCTACAGCCTTATCAGGGACCGTTTTGTTGGGGACTTGATTGATCTGGATATCTTCTTTTGGTTTCTGGGACACCACCAAGGGCGCATCGCCGGGCGTCGAACCTGTTTGCTCGCCCCCTCCTATTTTCCCTAATGCTATGCGAGCATTATATCTCTCATAATCATCGGCGCTGGCCAACAATTTGCTGAGCATTGGAATCGCTGTCGGACCGCCAATCTCCCCTAAAGCCCAAATCACCGCATACCGGTTGCGTCCACTATCGAGCAACTTGTATAGAGCGGGCAGTGCCTCCTGGCTCTGGATCTCGGCTACGGCCTGTATGGCTTCTGAACGAATCTCGGGGTCGTCATCCCCCAGCTTGTCGATCAACGAGGATGTCGGGACCTCTGTAATTTTGCCCAGATAGCCCAGCGTTCTTATCATGGCCAGCTCGACCTCTTTTGACTCTTGTTCCCCCGGCAACAATTGGACGAGGATGTTTACCGCCTTTTTTTCGTTGTCCCGATCCAGAAGGGGGCCCATATACTTGAGCGGGAAACCAGGCCCCTTACAGATTCTGAGGAGGGCTTCCTGCTTTGCCACAACGTTTGCACTTTGAAGATCAGCCAGCTCCTGGTCTGATATCGCTGTGCAACCTGCGATCAACAGGCAGAATATCAATGCATAAAATGGCCTTCTCATATCCGTAACCCTATTTTTTCTCCGCCGATCTAACTGGTCAGTAATTCCCTGCCGTAATGCCCGTGCCCATAATAGTACTGGTGATAGAAGTGTTTCCCCTTCTGAATGGAAAACCTGTTGAGAATAAATCCCAGGGGCTCAATCCCCGCTTTGACCAGGATATCTACCAGGACTTGGGCAGCCCGACGGGTTGTTTTTTTGCTCTCAAGCACGATGATCGACCCGTCCACGTGCCTGGCCATGACCAGGGCGTCGCTTTTGACCAGTACCGGGGCCGAGTCCATGATCACGATGTCAAACCGGGTCTTTAATTCTGAAATGAGCGAACCCAGTTCGTCCGACTCGACCAGCACCCCTGGATCCGGACAAGAAGACCCGCTCGAGATAATACTCAGACCTTCAACGGACGTGGCCTGAATCGCGTCGTCAAGAGAAACCTCGTGTCGCAGCACATCTGTCATACCGACCCGGTTCGGAACACTGAGATAAGCATGGAGGCTCGCCCTTCGCAGGTCCATATCGATCACCATCACCTTTTTCCCTTCTCGAGCGAGGGAAATTCCCAGGTTCACCACTGTCGTCGATTTCCCCTCACCGGGTCCCGGAGAGGTAATCAGCAGACTCCGTATGGATCGATCGTCCATGGACGGGTAATTTCGAATTCTCCGATACGATTCGAACAGCGGGTCGTTGGAATCCTTTGCTGAAATAAGACGCCTGGTTCTCTTGAACATTGGAACCGTGCCCATCAGGTCGATGGGGATGAGCTCCTTCACATCCTCGGCAGTCCGAATCGCGTCATCCTGGTATTCCATCACAAAAGCAATGCCGAGGCCAAAGACCAACCCCACAAGGACGCCCAACACAGCGTTCACAGCCATTTGAGGGCTGACGGGCAACAGCGGCCTCACTGCCGGCTCAACCACCCGGATATCAGACAGGGTGCTTGCTTCCGCCATCTCCACCCGGTGCAAAGAATCGAGAAGGGAACTGTACCTGAGTTGAGCCACATTCAAATCCATATCCAGCCCTGCCTGTTTGTGCACTTTCTCGGGAAGTCCACCAAAGGATTTGAAATACTTGTCTATATCGGCATTCACCCCGGTCAGGTGCGCCTCCAGAGAGGCGATCTTCCTTTCAAGGGCAGCCAGGTCGGGCGCTGAAGAGCGATACACGCCAATCTCTTTTTCGAGTTCCGCGTCGGCCATTCTAATCTGCTCCTTCAAAGACAACACCTGCGGATGTTTCTCTGTCAGCTCCGACAGGGCTTCGGCAAGCTGAAGTTGGAGATCGGTGAGCCGCTTCTTCAGGACATCGATGTGGGGATTTTCCTGCAAGGCGGAAGCGGACAGGAAACTCGGGCTCTCCTTGGCCAGTTGCGCCTTCAAACGGCTCAGTTCAGCTCTGGTCTGAGCCAGGTCAATCACATTGTCTTCTTTTTCCTTGAGAAGTTCGGCCATCTTCTCAGTCGCCAACTTGGTCTCAATCGTCAGGTCGAGCGTCTGCTCTTCCTTCCGAAAGTCGGTGATATTTTGCAGCGCCTTGTTGTAAGCCTCCTTGACCTCTTTCATTTGATCTTCGATAAATAGCCGCGCGTTCTTGTATTCAGCCCGAACGTTCTTCTGGTTTTCGTCAACCATGATCCCGGCAAGGGTATTGGCCATCATCATGGTTTCCTCCGGACTTGGAGAAACGCCTGTGATCTGCAAGATGTCCGTTCCTTCGTACTGGCTGATCCTGATTCTCGGCTCCGGAAAGATTGCACCCTTGATCGTGGAGACCGGCCCGGTCTGGGTCAGCTTCTCGGAGGTGATCAAGTTGCCCTGCCCGTCTCTCAATTGAAGCCGCGTCACCATATTTTCGAGATATGGTCTTGAGGTCGCCAGGACTTTGTTGACGTTTAAGTCGGTACTCGTGGTGATAATGGAAGAAAGGCTGGACAGCCCGACATTGGCCAAGTCAAAGCCTGCGCCTCTTTTGGCCTTTACGATGAGGATTTTGGAGGCGGACTCGTACGACGGCGTCATGAGATAGCTTCCTAAGACGGCCGTCACGGTCACCACGACGAGGGCCTGAAGAATAATCCACTTACGCCGTCTAATGATATCCCACATCCTGGTCAGTTCCATGAACGACTCCTCTTGACTTCCCTTCCGGGCGTTTGGCCCGTCAAATGCCTCAGTTTATAGTGATCGACTTCTTGACCTCTTTTCCCTGAAAAACGTCGACTGCGGTATCCGTGAGAATAACGCCCCTCATCACCTGGAGGAAAGGCTGCAGAATATTCGACACACGGAGGGCCGCTCTTTCCACATTTGCGAAGGTACTGCTCGAAACGTAGATGATATCGCCTTTTTGTAATGGAATATTCACGGACGGTACTATGTTCTTGGCGTCGATCATCATAATCTGAGGTTCGCTCAGATTGCCTCTCATGACCAGGATGGTCCCTTTGTTGGCATCATGGGTAAAACCGCCGGTCTCTGCGATAGCTTCTAGAAGCGAAAGATTCTCTCCAATGGAAATAGCCGATTGCTTATTGACCTCCCCGAGGACAAAAACTTTCTGATCCTTATTGCTGGGAATGTAGATCACGTCGTCGGCCCAGAGGGGAATGTTTTCGCCCATATTGCCCTTTTCGATGAGCTGAGAAAAGTTTACCAGCAAGATCTCATCATCCCTGACCAAATAGGCCCCCCCGAGGTACCCGTCCGGCGTAACCCCCCCCGCTTCGGAGATAGCCTCCAGCAGCGTGTAGTCATTCTTCATGTGATACACGCCCGGTTGCCGCACCTGCCCCAGGACAAAGACCTTGTGACTTCTATAGTCAGTGATCCGCACGACCACTTCCGGTTCCTTAATAAACGCGGAAAGCTCCTTATGGATTTTGTCCCTGAGTTCGAATTGCGTCAGCCCCGCCGCCTGAATATCTTTCACAAAGTAGTAGGAAATCTTCCCCGTCGGGCTGATCATTCCCTCCATTTTCAGTTCGTCGTGCCGAAATACCAGAATTTCCACACTATCCTCCGGTCCCAGGACATATTCTGACATGGGAGGCTTCTTCAGTTTCTTCGCCATGGATAGATCTTGTGTGGCAATCTTAATGGGACTCTCGGGGGGAACCATCGGGGCCGTGGACGCGATCTCGGCTCTCGCGCCCTCGGTCGTTCGGCACCCCGCTTGAAAAAACCAGAGAAGAAGCGAACAGATCGCAAAACAGAAAATGGATATTGACCGATACCTGTTCATTTTTGGTGGCCTCTTTTGCCCGTGTGCCCAAGATGGGCTTTCCTGTTGCGGCACAACCCTCCCGCGACGCCCAATAAAAGAGCCCTGCCCATCCAAAGGCCCAGGACTTAAAGAAACCTCACGCTTCTTATCGCTGCCGGGTTGAAAAGCGCTCCCTCTCCCGGGATGGGCCGTCACAGGAAGCAACACTTGTTCTCCCTCCCTTCGGCCTGCAACTGACGCATTGAAACCCTCGAAGAACGGCCATAAGCTTTCATTCCGTGCGATAGTCTACACCCGGTCCGAGTGAAGATGCAATGGTGGGATTACCTGTTTTAATTTCGGAAAATGACCTATTTTTACCTAGGGGATCTACTGAAACGGCAGGAATTCCGATGCCTTCAGAGAGGGGGTCAAATGATTCTTTTGATCAGGGGGTCATACTTGTCTATCTGGGCTTGAAGAAAACCAAAGGTTCCATCCACTTCGAAGGCTTCATGGGGACAGACCATACAGCAGTACAGGCACTGGATACACCTCGAATCGGGGCGCCCGTTTAAGACCTCAGGAACATCCAGACCCAGGGGACAATAATCTTTGCAAACCGTGCAACCCTCAGGACATCGATTCCTGTCGATCAAAATCCTTCTGATATCCATCTCCTCTTCGATGAAATGCTCCTGACGAATGCCAAGCCATAGAAACAGGTTACCCACGAATTTGGTGTTACAAATCTCATAAACGCCGGGCGCCTGACGCAACATCTGGAAGTATTTTTGCAGGTGCGGGTTGCACACGACTTGCACGACAAAGGGAACGGCTGGCTTCAAAAGGTCCTTTCTGAAATCCGTCAAATCAAGACCTTTCAATGCCTCCTTGTGGTCTGCCGTAATAAGCCCCAACTTCTCGGCGACTCGCAGATACGTCACGTCCGTGTACGGCATTCCAACCAGTTCCGCGCAAATCATGTCGATGAAGTACGGGTCCGTGCCTGCAACAACCGCGTCCATCCTCACGGGCAGGCCGTCGCTCGGGCCGTTCCCCTCCATGGCAATGAGGCCGTCCACGATGTGGAGATGCGGTTTCAGGTAACGGTTAAGGTGAACGATATTGCGTGCCAGGCTGTGGTGGGTTCTTTTCTTGTTTTCTTGACCGACCAAACAGCCCATCATGTTTTTCAGGCAAACCGAAATCCCCACCTCATGATGCATCTTAAGTTTCGGCAGGTTAATAAACAGCTCCGCTTCAACGCATTCTCGAGCGACCCTGGCCTCCTTGCCGTGTTCAAACCTTACGGGTCGCCCCTCACAGTAATTCAGGTCCACAAAGGCTACACCCAGCTTGTCCGCCAGCGCTCTTGCCCGCAGCCTTGAAGCCACATCGATCTTGTTTCTATAAAAGCCGCTGTTGGTCCCTTCCCCAATGGTGATATTCCGATATCCTCTCTCCTGAAGAATCTGGACAAGGCCGGCGATGATCCTGAGATCTGTCGTGTTGCCTGTCAGAGCGTTCATGTTGCTGTTAAAATTCGGTTTAAGAAGAACCTTGGCATCGGCGGACTTCGGCAGCAGCCCCGCATTTTCTTCGATGATGGCGTTCAGATTTCTTTTCAATGTGAGAAGATCGGGATTTCTGTAGATTCTTGCCTGCATGATCACTTTTTCCTCGAACCCTGCGCCCTAAACCGGCACCAGCGGGGCTCTCTCTGAAAAGCATCTTACATATCGAATACACTATATGACAGGCACAAAAAAAAATCAAACATCCCGAACCCGGCTTTTGACACATCGCATGGCGCCAAAGCCGGCGAGTCGTATAGGCTCAACGCCTCCCCCTGTCCCGCACCCTCCTTTCCAAAAAACCGGTATTTCCGTGAAAAGAATGAGGGTTTCCCCCGATTGCGCCTTTTTCACTTCTTGAGGTATCGATGTCATATTGGGGATGGTCTATGTTTTCCACCACCCTAAAACGGCCGTCCATCCCACAAATCAACCGGTTCTGAGGTCTTCCTTGCGTTTTCATACTGGAGGGTCAAAAAATGGTTAACAACAAGTCGGTGCTCGGGCTTTTACTCGCATCCCTTTTGTTTGTTTTGCCCGGGCTCCTACTGGCAGACAGCGACTTCGGTATCCGCGGTCTCAACTTCAATAAGCGCGACCCCATGAACCAGGCCTGCCAAAGGGCACAGGATGCCGGCATCGGCTGGCACCGGGGCGCCATTCTGTGGCAGGACATTGTGGACGACCAGGGGCTTTTTGATTGGACCACCCTGGATAAGCAAGTTAAGAGAACGCTTGATCATCAAATTCAAATCCTTTTCACCCTCCGGTCCGTCCATAGAGTATTCGCACCGGGTTCGGGCCGCGTCAATTTCGGATACCAGAAGGGCTGGCGGTCGGCGCCGCCTGCCCCCGAATATTTGCCCGACTACGAGGAGTTTGTCAGTCAGGTCGTGGAACGTTACGATGGAGACGGATTCCTGGACGCCGATTTTGTTACAGGAGAAAAGTGCATCAAATATTGGCAAGTCGAAAACGAACCCGGAAAGAAGCCGGAAAAAGGTTCCAAGTTTTGGAAGGGCACGGCGGCTGATTACGCTGCGCTTTTCACAGTGGCCCATGGCGCCATCAAGTCGGCCGATCCCGATGCCAAGGTGGCCCTGGCCGGATTCACCTGGGAGGCCATGAAATACTACCTTCGAAATGGAACATCTTTTGCCTATGTGGTGTTGCAGATCCTGGCTCAGTCGGGAGTAGACTTCGATATCTTTGACTACCATTTTTACGAAGACTACCGGAAATTCAAAAGAATAGACGGGCTCATACACTCGCACCTGAGTGCCGACGTCGCCTATGCCGCCAAGTCGACATGGGTCACGGAAACAAACGTGGACAAGAATCAGATGAATCCTTACGAAACCGAGGAGGCGTACAACCGGTTTGTGGCCAAGGATATCACAAAGAGATATTGCACGCTTCTGCACAACGGCGTGGAAAAGGCCTTTTGGTTCAAGCTCGCCGACGACAAGAGGGCTATTTGGAATGTGCCCATGGAACCAGACGATTTTTGCCGGTTCAGGGGCCTCACGGCGAGCGATTTCGCGCCCAAGCCCGTGTACTACACATACAAACTCCTCATCGAGAAAACCGACGGGAAGGAACGGGTGAAAAAGGAAGGGTTGCCCACTGATTCTGACATTTGGATTTACAGGTTTGGCCGCAACGATAAGGCGGTCTACATTTTATGGCACGACAGTGAGTCCGGTGAACCCGTGGGGGCTCTGATCCCCCTGCCATGGGATGAAGTTCT
>Ga0307423_1001125_pt1 | contig 16604 bp, 16 predicted proteins | sample SalMarWE160310MG_FD_202154 | JGI IMG/M metagenome (GOLD analysis project Ga0307423, IMG submission 202154) | Salt marsh sediment microbial communities from the Plum Island Ecosystem LTER, Massachusetts, United States - WE1603-10 | ecosystem: Environmental > Aquatic > Marine > Intertidal zone >...
ATTTGTTATAGACAAAACTGTATCCCATTCAGTTCCACCATTGATAGTTTTATATATTATATCAGAACCTACAAACCCGGTATCTGCATTTAGAAAATATAAAGTATTATATTTACCAAAACCGAGATCATTACTCCAATTGATACCCCCATTAGTAGTTTTATAAACATACGGACCCACAGCATAAACGATTTGATCTGTGATCGATTGTACATCGTTAATTTTTGCATTATCATTACCCATATGGGGAATCCTAAGTTTCTGAACCCATGATGAGCCGCCATCGCAAGTAGCAGATATATGACCGCTGACCCCTATATCTTCTCCATCAATGTATGTGTCCCAACCTGTAGCCCAACCAATATTCTGGTTATAAAAATGTATTGCTAATAAATTATACCCAATTGTCATTGTTGATCTTTCTATCCACGACTGCCCCCCATCATCAGTAGTTAATATTCCACCGTTATTATCTACAACACAACCATTTAACTCATTGCTAAAATGTATAGCTCCATGTGACTGTGCATTAACAGTAATTGTTGACCAGTTTAATCCACCATCGGTAGTTTTATGTATTTTAGAACGCTCTTTTACCCATCCTGTATCCGGGTTAATAAAATATATTGGATATAGGAAATCAAATTCCATAAAAGATGTAAAACCGCTAAGTATATCTTCCCAACTTAAACCTCCATCTGTAGTCTTTTTTATGCACCAGCCACACCCAGCCCAACAAGGTCCCCTCTCGCTCAACCAGCCTATATCGGTGTTTAGAAACTGGAAACTTGTTACATAGTACAATGGGTCATAAATGGTACTCCAATTTTTCCCTCCATCAGTTGTTTTTAATAATTCACTACTTCCAAAAGATATACCAGCTGCCCAACCATTCTCAGAGTCAATAAATTGGATTATAGAAAAATCTGTTACATCTTCCACATACGTGGTGTCCCAGTTATATCCGCTATTGGTAGTTTTTAATATTATCCCAGTAAACAAATTTAACTCTTCTTTAAATCCAATCACCCAGCCTATATTTTCATCAATGAAAAACAAATCATTCAAACACAGAGAATCAAAATCAGCAATTACTTTCCAATTCACTCCCACATCTTCAGTCAAAAGTACTTTGCTGGATGAATAAATTAAGTTGCCGTAATTGTCTAATTGAAATTTGTTTGCTAGTAAATATCCTTTTTGGTCTGAAACAAATTGTATGTCAACTATATCCTCTTCGATATTTGATAACCTATACGTTATCTCCCAGTCTTCACCTCCATTTTCTGAGCGAAGAAGTGTGCCTCTATCACCAACAGCAAAAATTGTGTTTTCATCTAAAACGAATACGTTTCTTAAATCATTTCCCTGTGGTAATGGATTTACCCAGGACCAATTTTCTTGTGCGGTTGCGGTAAGATTGAGTAAAACTATCAAAACGAATTGTAGTAATAATTTCTTCATTATAACCTCCCTACAAAATTTTTATTCATTCTGCCAGTATCATTTCTTTTGTCTTATTAAAACCTTTTGTTTCAAATCTGTAGAAGTAGCACCCAAGTGGAAGACTATTTGCCTCAAACTCTACTTCGTAAGTTCCGGGTTCCTTTATATCATTTTCTAATTCTCTTATTATTGTCATATCGGGATCAAGCACTGTTATTTTTATTAATGTTTTATCAGGTACACAATATTTAATTGTTGTTTTTTCCTTAAATGGATTAGGATAATTCTGACTTAAATAAAATTCCGATGGTACCAGTTCGTCCATTTTACTTCCTCAATTAAATGATGCCGTTTCTCAGCACGTTAGAATTTGGGAAATTTTTCTTCTATGTTTCCAACTATAATGTAACTTTCAAAGGAGGGTATTTCTACCAAATTTGGGTCATTTCCCTTTGAATTTGGTTCAAGATGGTATTAGGAGAGATTGATAATTTGAATTCTATGCTTTTTTAGAATTCAGATATTCTGAAGGGGAAACACCAAAGTATGTTTTAAAGCTGTGGGCAAAATTAGCCGGATTATTAAAGCCAACCTCTGCAGCTACTTCAGATATATTACCAAAATTCTGTTCTATTAACTTCGCTGCTTTTCTTAATCTTATACTTCTGATTAAACCACCGGGAGATTCTCCAACCAACGCAACAAGTTTTCTTCTTAGCTGGGATCTGCTCATTGCAATCTCTTGTGTAAATATATCAACACTGAAAGTTTCATCAGATATATGTTTGTTAATTGTATCAAAAACTTTCTTCAGAAATGCTTTATCAGTGGAGGTTACATCGGCATCGTTTAACTGGAATATTCCTTCTTTTTTGAAATGTTCTCTTAATCTTTTCCTCTGTTGGATTAGGTTGTTTATTCTTGCTCTTAATTCTTGTTCTTCGAAGGGCTTCATAATATAATCATCAGCGCCTGTCTTGTATCCATCTATCTTATCCTTACTGGTTGCCTTGGCTGTTAGCATTATAACAGGTATATGACTGGTCCTTTCATCATTCTTTATTTTATCACACATTTCAAATCCGTCCATCTTAGGCATCATTACATCGCTTATTATCATATCAGGTATATGATCCACTGCCTGGTTTAAACCATCCTCTCCATTTACTGCCTCAAGTATTCTGAATTCTTCATTTAGATTTCCTTTTATATAATTTCTAACATCAGCATTATCTTCCACAATGAGTAGTAATAATTTCCCTTCTTCCGTTACTAATTCAATGTCTGATTTTACCTTTTGCTCATCATATTCGGTACTTAGTTCAAGTTCCTCAGGAATAGCATCTTCACCTTCTAATTTTCCTTCAATAATCTCTTCTGGTTTTAGATGCACTTTCCCTAATGGAAGTGTAACTATAAAAGTACTGCCTTTACCTTCACTACTCTCTACCACGATTTGTCCTTTGTGCAATTCTACAAGCTCCTTCGTAAGTGCTAATCCCAGTCCTGTTCCTTCCTGTTCTCTTGTGTGGCTACTATCCACCTGGTAAAATCGATCGAATATCTTATCAATTCTATCCGGTGATATTCCGATGCCTGTATCGCTGATTGATATTTCAACGAAACCATTCTTGTCATTCCGAACTTGTTTCGGAATCTTATGATTAACAGAAGAAGCTGAAACAAGTTCAGCTTGACAATTAATCACAACTTCAACCCTCCCCCCTTCCGGCGTAAACTTAAATGCATTTGATAGAAGGTTGGTGACTATCTTCTCAATTTTGTCCTTATCTATGTATGCAACTATTTCTTCCTCTTTCGAATTAAACTTCAGTTTTATTCTTTTTCTCTCTGCGAATGAAGCAAAGGATAATACTAATCCTTTCAGCAATGGAATAATATTTTGAGGAGAAGTCCGAAGAGTCATATTCCCGGATTCAAGTTTTGATAAATCCAGTAGTTGATTTACCAATCCGTGAAGCCTGTTTGCATTTCTTTTTATTACATTAATATCATCTTTAAATACCTGGTCTTTTGCTTTATCCAAAATCTTTTTTGATAAACCTAAAATTAGCATGAGTGGAGTTCTGAATTCGTGAGAAATGTTGGCAAAGAATCTGCTCTTCAATTCATCCACTTCTTGCAGCTTTTCTGCTTCAAACTTGCTCATTTCGTAATCGTGCTTAATTCTTATTCTTTTTAACTGAAGTTTCCACATAAAGTAAACGATGCTACTAATTATTAGTGTATAAAGGGCGTAGGCCCAGGTAGTTGCCCACCAAGGTGGTAGAATGACAATTCTGATTGATGCGTCCTTTTTGCTCCATATTCCATCTCGATTTGCCGCCTCTACTCTGAAAATATATTCTCCGGGATCTAGGTTTGTATAAACCGCATTTCTTTGCGTTCCTGCTTCAACCCAATCCTCATCGAAGTTTTCTAGCATGTACTTATATTTATTTTTTACCGGATCGCTAAAATGAAGTCCTACATAATTGAAGTGAAGGTCGTTATAATTATGGGGCAACCTAACTTCTTTCATCTCTGAAATGAAACCATCAATTTTTAATTTTTCCTTGGGACGGTTAAAGAGAGATAAATTTGTAATAACAACCATAGGTGGAGTGGGATCATCTTTTATATTCTCAGAATTAAACCAGGTAAATCCATTCTCCCCACCAAAAAACATATCGCCGCTTTTACTCAAGAAAGCGCTCCTGAAGAATAATCTGTTGCTGCTAAGTCCATCTTCTTCATAGAAATTTCTGAATCTTTTGGAGACGGGATTAAATCTGGAAAGACCATTATAAGTTCCAATCCATAGATTTCCAGAAACGTCTTCCAAAATCGACATCACCTGATTGTGTGCAAGACCATTTCTTTCCGTATAGTGATTTAGAGGAATACCTTTAGTCCGATCGAATAGATAAAGTCCTGTAGCATATTCACCCAGCCAAAAATTTCCTTTATGATCTTCACAAATGGTACTTATCATGTTAAATTGCATATATTCATGCTCATTACCATATGAATGGAAATTATCTTTATTGTAATCGTAACGACTCAAACCCTCGTTTCCATTCGCAGTACCAAACCATAATACACCAAGCTTATCTTTGAAACAATACCAGGCGTCATTTGAACTAATACTTGTTGAGTCATTTGGATTGTTATAGTAATGCGTGCATTGTTCTGTTTTACGATTGAACTTATTAATTCCTCCCCTCCAAGTACAAACCCAAATGATATCTTTTCCATCTGCCAGTGTAAAATATATTGAATCATTACTTAGGCTATACTCATTGTTTTCGTTATGACGGAAAAGTTTAAATTGATTATTTTTTGATTCATATTTATACAGACCACTGCCATTCGTACCAATCCATAAAATGCCACTATCATAAGGGTCCTCATAAATGCTCATTATTTCATTATTATTAAGACTATTTTTCCTATCGAATTCACGTTTAAAATTTACAAAGAGCTTTTTTTCACGATCAAATTTGCTCAAGCCACCTCCGTATGTTCCCACCCAGATATTACCAGTCCTGTCTTCGCACATACTTGTTACTAAACTATTACCAATACTCTTTTTTTCATCAAGATTAAACTTGTAAGAGTTAAATTTTATTTTATATTTATCCCATTTATTTAGTCCAAAGTCGGCTGATCCTACCCAGAGAATACCGGAGCGGTCTTTATATATTGATAAAATCCCCCAGGGAGAACTTGGAGAAATGCTGCTCACATCATTAGGATCATTCTTAAAAAGTTTAAAAATTTCTTTTTCAGGATCAAAACAAGCTAAATTTCCTGCTGCTGTTCCCACCCAGAGCAAACCATCAATTTCTTCAATTGCTGTATGAAAATCATTCTTTGTGTTATAACCTAATGTAGGCTGTGGCTGGAAAAGCTTTGCATCGTCTGATTTACTATCATATTTGATAAAACCAAATTTTGAAGCAACCCATACTATTCCATCATTTGACCGATAAAGGCTATTAATTTCATTTATTTCAATTTTGTTTTCTTTGTTAAAAAAGAGTTGCAGTTTTATAAATTTTTTATTTGATGGATCATAATTCCATAATCCTCCAAACGCTGAACCTATGATAAGATTATGTGTGGATGGTTCTTCAATTATCGCAGAGATTATTTGCTTATCACTATTATTTTTTATTGTATCGGGGATAAAGAAACTTTCAAAGCCATCGGTTTCCTGATCCCATAAATTTAATCCATTACTTGTTCCAAACCATAACCTTCCCTTGCTATCTTCACAAAAACTTAAAACGTGACTTGAACTTATACTAATAGAATCCTTTGAATTATGTAAGTAATGTTTGAATGTCTCAGTACTTCTATCAAAACGATTTAGTACACCACCATAAGTTGAACCTGTTCCCACCCATAAAATTCCAGTTCGATCCTCAAATATTCTATAAACTGAACTATATGTCATACTTTCAGGATTATCTATAATGTGCTCATAAACATTCATTTCATAACCATCATATTTTACCAAACCATTCGATGTGCCAAACCATAAAAATCCAAGGTGGTCTTGAAGAATACACCAAACATTATTTTCGGGCAAACCATCTTGGACAGTTATATTCTCAAATTTCGGTTCAACAAATTGTGCAGAAAGAGGAGTTGATAGGAGAGTACACAAAAGTAGAATTTTAATATTTCCCGATAAGAAGAAGTTTTTTTTCATAGCTCCTATTTATGGAAATGAAAGTGAACTTACTTCGGCAATAAATATGGAAAAATTATTCTACAATAGCAAAGATTGTTTGATGATTGGCAAGTAATTGACTATAAATAACTAAAAAAAGAGAGCCAGCCGCTCACTCACTAATTTCTCTATTCAATAAGTTCTCAGGTAGGTAATTACAATTTTGTCAAAAGGAGTTTTAATACACTTTTTATCTCTTTAAGATCTTCTTTTAATAACGTTCCTTTATCTTCTTGACCATTAGATGTTTCTTGTTCAGGCTCCGATTTCTTTTCTTTTATTTCAACGATCGGCTTTTTGTTCTGTTCATAGTCTTCAAGTATCTTTTTAGCACCTTCAATCGTATATTTTTTTTCTCTCAATAATTCTTTGATATACAGGATAAGCCGAATATCCTTGTTTGTATAGATTCTATTACCAGCTCTATTCTTCTGCGGATTAAGCTGTTCAAATTCTGTTTCCCAGTATCTGAGGACGTACTGTTCAATGTCTGTTATTTTACTAACCTCACTAATTGAATAGTACAATTTTTTTATTGATAGGTCTCGCATACTTTTTATCGATTATTGTATAATAAAATTAAGCAATCGTTTTTTTATTATCAATATTAGAGGAATATTATAAGTATTAGCTTTAATTATATTAGATAACTTCTTATAAATAGAATTGAAAGCTTGTTTATCCGAATAATTTGATTTTTTGTTAAAATTCTACTTTTTACTTCGCCAGATTACAATTTCGATGTATTTATTTTTTCTAACAGGTAGACTGCTGCAATATAACTATTTTCTCGAAAACCACTGATATAACCATCGCAACTTGAAGCAGTTAATAATGAATGTCTAAAGCTTTCTCGCCTGGCTATATTAGAAATATGAACTTCTATTTTTGGAAGTACGCAAATTTCCAGTGCATCTTTAATAGCAACGGAAGTGTGTGAGTATCCACCGGGATTAAGTACTAACCCGTCAAATGATCCATTGGCAGATTGAATTTTATCAACTAGCTCACCTTCATGGTTGCTTTGAAAAAACTCAAATTGGTGATTGGGAAATTCTTTCACTATAATTTCTTCCAGATTTTTTAGTGATAATGCTCCATAATGTTCATCGGGTCTTTTATCCAGAAGATTTAGGTTTGGTCCATTTAAAACTATAATTTTCATACTGTTCCTGACATTTCTTCAATTATTTCTCTAACACGAGGTGAAAGGTAAATTTCATCGATGCCAAGTTCCTTTAAAGCCGATGAGAGTATCATAACTTTCCTTTGCAAATTTGTCATTTTATTAATGACAATTACCTTTTTATCATAAATGATACAATATCCTCCTTTGAAATCTCCTTTCTCAAATCTGACACTTGCACCGAGCTGATCTGCGACGGATTTTAATTCCTGAAAGATTTCTTCAAATTCCTTTTCTTTAATTTTCATTTTTAATTTTTAATGTGAACGGTTTGAATATTAACAAATAAGGTATAGAAAGATAACTTAATATCTGTATAATAGGAAAGCTGTTAAATCTATATTGTCTATCAGTTATCAACTCTAATACTTTTTCGGAACCGAATTGTTTATCGATAAATAAAACAACCAGTTTATAATCATTTATTAAAAGTATAGCTTCAAATGGTAATGTAATGTAAATTATAGCCGCAATTATAAATAGCCAACCATTTTCTTTTAACTTAAAGTCCGAAGTAAAAAGAAATACTGTAAATGAAATAATCATTAATAAATAAGTAAACGAAGTTAAACTGATAAGAGGTGATATTACTTCAACAACTGCTGGAAGATTTGTGCTGTCAAGAAAACCTTTGAGTACTGGTTCAGTTTGTTCAAACATTTTATATGTAGCTAACAATCTTGCCACATATGCTCCAAACCAAATACTACCTGATACTAATGCAAGGTATCCAAACACAGATGAGAATTTATTATTCTTTTTCATTTAAATGGTTAATTGTTAATTTAAAATTAAACAAAAATTATGATTTTTGCTTCAATAGACATAGGAACTAACACAGTTTTACTTCTTATTGCGAAGGTAAATATGAAGTCCAGGAAAATTACAACTTTGCTAAATGAATACCGAATGCCCAGAATCGGCAAAGCTATTAAAGATACGGGAATAATTAGCAAGGAGAAGATAAAACTGCTTTATAGTGTGCTTTCAGAATATGATAAAATAATAAAGAAATACCAATGTGAAAAAGTTATAGTCACAGGTACGAATGCTTTAAGAATAGCTAAAAATACTAAAGAAATCTCGGAGCAAATTTATAATTCATTTAATTTTAAACTTGAGGTAATTCCAAGTGATATGGAAGCTGAGTATGCATTTTTGGGTGCAACTTCAGGTATGGACAATCTTTCATCTTCATTGGTTATTGATATCGGGGGCGGAAGTACAGAACTAATTTTTGGAGATAAATTTAAAATTAAATCAAAAAGAAGTTTGCAAATCGGGTCAGTAAGTGCAACCGAGAAATTTCTAAAACACTCCCCTCCCCTGAAATCGGAAATTGATAATCTTAAAAAAGAAATAAATGAATTTTTAGTTAAAGTGAGGGAAAATAAACTTCCAGACACAACCATAGCAATCGCCGGAACTGCAACAACATTGGCTTGTATGAATTTTGGTATAAAAAAATTTGAAGAGGATAAAATAGAAAATAGTACAATAACCATTGAGGAAATAAAAAACCTAATAGCTAATTTGAGCAAGTTGACATCGCTTGGTATACTTGAGCAATATGGACCAATTATGAAGGGTCGGGAGGATATAATCTTAGCCGGTGCAATAATCCTGTCGGAGATTTTAGAGTTATTGCGTGTAAAAAAACTGCTTGTTAGTTCGAGGGGAATTCGGTATGGAGCTATTGTTAAGTATTTAGATAAATGAAATAAAGTCTTATTGTTTTAATAAGTTATCAAAAGCCGTCAAAAACTGATCAATATTTTCTTTTGTTGAGATTAATGGCGGAAGAATTCTAACCACATTTTCACTTGTGCAATTTACCAGAATGCCGTTTTTCCTAAAATCATCTACTATTTTATTACAAGGAAAATTCAATTCAATTCCAATCATAAACCCTATCCCCCTAACCTCTTTAATCTTATCAGGAAACTTTACACTGAGTTGCTTCAGCTTTGAGATGAAATAATTACTTAACTTTTCAACATTATTCATCAAATCAGTTCTAAAAATTTCTTTTATAACAGCTAATCCAGCAGCACAAGCAACCGGATTCCCACCAAATGTGCTGCCATGATCTCCAGCCTGGAAAACCTCTGAATATTTTTTATTAGTAATTAGTGCACCAAGAGGTAACCCACCACCGATTGCTTTTGCTGTAATTACTAAATCTGGTTCAATATTAAAGTGATTATAAGCAAATGGCTTTCCGGTACGTCCTATTCCAGATTGAACCTCATCCGCAACTAAAACAAAGCCATATTTCTTCCTTAACTCTTCAAGTTTTTCTATGAATTGTTTTGATACGATTCTTATTCCACCTTCTCCCTGGATAAATTCTATATAGACTGCTGCAGTATTATCGTCTAAGTTTTTTTCAATTTGCTCAGTATTATTGAACTCTAAATTCAAAATGTTAGCAAGTAAAGGAGTGAAATGCTTTTTATACTTTTCTTTTCCACTGAGACTTAAAGATCCGTATGTTCTGCCGTGAAATGCATTTGAGAACGTAATTATTTTCTTATCCGGACCGAAGGCTTTCCTTACAAGTTTTAAAGAAGTCTCCACAGCTTCTGTTCCACTATTTGTATAAAATACTCTTGACAATCCACTATATTTAATTAGTCTTTCTGCCAGTTCTAGCTGAGGCTGGTTTATGTAGTAGTTAGAAAGATGTATAATTTTTTTTATTTGTTCTTCAATGGCATTTATTATTTTTTCATTTCCATAACCAAGTGCATTAACTGCCAAACCTGAAAAGAAATCCAGGTATTTCCTTCCGTCTTTAGAAACAAGGTAAACGCCTTCACCGTGAGATATATCCAGAGGAATTCGGTTATAGGTATGAAGAAGAATCTCTTTCTCTTTTTCCAGGATGTAATTAATTTCTTTCAACTACTTAAATTGTAAAAACGAATAATGAACAAAAGTATAGTAGGGTTGATATTAAAATGAAGAATATTATAGTAGCTATAAGACTAAAAGATAAAGATTGTGATTGAGCACGAAAGGCTTTAAGAAGAAGAAATATACTCCATATAATTGTTCCCAGTTCCATTGAGAAAAATAAATATGCGAGGTTTCCTTTGATAGTGAATGGTGTTGGATTGATAGAAAATAAATAATCGCCGAAAATTACGAGTTCAAGAGTGAAAAGTATTATTAGACCGAATATCAACGGTATTTGCGAATAAATTATCAAAGAAAGTGTGTCCTTAAATCTAAGCGAAATATCTTTATATCTTCCTATTAAATTATAAAGAAAAGAAAAGATGAGAAAAAAAATAATTGTACATCCAAGAACGATTGAATAACTTATCTGCAATCCGACAGCTGATTGAAATTCTCCAATGGTGATAATCGAAATGAATCTGGTAATGATTAAATATTTTAATGCCAAAAAAAGAAGAAGAAAAACAATAAAATTTTTATGCTCTGATAATATTACGGTACGAAATGCTTTGGTTGGACTTTCAATTATTGAACTTAGAAGCGACCAGAGATCAAGGTTATATACTCTGTCTCTTAAATACGATTTGCATTTTGAACATACTGTGTTAAAAAAAGGATTTTCAAAGCTGCAATTCGGGCAGGCAACCGAATTTTTCATCAAACAGTCATAAATGTTATTTAGAATTTATATCGAAAATTTATCCTGGAGGAACCCGAGTTAAAATCTTCTTCAACAGAAAAATCAAATAACTGCGCATCCACATATGCATCAACCAGATTTAATACATAGAGAACTACAAGGTAAATTGTGAAGTTATCTCTTTGATCCCTATAAAAATCCCGGTTTTGTTTATAAAGAGAATTTCCGGTATCAATAAACAAATTTTTATTGTCTTTGTAAAGATTATTGTTATAAACCCACCCAGAAATAAATAAAGCGCCAACTCCCCAGATGACTGGTATTTTCCAATATGATTCATTATAGAATTGTCCAAATCCCGGCAGGACGGCGCTACGTAGAACTGCTCCCCATGGAGATTTTTGCATTACAAATACTGAATCAGAAGGTTGGTTTTCTTCGGTTCGTTCTTGCCCGTTTGTGAATGTGCTGAAAACAATGAGCACAAATACGATATTAACTATAGTTCTTGCTGATGATTTCAAATAGCTCAATTAATCGCTCTAGTTCATCTTTTGAGTAAAATTCCAGAGTTATTGCACCACTACCATCTTTTCTCTGAATGCATGTTACTTTAGTTCCAAAAGTAGCCCGAAGCTTATCTTCAATATCGCGTAAATTAGGTGTATAAAATATAGCTTTATTTTCTTCGGATATTGGAGACTTTCTTGTTTTTCTTAAGCCCCCATCATTCAATTCTCTTACAATACGTTCGACTTTTCTTACTGAGAGATTTTTTTTGAGAATGTTTTCCAGTAGCTGTAACTGTAGTCCTTCATTTTCAAGATTGATGATGGCCCTGGCATGTCCCATCGAAATTTTATCCTTAACCAAGGCATCCTGAATTTTTTGCGGTAATCTTAAAAGGCGAATTGAATTAGCAACAGTTGTCCTGTCCTTTCCGACTTTTTCTGCGATCTGTTCCTGTGTTAGATGACACTCATCCATTAGCCGTTTGTATGCAGTTCCAATTTCGATAGCATTCAGTTTTTCTCTCTGAATGTTTTCAATTAATGCTAGTGCGAGCATAAGCTCGTCAGAATCGACATCTATTATGTAAGCAGGAATCTCTCTGAAGCCTATTTCTTTACAGGCTATTAATCTTCTCTCACCAGAAATGAGTTGATATTTATGATCAGGTGCGCGTCTTACAGTTATTGGCTGAATCAACCCATTTGTTAAAATAGATTTTTTTAACTCGTCAAGGGAAATCGGGTCAATATTGAATCGGGGTTGATATGGATTTCTTGAAATAAACTCAACTGAAATCTTTGCAAGCACATCCACTTGTTTTCCATCATCGTCCTTGACTTTAGAAAGATCAGCTTCTGAATCGCCATTTTTTATATAGTCCTGGGGTTTAATAAGTGCATCAAGTCCTCTACCCAATCCGGTTTTAATTTTACTCATCTTTTTATGTATTTATGGGTTTTGAATTTCTCTCAATTAATTCAGCAGCAAATGCCATATAATTTTGTGCTCCGGTCGAGACCGCATCATATAAAATTATCGGTTTACCAAAACTTGGAGCCTCTGAAATTCTGACGTTTCGATTAATTACTGTGTTAAATACTTTTTCACCGAAATACTTCCGAACTTCTTCCGCAACCTGATGAGACAGACGAAGTCTGGTATCAAACATTGTTAAAAGAACTCCCTCAATAGTAAGATCAGGGTTGTAATACTGCTTTACAATGTTTATTGTGTTTAAAAGTTGTCCGAGTCCTTCAAGCGCAAAATATTCGCACTGAACAGGAATGAGTACCGAGTTCGATGCTGTTAGTGCATTCAGAGTTAAAAGACCAAGTGAAGGTGGACAGTCAATTAAAATATAATCATATCTTTCGTAAACTTCACGCAAAGCTTCTTTTAATATTGTTTCTCTTTTAGGTAATTCAACCATTTCAATTTCTGCACCCACCAGGTTGATATTTGAAGGTAACAAATCAAGAAAGGGCATATAGGATTCAATAATTACATTTTTTATGTCTTCGTTCCCTACCATAACTTCATAGACAGAGGGATTGTGTTTGTAAATGCTTAATCCTGAAGAAGAATTTGATTGTGGATCAATATCAATAAGCAGGGTTTTCTTTTCGGCAGCCGCAAGCAAAGAAGAAAGATTTATAGCTGTTGTTGTCTTTCCAACACCACCTTTCTGATTTGCTATGGCAATAATTTTAGTCATCAGTATTCATCAGAGATAAACTGTTCATACAAGAGTTAAAGTTCAATTTCTTCGCCAAAATTTAATACCCTGATTTTAAATCCTTTTTCTTCAGCTAATTTTTTAAACTCATTTGGGTCCGCAACAATTACAGGAAATGTATTATAATGCATTGGTATTGCTGTTTTTGGTTTAGCTAATTCAATGGCTTTAAGAGCATCCGTAATTCCCATTGTAAAATTATCGCCTATGGGAAGCAGCATATAATCAATCGAGGTCATCTCACCAATTAGTTTCATATCATAAAATAAACCGGTATCTCCAGTATGATAAAGATTTATTCCGTCCGCAGAAATTATAACACCTGCCGGTTCTCCAGCATAGTGATTATCTGGAGTAATAGAACCGTGATGAGCGATAGTAAATTTAACTCTGCCAAAATCAAAATTATAACCTCCGCCGATATGCATGTTATGAGCATTGAATCCTTTTGAACTACAGTAATTCGCAAGTTCATTCACGCAAATAAAAGTGGAGTTACAGCGCTTTGCAATATCAAAACTATCGCCGATATGATCACTGTGGGCATGAGTCAAAATTATGTAATCAGCTTCTACATCAGCAGCTTTGACAGGTGCGTTTGGATTTCCAGTTAGAAAAGGATCGATTAGAATCCTTTTCCCGGTTGATGTTGTTAACTGGAAGCCTGAGTGTGAAAAATATTTTAATTTCATTTTTCCCTCCCGGTTTTTAGTAATCAATCTTTGCTATTCAAAATACAAAAATAGCAGATAAATAGTTCTTTTACGATTTTAAAATTCAACTCTTAACTTCTATTTAACATAACTTTCAGGAAACCCAAAATAGCCTGTACAGGCTGCATCTTGCTTTTTTCATTTCCATAAATAGTCGGGATATCGACAAAACCGATTTTAAATCCTTTCTTTGATGCCTTTACAAGAATTTCACTCTCTGCCTCAAAGCCAGAATATTCGGTAGCTACTTCTTTAAGAACCTTTACTGAATATGCTCTATAACCGCATTGGCTATCTAATATATTTTGACCTATTTTTATTGTAAGAAAAAAAGAAGTTAGTTTATTGCTAAGTTTTCGTTGAATCGGCATTCCTTTTAAATTTATTAATCTGTTACCAATTACAATATCAAATGATTTTAATCCTTCAATAAGATTAGGAATGTATTTTGGATTATGTTGAAGGTCTGCATCAAGTGTAACAATATAATCGTATCCTGATGAAACGGCAGCTTTAAAACCAGTGTCTAAAGCTTTTCCTTTACCATAATTTTTATCGTGATCAATGAATTTTACATTCGAGATTTGTCTTTCAGTCTGATAAGAATCATCAACTGAACCATCATTAACAGCATAAATAAATTTCACATAGTGGCTTGTTTCATTCAGGATTTTAATCAGGGTTTCTTTTTCATTATAAAAAGGAATAACTGCACAGATAGAACCAGGATTTTTATTTTTCTCCTTTAAACTGCTCAAATAAAGTTTTCCAGGATTTTGGTGTAGGAGTGATGAAAGCTTCTTTCAATTTTTTTCTTAATGAATCCTTCGATAAACCGGATGTAAGAATTCCATTTTCTGCAACAGAAATGCTACCCGTTTCCTCAGAAACAATAACACTAATTACATCTGCTTGCTCGCTAATTCCAAGACCTGCCCTGTGTCTCATACCCAGATTTTCACTATCAATTTGGGTGGATGCGGAAAGTGGCAAAGTACATCGTGCGGCCTCAACAATATTTCCCTTGACTATAACCGCACCATCATGTAAAGAAGACTTCGGGAAAAAGATTGATGTGATGAGAGATTTGCTGAGCTTTGCGTTTAATATTTCTCCTGTTTCAACATAGCTGCGTATTCCGGTCTCTCTTATAATAACAATCAAAGCTCCATACTGACGTTGTGATAATTCAAATGCGGCATCGACAATAATTTCTGCAGATTCATGCAGTTCATGTTTACCGAATATTTTAACAACAGGATTTCTTGCCAGGATCACCAGCAATCTCCTGATTTCTGGCTGAAACAGAATTATAAATGCTATTACCCAGATGTCAGTAATCAATTTTAACAAAGAATTTAAAGCTTTAAGTTGAATTGCCTGGGCAGCAAATGAAAAAATAAAAATTATTATCAGACCAATAAAAATCTGGGCGGCTATTGTTCCACGAAGAATGGTATAAAGTTTATAAACTATGAAAGCAACGATGAATATGTCAACTACATCAAGGAATGTTACAGTCAGGAATCCTATTTTAAATAATTCAAACATTAGTTGATAATTACTTCGTTAAACAATTTACAGGTTTGATAAGCCTGCTTAACATTATGAGTTCGGATTATTCGCGCACCTTTACTTAAAGCCAGCATATTCATTGAATTTGTTGCATCATCTCTTTCTTCAACAGGTAAATTTAAAATATTTCCAATAAAAGATTTGCGTGATAAGCCGATTAAAATTGGAAAACCTAAAGACCTGAAATAATCAAGCCCATTGATGAGAGACAGATTATGTTCAAGTCTCTTTCCAAATCCAATTCCCGGATCTATAATAATATTTTCAATGCCGTGTTCTGATGCAATTGAACTTTGTTTCGCCAGATGATCATAAACTTCAGCAATTACATTAGAATATTCAGGTGAAACCTGCATTGTTTTTGGTTTTCCTTTTATATGCATCAGTATCATTGCTGCATTGAGTTCACTTGCAACTTCAAATATACTCGGCTCGAAAGTTCCTCCGCTAATGTCATTGACTATCAATGCCCCATTTCTTAGTGCCTGCTTTGCCACGTTTGCTTTCGTTGTATCTATTGAAATGCTCGCATCAGGTTTTGATTTGAGTATTCCATTAATAACAGGAATAACTCGTTCCAATTCTTCGGACTCACTTACCGGTTCAGAACCCGGTCTGGTAGATTCTCCACCGATATCAATAATATCTGCACCTGATTCTATCATTTCCAATGCATGATTGACAGCTTTTTGTTTATTGATAAATAATCCACCATCAGAAAAGGAATCTGAAGTAATATTAAGAATTCCGATTACATAAGCGAACCTAAAATCAAAAATATTCTTTCCAATATTATACTTGAGCGAACTATTTTCTTTTGAATGGTTTACTACCTGAGGAATCAATTTTTATGAACCCTGTCTAAATATGAGGTTGAATTATTTTATAAGATTTTTCAGCTCAGTTGTTGCAGCCGTTATATTATCCGCGTCGAAAATAGCAGAACCAGCTACAAATACATCAACACCAGCCTTTTTTGCATTTACAATAGTTTCTTTGTTAACACCACCATCTATCTCAATAAGAAATTTTGAATGATGTTTATTTCTCAAACTAACAGCTTCTTCAATTCTTCTGATTGAATTCGAAAT
>Ga0307423_1001127_pt1 | contig 16596 bp, 12 predicted proteins | sample SalMarWE160310MG_FD_202154 | JGI IMG/M metagenome (GOLD analysis project Ga0307423, IMG submission 202154) | Salt marsh sediment microbial communities from the Plum Island Ecosystem LTER, Massachusetts, United States - WE1603-10 | ecosystem: Environmental > Aquatic > Marine > Intertidal zone >...
AGGCCCGAGGCCTTGGGCAGGCCTTGGTCAATGGCACCGGCCACTGCGCCTTTGCCGCGCTCCAATACCCAGGCTTTTTTCAGCACCGGGTCGAGGTCTATGCGTATCACCGCCTTGTCGCGCAGGGAAAAGGTAAATTGACCTTCATGGCGGGCCCAAAGCCCGTGGCCGGTGAAAAGCTCAAAGGGTCCGTCGTGGATTTCCTGGGCCAGGGCCAAGCCGGATTCGATGATGAGGTCGGCCGAGGCCAAAAGTCGCGCCACCCGGGCCGAGCGTTCGGTGATGCTTATGGAATCTCCGATCGCCAGGCCCACCTGGCCGCCACCCACCAACTGCGGCACGCTGACCAGGCAGGGCGCGTCCCGCCTGGCGCATGCGCCCAACATGGTGAGGGGATCACAGCCCAGCCCAGCCGCTGCTTCCAGGGGCAGGCCGTGGGAGCGCGCCAAGGGCAGAAGCTCACGGGCCGATCGCTCCAGCCAAAGGCCGGTGGGATAGGCCAGATTGCCCGCCACCTTGATGATCTCCCTGCCCGGCGCCGTCAGCATGCGGCGGTAAAGGTCACGGTCAATCACGGTCTGGCTTTCCAAGGACTCCAGTTGGTTAACCCCCAGGAGCGCGGCCTCCACCTTGCCGTCGGCCGGCAGTACTTCCGGGCTGAACCCCAAAAGCGCGCCATCCACTCTCCGCACCCGTTCCAAGACGCCGGCCATTTCATGCCCGACCACCGCCGAGGAGGTGAGCACGCCGTCCACCATGCCGACCCGCACCAATTCGGCGATGAGGCAGGTGACACCTTCATGCAGGTTGGGACCCGAACCTGTGGCCACCACCACGCGGCCGCCCTGTCTTTTTACCTGGACCCACTGCCGCACCGCCTTAGTCAGATCTTGGCGGGTTTCGCCATTGAGGCCGGCGGCCAGCCTCTTGAGGGCGGCCGCACTCACACGCGGAACCGCGGCGGGGGCACGTGGGTTGAGACGGTGCATCACAGAGCTCCCTGGGACTCCAATTCCTGCAAGATCAAATTAGCGGCTGCTTGGGCCGAGCCGGACCAACGGCGCACCACCTGTCGCGCAGCCTGGCCCATCTGGCCGGTTTGGGCGGGGCTGGTCAGGCAGCGGCTCCAGAAGATGGCCAATTCTTCGGCGCTACGCACCGGTTGGGCCGCGCCGGCAGCCTCCAGGGCCTGGGCCGCGTCGGAAAAATCCTCCATGGATTCACCATAGCATACCGGCAAGCCCCAGGCCGCCGGCTCCATGGGATTCTGACCGCCCAGGGGCACCAGGCTGGCGCCTAAAAATGCGGCGCGTCCCAGGCCATAAAGAGGCATTAACACCCCCATGGCGTCCACCACCACCACGCGAGTATCCGGTCTGCGCGGCGTTTCGTCTCCTAGGCCGCTCCATAGTTGGGCGGGAAGCGTGAGGCTGGCGCAAGCCTCCAGCCAGCGGGAGGACTTCTCCACATGGCGGGGCACCGCAGCCAATACCGCCTGGGGATGGCGTTGCAGCAAGGCGGCAAAGGCGCTTAGCACCGGCTCCTCTTCGCCGGTGCGTACGCTGCCCGCCACCAAGAGAGGCGCTTGGTCCAAGACCAGCCTTGCTGCCAAGTTTTCGGCCGCCTCGGGAAGGGTGCGTTCCATGAGTCCGGCGTATTTGGCGTTGCCGTCCACCCGTAGCCTGGCCGGGTCTGCTCCCAGGGCCAAGGCCCGTTCGGCGTCCAGCGAGGTGATCATGGAGAGTTGGTCGAAACGCCTCAAGGCTGGCCGCACCAGCCAGCGCAGCTTTTGATAACGTGGAAAACTGCGAGGGCTCAGGCGCCCGTTTAAAAGCAACAGGGAAGTTCCCTGGCGGTCCAGCCAGGCTAAGAGGTTGGGCCAAATCTCGGTCTCCAGGGAGGCATATACCTGGGGACGGATCTTGGCCGCCGCCGCGATCACGGGCCAGGGCAAATCAAGGGGAAAGGCGGCTACTGCGGCGCGGTGGCTGAAAAGCGCGCGCGCCTTTTCCAGCCCCTTGGCCGTGCTGGTGGTGATGGTAAGGTTGAGTTCGGGTATCTGTGCAAAGAGTTCCTTGGCAATGGCCGCCGCCACGCTTACTTCTCCCACACTTACCGCCTGCAGCCATACCCTGGGGCCGGGACGCGCCGGGCCCAGTTGGCGGTATAGCCCGGCCCGGGGCCAAAACTCAGCCCAACGGCCGGATAGCTTAGCGGCCAGCCACACCGGAGGCAGACAGGCGGCGGCGGCGCCTGCCGCCAGGTTGTAGAGCAAAAGAGAAGCGTCCATAAAACGGGGACCCAAACAGCTAGGAATGAGAGAAGTCTTCAGGATTCATCTTACCATTTGCCATATGATCTCCATGGTTCGAAGTTCGATAGGAGACCATGGTTTCACAGGTAGCCCAGGTCCTTTAGCCTGGCCACCACCTTTTCTTCCTCCTCGGGAGTATAAGCCCTGTCCTTGCGCATCTCTGGTTCGCCAACTGCCGTGGGAATGAAACGGCCCAGCTCCAGCCAGGCCAGGATGCGGGTCAAAGACTGCTCAGGGCCTTCGGCTCCAGTCGGGCACATCACTTCAGCAGCCTGAGGAGGCTCGAAGGGGTCATCCAGTCCGGTGAAACCCTTGATCTCCCCGGCCAGGGCTTTTTGGTAGAGCCCTCTGGCGTCGCGGTTGATCAGGGTCTCCAAGGGGCAGTCCAGGAACACCTCCACATAGCGATCCAGGTGAGAGCGCAGCTCGCGGCGCAGCTCAGCATAGGGCGCTATTTGGCTAACCACGGCCGTCACGCCGAGCTGATTAAGCCTGCCGGCCAAGTGGGCGGTGCGCAGGCAGGCGGCCAAGCGCTGATCCGGAGCATGCCCCAATTCCGGCCAAAGCTCGCGGCGCAACTGGCCGCCGTCCAGGTGCTCCGCCTTTAGACCCCGGCTGGTAAAGGCATGAACCAAGCCCAACCCCAGAGTGGTCTTACCGGCCCGGGGCGGTCCGCATAGCCATAGCGTAAAAGCTGGATTGCTCATGGTCTGGCGGCTGACGCTACAAAAGCGCCCGGCCCTCCAGGGAGGCCGGGACCGCCACATCCAAGAGCCGGAGCACGGAGGGGGCCAAATCTACCAAAGAAGCCGGGCCTTCGAGTTCCAAGGCCTTCACATCCTTCAGAAACACGAAAGCGCCTTCCGTGGTGTGCATTCCGGGCAGATCCGGAGGGCCCAGGAGACCGGGTCCGTCCAGGTTGGCCTTGAGATCATAACCAGGCAAGGGCTCCACGATCAGGTCCGCCGCCCGATTGAGCTGTCCGCCGGAATAAAGCTCCTCACGGCGGTGAACCTTGCGCACCAAAGGCTCGCCGGTGTCGGGATGGGTCAGGCCGGAGATACGATGCACCAGCTCTTCGCGCAATTCCTCATAAGGCTTGCCCCGTTCCACCGAGCCGCGCTCCTCGCGCCCTCTTAAGTTCAAGTAAATCCGGCCGGGGATCAGGCTGTAGGCCCGGGACTCCTGATGCATACCAAGAAGCTCTTTTTTACCGCGGCCAAACAGCAGGTATCCGTTTTTTTCCAGCCAATGGTTTATATAAAGATTGGCCTTGGTGCGGGCAAAGCCGTGATCGCTCACGATAAGGAGCTGACAGCCCTCGGGCAGAAGATGACCCAACTCACCCAGATAGGAATCCAGCTTGCGGTAGAAATCCAGGAACTCTCCGCTCAGTCCGTCCCCGCCTTCTTCACGATCCGGCAGCAGGAAATGATTGATGCGGTCAGTGGCCATGATGTGCAAATGGAAAAAGTCCCAAGGCTCTGACTGCATCAGCTTGAAAGTGGTGACAAAGCGGCGGGACATGGTTTCGTCCAGGTCAGCCAGGAAGGCGGTGGTGTCATCGCGGGCCAAAGAGGTGTCCACGTCAATGCGGTAATCAAGCTCCATGAGCCGGGGCGCCAATTCCACCGGATAGGTGGCCTTGCCCAAGTCCGGGCTCAGGAAGCAGGAGATCATGAAACCATCCACGCTTTTGGGCGGGTAGGTCAAGGGAACATTAATCACGCCGACCCTGCGGCCGGCGCGGCCGATGAGGTCCCACAAGGCCGGAACCTTGAGGTCACGGGAATCCGGTATGTGCACCCTGAACGGGTTGGGCTCGCGGTCCACGAAGCCGTATACTCCATGGCGGCCTGGGTTCTGGCCGGTGGCATAGGTGGCCCAGGCCACGGTGCTGACCGCCGGTAAAGTGGTGAGCATGGGGCTCACGGTCCCTTGGGCCAACATGCCGCCCAAATTGGGCATTACCCCTTGGGAGGCCAATTTATGCGCGAACTCCAGGCCGACGCCGTCCAGACCCAGGACGAAGACCCGATCCGTTTGAGAGCCGCGGCCGAAAAGGCGTTTAAGAAAACCCACTTAACTCCCCTACGCTAAATGCAATTTGCAGAAAACTCTATAGCCAGGCCCTTGGCAAGTCAAGGCTTTTGCCCCAACCGGCCAGACTGGAAGCCCAAGCCGGGCTCCAGCCGGCCTTGACTTCATACACCCATATGGTACATAGCGAAGATTCTAGACATTTACACCCTCTAGCCGTCCGAGGTTTTCCCATGGACTACAAAGCCACCTTGAACCTACCCAAGACCGATTTCCCCATGAAGGCCAACCTGCCCAACCGCGAGCCTCTTTTCTTGGAGCGCTGGGATAATGAAGGCCTCTACCACAAGCTGCGCCAGGCCGCAGCGGGCAAGGATAAGTACATTTTGCACGATGGACCGCCCTATGCCAATGGCCACATCCATATGGGCACCGCGCTAAACAAGGTTCTCAAGGACTTTATTGTTAAGTCGCGCCAGATGTCGGGCCTGGATGCGGTGTATGTGCCGGGCTGGGATTGCCATGGTCTGCCCATCGAGCACGAGGTGGATAAGAAGTTGGGCCCTAAAAAGGCGGCCATGAGCCAGGCCGATGTGCGCCGCGAGTGCCGGGCCTATGCCGAGAAGTTCCTGGATATCCAGCGCGAGGAGTTCAAGCGCCTGGGCGTGTTGGGAAAGTGGGAAGACCCCTACATCACCATGAAGTATGAGTACGAGGCGGTGATTGCCCGGGAACTGGCACGCTTCTATCACAACGGCAGCGTGTACCGCTCCAAGAAGCCCATCTACTGGTGCAACGACTGCGTCACCGCCCTGGCCGAGGCTGAGGTGGAGTATGCTGACCATACCAGCCCCAGCATTTACGTGGCTTTTCCGGTCATGGACGATCTTTCGGCCAAGTATCCGGAACTCAAGGGCCTGCAAACCTATCTGGTCATCTGGACCACCACGCCTTGGACCATCCCCGCCAACCTGGCGGTGGCGGCGCATCCTGATTTTGAATACGTGGCCATGAAGCATGAGGGCAAGGCCTACATCATGGCCAGCCGCCTGGCCCCGCTTTGCATGGATAGCTTCGGTTTCTCAGGCTGGGAGATCGCAACCCAGATCGACCCACACGACCTGGAAGGCGTGAAAGCCAAGCATCCCTTGTATGACCGCGAGTCGGTGGGGGTCTTGGCCGACTACGTGACTTTAGAGGCGGGCACCGGCTTGGTGCATACCGCGCCGGGGCATGGCCGCGAGGACTATGAGACCGGCCTGCGTTACGGTCTGGAGGTTTATTCGCCGGTGGACGATCATGGCCGCTTCACCGAGGACGTGGAATTTTTCGCCGGCCAAAAGGTTTTCGAGGCCAACGACAAGGTCGTGGCCAAACTCAAAGAAGTGGGCGCACTTTTGGCCACCGAGAAAATCACCCACTCCTATCCCCATTGCTGGCGCTGCAAGAAACCGGTGATCTTCCGGGCCACCGCCCAGTGGTTTATCTCCATGGAGGAGAACAACCTGCGCGCCAACAGCCTCAAGGCCATCCGCGAGGACGTGCAGTGGGTACCCAAATGGGGGCGTGAACGAATCTTCGGCATGATCGAAAACCGCCCGGACTGGTGCATCAGCCGCCAGCGCTCCTGGGGCGTGCCCATCATCGTGTTCCGTTGCGAGGCTTGCGGCGAGAACGTGCTGACCCAGGAAATGAGCGATAGCGTCTGCGGGGTGTTTGAAAAAGAAGGCGCGGACGCCTGGTTCGAGCGCACCCCGGCCGAGCTTTTGGGCGGCCAGGACGCTTGCCCCTTGTGCGGGGAGCAAAAGCTGGTTAAGGAAAACGACATCCTGGACGTGTGGTTCGATTCGGGCTGCTCCCAGGCGGCGGTGCTGGAGGTGCGCCCCGAACTGCGTTGGCCGGCGGACATGTATTTGGAGGGCTCGGACCAACATCGGGGTTGGTTCCACAGCTCGCTATTGTGCGCCATGGGTACCCGCAACGCGCCTCCCTACAAAATGGTGCTGACCCACGGCTTTGTGGTGGACGGCGATGGCCGCAAGATGTCCAAGAGCCTGGGCAACGTGATCCCGCCCAAGAAGGTGATCGACCGCTACGGCGCGGAACTGCTGCGCTTGTGGGTGGCGGCCGAGGACTACACGGTGGACATCCGCATCTCGGACGACATCCTTAAGCAGCTGGCCGAAGCCTACCGCCGCATCAGGAACACCATGCGCTTTCTATTGGGCAATCTTTTTGACTTTGATCCTGACAAGTACCAGGTAGACGAGTCCCGGATGGGCGAGATGGACCGCTATATTCTATTGCGCCTGCAGGAACTGGTGGACGAGACGCTCAACGCCTATGATGTCTTCGCCTTTCACCGGGCCTTCCATCGTTTGCATAATTTCTGCGTGGTGGATCTCTCGGGCTTTTACCTGGACGTGATAAAGGACCGGCTCTATACCCACAAAACCGACGGCCTCTCCCGCCGGGCCGCCCAGACCGTGCTGCATCGTATGGCCTCCCAGATGGTGCGGCTCATGGCGCCCATACTTTCTTTCACCGCAGAGGAGGTGTGGGATCACCTGCCCGGAGCCAAGGCCCAAGCCGAAAGCGTGCATCTGGCGCTGTTCCCGGCCATGGGCGGCGGCAAGCTCTCGCTGGAAGACATGGCGCTGAAGGACAAATGGGAAAAGCTCTTGGAAATCCGGGACTGGGTCAATGTGGGCATGGATATGAAGCGCAAGGAAAAGCTGATCGGCAATTCTCTGGACGTTAAGCTCACGGTTGAAACCGATAGCGAGGAAGGCCGCTTCCTGCAGGCCAATGCCGAGGAGTTTCAAGAGATCGCCATGGTCAGTGAACTGATATTCGCTGATAGCATTCCCGATCCTACCATCCAGGATGAGCAGAAGAGGATGAAGCCGCTTTATCTCATTGAGCGCACGGCTCAAGAGAAGTGCCCGCGCTGCTGGAAGCGCAGGCCCGAGGTAAGCCAAGCGCAGGAAATCTGCCATGATTGCCAAGAGGCTTTGGGCTAGGCGCTGATGGGATTGAAAGGCCGCATAGCTAGCTTGGCCTGGGTGACCGTGCCCCTGGTGGTTTTGGATCAGGCCACCAAGCTGGCGGTCCTTCATTGGTTGTCTTTTGGTCAGCCGGTAACGGTGATCCCCTATTTCTTCGACCTGAACCTGGTCTACAACACCGGTTCGGCCTTCAGCGCCTTTGCCGGCTGGGCTTATGCCCGCTGGCTGTTCATAGCCATATCATTGGCAGCGGTGGCGTTGGCCCTATGGCTGGCGGGCGGCCGGGTGGGGCGGGGAAAGGCCGCCCAAATCGCCTTGGGGTTCATAACCGGCGGGGCCATCGGCAACCTCATTGACCGGATATACATCGGTAAAGTGGTGGACTTCATAGATTGGCACATCGCTGGTTTGCACTGGCCGGTTTTCAACCTGGCCGACGCCGGCATAACCTTGGGTGCGGCCTATCTCGGCTGGCTGATTCTGAGGGGGCGCGCTTAAAGCCTAGATATGCTACAGGCCAAGGGCTAGGATCGGCGGGCCAGGTCTGCTACAATCGCCCTAAGCATGGCGGAGAGCCTTTTTTTTAAGCCCAGAGGCGATAATGCATCCCATATTATTTCAGATCGGTCCTCTGACTCTTTACTCTTACGGCGCCATGTTGGCGATAGGGGCCGGTTTAGGACTCATAGTTCTAACCAGGTTGGCCGCCTCCAACGATCTTGACCCCAACCGGGTGAGCAGCCTGGCCTTGTGGGTGCTATTGATTGCCATCGCGGGCAGCCGGTTGGTGTTTGTGATATTGGAGCCGGCGGCTTTTGTCAAAGCGCCCTGGCGGGTGCTGTTTTTTTGGGAAGGTGGCCTGGTTTTCTATGGCGGGGTGGCGGCCGGATTCATTAGCGCAGTGCTATTGGCCCGCCGTTGGAAGATAGCCCTGCTGCCGCTCATGGACTGCTTTGGTCCGGCCTTGGCTCTGGGGCAGGCCTTCGGCCGCATTGGCTGTTTCCTGGCCGGATGTTGCTATGGACTGCCCTGGGAAGGCGGCGCCTGCGCCGTGGTCTTCACCGATCCCCATACCTTGGCCCCCTCTGGCATTGCACTGCATCCCACCCAGCTCTATTCATCAGCCGCGCTTTTTGTTATTTTTGGGATCAGTATTTTAGTATGGCGTAAGCGGCGCTTTGCCGGGCAGGTATTTTTCACCTACGGCTTAATGCACGGCATGGCCAGATTGATAATAGAACAATTTCGGGGCGACTGGCGGGGCGAGGCTCTTATCTACAGCCTAACCCCCACCGCGCTTTTTGCTCTAGGATTTGCCTTGTTCAGCGCGGTTATGCTGGTTTATCTCTCTCGCAGATCTCGTTGAAAAGGAGGTGGGCATGGATTTTCCTCCAGAGCTTAGCTACAGCCAGGATCATCTTTGGGTGCGGGACGAAGATGACGGCGAGGTTGTGGTGGGCATCACTGAATTCGCCCAAGACCAACTGGGCAAAGTGGTCTATGTGGATCTGCCCGAGGAGGGTGAGGAGGTTAGTGCCGGGGAAGAGATGGGAGCCATTGAGAGCGCCAAAAGCGTGAGTGACCTCATCTGCCCGGTTTCCGGCGAAGTGCTCGAGGTTAATGATACCTTGGCCGACACGCCAGCCGTCATCAACGAGGACCCCTATGGCGACGGTTGGCTGGTGCGGGTGAAGTTGGAAAAAGTCTTGCCTGATGATCTTTTGTCAGCCGAAGAATATGAAAAGCAGATCAGCCAGTAAGCGCTGGTGCTAGTGGAACGCGCCCCCCTTCTCGGGATGCGCTACAGGGGTGCCGCCAGGTTGGCTGCCTGATTATTATTCACGCAGGCTTTGCGCCCTTTGAATGGCTGATGTCGCCCTGGATTCTGGCTAGGGCCATCCCCTTTTTCCACATGACAAGGAGCGCGGCGCCGGTAAGCGGAAAGTAAGTGGCCGCCCAGATTAAAAGACTATAGGCTAAGGCTTGTTGCCCTCCGGCGCCGGCCATTATCAGGGCCCAAGTCACCGCCAGTTGAAAAGTCCCGATATAGCCTGGTCCTGCCGGCACCGCGGCCCCCAAGCTGCCGCCGGCCATGGCCATCGCAGCCAAGAGCAGGCTCAAGGGCAATCCCACCGCAGGCAGAAACAGCCAATATATCCCCAGAAAGACCAGCCATATGATTAGCGAGAGAAAAAGGATGGCAGGCAAGCCGTGGGTCCGGCCCAGCATGGCAAGACCCTGGTGAAAGGATGTCAGTGCGCTAATCGCTTTTTCTTCCAGTCTCCTGGATAATTTTCTGGCCACACCGGATACCAGCTTCAAGGTGCCTTGGGGCCAGCGCCACAGCGCCGCGGCCAAGGCCATTACGCCAAGATAAACAACCAGCAAACCGTATCCGGCGGCTCTAAGATAGCTTACCGTGAATACGCCGGCTTTGGCTTCAGGATTGATGAATAATAGGGCCAGGAACAAAACCATCAGAAGAACCAAGCCGTCCAATACCCGCTCCACCACAACGGTGGCAAAGGCGCTGCTGGCGGGGAAATGCTCCAAACGGCCCAGCGCATAGGCGCGCACCAGTTCACCTAAACGGGCGGGCAACATATTATTGGCGCCGAAACCGATGATGTTGGCCCAGAACAGGTTGGCCAAGTTGGTTTTTTTGACCGGGGCCAACATCAAGCGCCAACGTAGGGCACGCAACCAAAGGCTGATAGCCAGCAGAGCATTAACGCCAACAAAATAGAGCCAGTTGATGCCCTGGATGGTTTTCCATAATAAGGCGAAATCCAATTCGCGTAGCACCCAGAACAAACAGGCCAAGCTGATGGCCAGGCCGATTATCACTTGGCGTTTCATGGTCGGTCGCCTTCGGCAGCTTTTTGGAAACGGGCCAATTGCTTTTGGAAATAGTCCAGACGCTCGCGAGGGCCGGCTTGCAGGGCGGCCCGGGAAGCTGCCAGGGCTTTGCCATATTGACCGTTAACATAATAAGCCTCGGCTAAGGTGTCCCATATATGGGGCAGCGGTGCTCGCTCGACGGCCGCTTGGGCTATGATTAATGCCTCGCGGGGCCTGCGCAGATCTTGCTCTTTGGCAGTAGCAAAAAGCCAGGCTATCGAGTTCAGTGCCTCTGGATTTTGGGGCGCCAATTGAACCGCCTTGGATAAATGACGGAACGCCTTGCGCTCGTCGCCTTTTTCTAAAGCCAAAACCCCCAACCCAAGGTGTATGTCCGGGTTCCTGGGATCGGCCTCCAACTTTTTTTCCAAAACGCGGGCCACCAACTGGCCACGCAAACCTTCCCCCAGGCTAAAATGGCTGGAGGCGAACCCCAGGGTGCTGATGGCGATCATGGCGGCCAGGTACCAGACGAGTCCTTGCCGGAGACGTCCGGCGTGGGCCTTGATCATATCCGGTTTGGCTTCGGCCCTTTGCAGATAATCCACGCGCTGGGCCACCGAGAAATGATGCCAGGAGGGCACGTCCCTTGTGTCGCCGGCGAGTCTGGCCACCTTTTCCAGGGCGCTGGCCAGGGGGCCGGCCGAGCCCATGAGCTTGAGCCCGTATAAATCGGCCTGGCGCTCGAAATTGCGCATGAAGTAGCCCATTATGAAGCGCAGATAAATTATAAGCAGCGCCACCAGAGGCAAGGCGATGAGAAGGCTGAATATGGCTCCGCCGGGGTTGTCTTTGCTGAAAAACTCGGCTCCCCAGCCGGTGCCGGTCAGCCAAAACAGCAATAGGTTTAGTCCGATGGAGATGGGCCCGGCCATGGCATAGGCCAAGACAAAGAAGCCTAAGAAAAACATCAAATATAAAACCAGATGCCGGTGGCGGACATGGCCCGCCTCGTGAGCCACTACGCCGGCCAATTCTTCCGGAGTGGTGGCTTCCACCAAAGCCGGAGTAAGCAGCAGGTAGCGGAAGCGGGGCGCCACGCCCAGAATGCCGGCGGTGATTAGGCGGCCTTGCATGATGGGCCAAGTCAAGACGGCGCTCACCCGAACCCCGGCCAGGGAAAGAATCCTCTCGGCCAAATCGCGCACCGGATCTTGGGGCCAAGCGCGGCAGCCCCACCAATAGCGCACCAGCCAAGGGAAGAACAGGGCCATGAGCGCCACGAAACACGCCAGGAAAACCAGATCGCCGGGATCGGAATCAAGCCAGGCCCGGGCGCTGGGCCAGAGCAGTTGCATGAGGTCCCTTAAAACCACCACGGCCAGCCAGGGGAAAACCACCGGCGCCACAAAGCGGGCTTGTCCCCACACGAACTGCGGCAGGGTCAGGCTCTGCTGGAAGAGCCGTTTTTCCAGAGGATAGGTTGCGCTCCAGACCAAGGTCAACAAGGCGAAATAAAGCACGACCGCGCAGAGGCCGGAAAGAGTCTCAGAGGATGCAATCACCCGGATGCCTATCAAATGGGCTTTTAGGTCAAAAAGAATGGTCATGCAAGCCAGGGCCGCCACGGCCAAGGCGTGAAGTTCGGTTATGGATCGGCGTCCCAACTTGGCTGGATCGGCGGGCGGCCGAGGACCAAAGGCGCGCCCCAATACCATAAGAACCCTTAGCCGGGCCACCACCCATAAGAGCAGCATGGCGCTCAGACAGGCGACGGCGGTTTCCCAGGGAGCCATTTCCGGAGTTGATGGGCGATACGCCTCCCAGACCACCATAATCAAGATGAAGGCGATTATCTGGGAAAAAAGCACGGGCGACTCCTCTGTACGAGGGGGAAGGGTCCTGGACAGGCGGGGCCCGGAAGGATGATCCGCCCGGGCCCCTAACCTGAGTATGATCTTGTGGCGGAGAGAGAGGGATTCGAACCCTCGGAGGAACTTGTCGCCCCTCACTCGCTTAGCAGGCGAGCACCTTCGGCCTCTCGGTCATCTCTCCGCGCGCCGAAATTTTATGTCAAGCGCCCCCGCACGGCCAGAGTTTGGGCGGCATGCCGGGGCCTATTTTAGCTTTGGCGGAGGGAGTAGGATTCGAACCCACGGAGCATTGCTGCTCAGCGGTTTTCAAGACCGCCGCCTTCGACCACTCGGCCATCCCTCCATTGCGCCGGCCATTGGGTGCCTCGCGCCGATCGGCCAGCAGCGGCCTCCAAACATCCCGCGGACTTGCCGGCCCTTGTCCCACAGGACCATGGGGGATCCTCGGCATTATCTACCACCCGCCCCTATAAGCGTCAACCGTTTAGCAACCTTGCCCCTGTTTAAGATAAATTGGCAAGGCCCCCGCCAACGACTGGCGATCATGAACAAAAAAACTGCTATTAAAAAAGTAGGCTTGCTTTTTGGTGTGAAGAATGTGTTAAAAATAATGCCATTGCTTCGATGGCTGGCCAGTGGACGTATTATAACTTAGTGGTATATTTCATTAGTTATATAGTTATGCCAGTTGGCGGCAACCAGCTTGCCCAAACTGGAGGAAAGGGGGGGATGTGGCTGCGGCAGCCCTTAAGCGCCGCAACCCAGACCCGCCCTTTTCCTTTTATGATGGGGATAGGATAGGGATTTGGTCGGCGATAGGCAGCTGGGGTTAACAAATAAAAGACAGCTTTATAGGCCATCAAACGGAGGAGTCACAACCATGACTTCAAACAAGGCGCCCAACGTTAGTGGCGTGGAGAGTTCGGGCCGCCGCACAGTCAACAGCCTGTGCGGCATGTGCGCCGTGCGCTGTCCCATCCAGGTGGAGGTGGAGGACGGCCGCGTTAAGTGGTTGCAGGGCAACCCCAACGACAAGGCCATGGAAACCAGCCTTTGCTCAAAAGGCGCCGCCGGTTTGGTCATGGAGTACGACGATGAGCGGCCGCAGCATCCCTTGATCCGCACTGGCGAAAGAGGTACGGGCCAATGGCGCCGGGCCAGTTGGGACGAGGCGCTGGATTACGTGGCCGGCAAACTCAAGGAAGTCATGGACGAATATGGCGGCAAGGGCGTGGTTCTTTCCGACCGCGGCGGGCCTTTTACCGATCTTACCAAGAGCTTTCTTAAGGCGCTGGGTTCGCCTAATTATTTCAACCACGATTGCACCTGCGGCCGTAACGCCCATCATGCCACCCAAAGCCTTTTTGGCATGGGGCGCACCGGCGCGGTTTATGACATCAAGAACACCAAGCACATTGTGCTTTACGGCCGCAACTTGATTGAGGCCCTGCAAGTCAAGGAAGCCAAAGAGTTCATCAACGCCATGTCGGCGGGCGCCAAGTGCACTTATATTGATCCGAGAGCCACCCTGACCGCATCAAAGGCCACCCGTTTCTGGCAAATCCGCCCCAACACCGAATATGCCCTCAATCTGGCCATGATCAACCATGTGCTGGAGGAAAAACTATATGATGCCGAGTTCGTGGATTGTTGGTGCACCGGCTTGGATGAACTCAGGCAAGCAGTGCGGCCCTACACCTTGGAATGGCAGGAACAGCACACCGGCATTCCCGCTGATGAGGTGAAAGCCTTCTTAAGGGAAATAGCCGCGGCGGCGCCCCGGGTCATGTTCCACGCCGGTTGGATGACGGCCCGGCATAGCCAAAGTTTTTACACCAGCCGCACCAGCCATATTTTGAACGCCTTGTTTGGCGCCATAGAGACGCCGGGCGGGGTTTGCCTTAGTAAAAAGGCCGCCGACGCCGGCAAAAAGGATATCAAGTCCCTGGCGGGCCGCATCCCCAAGGTCGAGGAAAAACGCGTTGACGGCTTGGGCTGGAAATATAAGCACTGGGACACCGGCCCGGGTCTATTGCATTTGCTTTTCCCGGCTATAGAAAGCGGTGATCCCTATCCCGTGGGGGCCTATATCGTCTACCGCCACGACCCCATGACCGCCTTGCCCGATCCCGATGAGCAGAAACGCTATTTTGACAAACTCAAACTCATAGTATCTATAGACGTAAACTACTCCGAGACCGGTTGGTACTCGGACGTAATCCTGCCGGAATCGACCTACCTGGAGAGGGCCAATATCATCGCCAGCAAGGGAGGCCTCAAACCCAGCTTCCAGATGCGCGATCAATGCGTGGCTCCGCGGTTCGATTCGCGACCGGCCTGGTGGATTTTCCGGGAGTTGGCCAAGCGCCTGGGCGTGGGCGAATACTTCGACTTCGAGACGATCGAGGAGATCTGGGATTACCAGCTTGAAGGCACCGGGGTCAGCTTGAAGGATCTTCGGGAGAAAGGCCTGGTATCCCTGGCCGCCAAACCCATATTGTGGGACCGGGCGGAAGGATTGAAATTCAAGACGCCTTCCGGCAAGATCGAGTTTATCAGTCAGAAGCTCACCGACGCCGGCCTGCCCTCCATCGCACCCTTCCAGCCACCCAAGGAATTGGCGGAGGATGAGTTCCTCCTCCTGTTCGGGCGCAGCGCGGCCCATAATCACGGCCACACCATGAACAATCCCTTGCTTCACGAGCTTTCGCCGGAAAATGCCTTGTGGCTGCATCCTGACCGGGCCTCGGAACTGGACATAGGCGATGGGGATTTGGTGGAAGTGATGAGCGACGGATACAGCGCCAAGGGCAAGGCCAAGGTAACGCCCTGGATTCACCCTGATGCCGCCTTCCTGCTTCACGGATATGGCCGCACAATACCTCTGCAAACCAGGGCATATCAAAAAGGCATAGCTGACCAGCGTTTACAAAAGGGGCTTTTGACAGTATACGACCCAGCCGGCGGCGGCAATGTCTTGACCGAATGCACCATCCGTGTGCGCAAGGCCTAGGAAGATAGGAGCGGCGACATGAGTAAATATTTCCTGCTGCAAGATTCAGAGCGTTGCATAGGCTGCCAGGCCTGCGAAGTGCACTGCAAGACCAACAAGAGCCTGAGCGTGGGGCCGGCTCTCTGCCAAAACATGAGCGTGGGTCCGGTGGAGGTGGGGGGGGTTCCCCGGGTGCGCTTCGTGTTCATGCCCTGTTTCCATTGTGAAGAGCCCTGGTGCCTCAATGTCTGCCCGTCGGGCGCGATTAAGAAGCGCGATGCGGACGGCATCGTCTATATCGAGCCGGCGCTTTGCATCGGCTGCAAGAGCTGCATCACCGCTTGTCCTTGGGGCGCCTGCCAATGGAATCCGACCACTAGCAAGGCGGTCAAGTGCGATTACTGCAAGGACCGAGTGGACCAGGGACAGAAGCCTGCCTGTGTCACCAAGTGCCTGACCCAATGCCTGCAATTCGGTGAGGCCACCAGGCTGCCAGACCACCGTCGGGAGCGCTTCGCCAAAACTGTAGCGGCCGATTCCTTCAGCCTGAAAGACATGCCGGCAGGCCGTTAGGGCTCAACTTGGCACAGGAAACGCTGCCAGCGTTTCCTAACGGTAAGGTTGTTTAAATGGAAGCCTACACCACTGGACTATCCCTCATGTTGGGGCGGTTGCTCACCTCCTGGTGCCAGGAGTTGGATTCGGCCACGGCAGAGCGCTATCTGGAAACCGGGGGGTTTCAGGGCTTAGTACGTGCCGCCCGCAATCCGGCGCTGGAGGTTATCGCGGAGTTGCGCACCAGCGGGTTGCGCGACCGGGGCCCTTCGGTGGAGCCGGTTTATTTGACCTGGCAGCGGTTTTCCCGCCAGAGCGCTTCCGGAACCCTGGTTGTGGACGCCTCACAATCGGACCCCCGGGCGCAAAACGGAGCCATGCTGTTGGGAAGTAACCCCTTTGGCCTGCTGGAGGGGCTCCTGGTTGCGGCCCATACCTTTAGCACCTCGAAGGTTGTAGTACTTCTGCCCAGCGAACTGGCTGGTTACGAGGCTGATCTGCTTAACGCCTTGGAGATGACCGGCTATCTGGCCATGAACCTGGAAAAGGACTTAAAAATTGAAATCAGGCGGGATGCCTCGCCCTCCATTTGGGATCAAGGCCAAGGGTATGAGCAAGAGGGCCAAACACTGGTCCACAATCTGGAGACTTGGTATCACATCGCCCTCATCATGTCGTTGGGGGCTGAGCGCTATAAGGTCCTGGGCCAGGAGGGCCACATCGGCACCTGGCTTTTGACCATTGGCGGCGCTGTGGCCAAGCCTGGCTTGGTTGAGGTGCCTCTGGGCGGCCAGCTCTGGAAAGTGGTGGAATCTTTGGCCGGCGGTGTGGCCAAAAAGGCCGAAGCCGTGGCGATTTCCCTGGATGGGGGCATGGGCGGCTTTTTGACGGTCGAAGCTGCTGCAAACTTGCCGTTGGCCCCCGAGGAGCTGGCTGCGGCCGAGGTGACCAACAGCCCTTCAACGGTTTGGG
>Ga0307423_1001128_pt1 | contig 16588 bp, 13 predicted proteins | sample SalMarWE160310MG_FD_202154 | JGI IMG/M metagenome (GOLD analysis project Ga0307423, IMG submission 202154) | Salt marsh sediment microbial communities from the Plum Island Ecosystem LTER, Massachusetts, United States - WE1603-10 | ecosystem: Environmental > Aquatic > Marine > Intertidal zone >...
CCATCACTATTAAGATTGAGCTTTGATGCTATTGGATTAGCGCGCGCTATTTTAATCGATGACTTAATAAGAGCAAAAACTGTGCATAAGAAGGCCGCCCCCATCGGAAGATCCCACCTTTGCAAGGTAAAGAAGAAGAAACGCAAGGCATAATTTCTTTTTATCCATCGTAGCAAAATAAAGAAAGGAAAAAACTTGAAATGCTGACGATTGAAGAGGGCACACGTTATTGGGAACCCATCGTTGATTATAAGCAGTTTTAAAGGTGAAGTGGGTTCGAACGTGCTGAAAAAAGGTTTTAAGGCGATAACAAGTGAAAGCGACCGCAAAGCAAAAAAATAGCCCCCCGTTCACAAAAAGCGATGCAGTTTCAACTTATTGCGCCGTTCAAGCAGTCACCTGGACAACAATTAGCAGTGAATCAACTTGTTGATAATTTTTCCAAGAAGGAAAAGCAGACGTTGCTTGGCATCACCGGAAGCGGTAAAACTTTCGTTATGGCTAACTTAATTCAGAGATTGCAAAAGCCTGCTCTCATTATAGCTCACAATAAAACTCTTGCTGCTCAACTTTATGCGGAACTCAAAGAGTTTTTTCCTCACAATCGCGTGGAGTATTTCATCAGCTTCTACGATTACTACCAACCCGAATCATACATGCCCACGACGGACATGTATATCGAAAAAGACTCCAGTGTAAACGCTCAGATAGAGAAGATGCGGATGCATGCGGTCTCCAGCATCGTCAGCCGAAGAGATACAATAATAGTTGCAAGCATAAGTTGCATCTACAGCTTAGGTAACCCTGATGACTTCAAAACGATGGCTCTTGGGTTAAAAAGTGGTCAGTTAATGACGCGCAAACACCTTATTCGCGCTTTAGTTGATATGCAGTACGAACGAAACGACATGGCGCTGGAGCCTGGAAGGTTTCGTGTGCGCGGAGACACTGTGGATGTGATACCTTCTTACGAAGAAGACATATTGCGCGTCGAGTTGGAAGGTAGCAGCGTCAAAAAAATCAAGGAAGTCAACTCAGTCACTGGCGACTCAAAAGGCGCCATCGACGAATTTACTCTCTATCCAGCAAGGCAGTACGTAGTTCCCGAGGAGAAGCAACAGCGCGCCCTTCAGCAAATAAAGAAAGAACTTGAAGAAAGATTGCCTAAATTGCCGCCTCTGGAGGCTCAAAGGCTTAAGCAAAGAACCAACTTTGACCTAGAGATGATACGGGAAGTCGGTTTCTGTAGCGGAATGGAGAACTACAGCAGACACTTCGACGGCCGCAATCCCGGAGAACCCCCCTTCACTTTAATGGATTATTTTCCGAAGGATTACTTGTTAATAATTGATGAGAGCCATCAGACTATCCCGCAGGCGCGGGCTATGTACAACGGCGACTATGCTCGCAAGAAAAATCTAGTGGACTTCGGCTTCCGCTTGCCCAGCGCCTTCGACAATCGCCCGCTTAAATTCGAGGAGTTCGAGCATAAAATGGGTAAAACACTCTTTGTTTCCGCTACTCCCGCAGAGTATGAGCTACAGCTCAGTGGAACACCAGTAGAGTTGATTACGCGACCTACCGGATTATTGGATCCTGTGGTGGAGCTTCATCCAATTGAGGGGCAGATGCAGCATCTCATGCAAGAAGCGAAAAAAGCGAGTGACGAGGGCAACCGGGTTTTAGTGACGACTTTAACAAAGCGGATGGCAGAAGACCTAACGGATTATCTTGTTAAAGAAGGATTCCGTGTGAGATACATGCATTCGGAAGTGGATAGTTTAGATCGCATCGAACTTGTGCGGCAACTTCGCGTCGGAGACTTTGACATTCTTGTGGGAATCAACCTTCTTCGCGAAGGCTTAGATATACCGGAAGTCGCCAGAATATTCATCTTGGACGCAGATAAGGAGGGTTTCCTTCGGGACGAGCGCAGCCTCATTCAAACCATTGGGCGCGCGTCAAGGAACGTAGATGGCAAAGTTGTTCTCTATGCCGATGTTAAAACCCAGTCTATAAAGAGAGCAATGGCAATCACAAAATATAGGCGTCAATTCCAAATGCGATTTAATAGAGCTCACGGTATTACTCCTAAGACCATCGTGAAAAAAGTCTCCCAGAAAGAGAGAATAATTAAAGGCGTAAAACACATGGCTAAGTCGGATGTTCAGAGGCAGATAATTGAATTTGACTCTGAAATGAGAGAGGCTGCTGAGAGACTAGATTTTGAACGAGCAATCCAGCTTAGAGATGCCATTAGGGATCTTTCGCAATCATTGAAGGCGAAAGCCGAGAAGTGATGGAAAATTACATTAAAACGACAATAAAGTTGAAATGGGTAAGTTTTAGGTTTATTCTAATCCTTGAAAACGTAACATAGGTATGAAATAATGAGAGATAGCATTTTCGTTAAGGGTGCTCGTGAACATAATTTAAAGAATATTGACGTAAAAATGCCCCGTAACAAGTTAATCGTAATTACTGGGTTATCTGGTTCGGGTAAGAGCACTCTGGCTTTTGACACAATATATGCTGAGGGGCAGCGTAGGTACGTAGAGAGCTTGTCTGCTTATGCCCGGCAGTTTCTGGGGCTGATGAAAAAGCCTGATGTTGACTCGATAGAGGGGCTTTCGCCTGCGATTTCAATAGAGCAGAAGAGCACAAGCAAGAATCCACGTTCTACGGTGGGTACAGTTACTGAGATTTACGATTACCTCCGTTTGCTTTTCGCTCGTGTTGGCACTCATCACTGTCCTAAATGTGGAAGTTCGATTCGTCCTCAGAGTCCCGAGAACATAACTAGCTTGGTTATGACAGAGCAGGGCAAAACATTGGTTTTCCTAGCGCCCGTAATCAGGGGCATTAAGGGTACACACGAGCAGGTTTTAGATGATCTCAAAAAAGAGGGTTATACCAAAATCCGCGTAGACCAGAAAATCTACGATAGCGATACGGTCAAAGAAGAGGCACACCTGGTCCGCTATGAAAAACACTGGATAGAAGCTGTCATAGACACCGTGAAAATTGATGAGGAAGAGCGTTCCAGAATAGCAGAAGCAGTGGAACAGGCGTTACGGCTAGGTAAAGGAACCATGATTGTGATTGACGCTGAAAACGTTGATGCAGGCAAGACGCGGGAGCTAGAGCGGTTTCAGGGTGAAACGATGTACAGCACGTTTGGTGCCTGCCCGAATCATCCAGAAATCGTTTTTGAAAGCCTGGAGCCGCGCATGTTCTCATTCAATTCACCCTATGGAGCCTGTCCCACATGTCACGGATTAGGTGAAATCCAGGAGGTTTCAGCTGACCTCATAATCCCAGATAAAAACAAAAGCATTATGGACGGAGCCCTACGAGTTTATGGCCGAATGGATCTTACTTGGAGAGCTCAACAACTAGCTCTTGTAGGAAAAAAACACGGTTTTGACCTCTTCACCCCCATTAGGCAATTCACTCAGAAACAGCTCGACGTACTATTATACGGAGACAAAGAACCGCTAAGTGGAAACTGGTCGAACGGCGCCAACATGTGGATGCGTGATGGTTGGGAAGGTGTGATTCCCCAAACGATGAGGTTGTATCAGCAAACCGAGAGCGAATGGCGAAAAGAGGATATTGAAAAATTCATGAAGTCTCGTGTATGCAATACCTGCATGGGTAAGCGTTTACGCCCCGTGGTTCTTGCTGTGAGAATTTTGGATAAGAGCATTATTGATGTAACTGATCTTTCAATTGAAAAGACCGTGGATTTTTTCAAGGATTTGCCATCAAAACTAAATGAGAGAGAAATTACAATCGCGAAGCAAGTGCTTAAGGAAATTAATGAGCGGTTGAGTTTCCTCAAGAATGTTGGACTGGGTTATATTTCGCTTTCTAGGGCAGCGCGCACGCTATCTGGTGGTGAAGCCCAGAGAATTCGTTTAGCCACCCAAATTGGCAGCAATCTTATGGGTGTTCTGTATATTTTAGACGAGCCCAGCATAGGTTTGCATCAAAGGGATAATGCTAAGCTCATAAGCACCCTTCATCGGTTAAGAGATTTGGGAAATACGTTGATAGTAGTAGAGCATGATGAAGAGACGATACTAAACGCAGATTATATTGTTGATATGGGTCCAGGTGCTGGTGTTCACGGTGGACACGTTGTTTCTGAAGGTCCGCCCTCTGAAGTTATGACCGACAAGAAAAGCCTAACGGGGAAGTATCTCTCGGGAGAGATGAAGATTGAGGTGCCGTCGGCTAGGAAAAAACCTGTTGGCTACATGAAGGTTACAGGTGCGGAGGAGAATAATCTCAAAAGACTTGAGGTGTGTTTGCCTCTTGGGGTTTTATGTGGAATTACCGGAGTTTCAGGTTCGGGAAAGAGTACTCTTATGAATCTAACAGTTATGCCTGCTTTGAAACAATTGTTTGGGGAGACTGTTGAGAGCGTCGGAAAACACGTTAGCTTGGAGGTTCCTTCTTTCGTTAAGAGTGTTATTGTTATAGATCAGGATCCCATAGGGAGGACTCCCAGAAGCAATCCTGCTACTTACACTAAACTCTTCGATCAAGTGAGGAAACTTTTTGCATCCACTAAGGAGGCAAGGGCTCAGGGGTACACTCCTGGGAGATTCTCGTTTAACGTGAAAGGGGGTAGATGCGAAACCTGCCGTGGCGATGGAGTGTTGCGTATTAGCATGAACTTTTTACCTGACGTTTATGTGCAGTGTGATGAGTGTCATGGAAAACGATACAACAAGGAAACACTTAACGTGCTTTACAAAGGCAAGAATATAGCAGAAGTGTTGGATATGACAGTGGAAGAAGCGGCAGAATTCTTCAAAAATGTTCCAATTGTTTCACACAAATTGCAGACGCTGATGGATGTCGGTTTAGGTTACATCAAGCTAGGGCAAAGCTCCACTACGCTTTCTGGTGGCGAAAGTCAACGCATCAAAATTACTCGTGAACTTAGCAAACGTAAGTCAGGTCATGTTGTTTACATGTTAGATGAGCCTACAACTGGGTTACATTTTGACGATACAAAACGTCTTATCAGAGTTTTAAATCGGTTGGTGAAGAAGGGAAACACTGTGTTTGTTATAGAGCACAACTTAGATGTGGTTAAAAGCTGTGATTATTTGATTGATTTAGGTCCAGAAGGTGGCGAGGCAGGCGGGGAAATTATTGCTAAAGGAACACCAGAAGAAGTCTCTGAAAATAATCAGTCCTACACGGGAAAATTCCTAAAAAGAATGCTTGCGAAGAATAATTGAGAAGACTTAAGTGGCGAATTATTTCCGATGATAGCAATCAAGTCCCCTTCAGATTTCAAAGGCTCTGATGTTCCGAGGGAACCAGGAGTCTACTTGTTTAAAGATGAAGCAGAGGAAATTTTGTATATTGGGAAAGCTAGAAATCTTCGTCTGCGAGTTCAAAGCTACTTCACAAATAACGATAAACCACCTAAAACTCGAAAATTGATTACTCAAATAAGAAACATAGACTGGATCATAGTTAACAACGAAGTTGAAGCTCTTCTATTAGAAAACAAGCTTGTTAAGCAACACGCACCCAAGTACAATATCAATCTTAAGGATGCCAAGACTTACGCTTATATTGCCCTCACACGCGAGCCTTTTCCCAGAATTTTTGCGTCAAGAAAGACCTCGCCTAAACTTGAGTCTTTTGGACCATACACTGACGGTTTTGCAAGGCAAGACCTACAAAGGGTTGTTGTAAGATTATTTAAACTTCGAAACTGTAAGAAATTTCCTAAACGCGCCTGCCTTAACTATCATATCGGCTTGTGCACAGCTCCTTGTATAGGCAACGTAACAAATGAACAATACGCAACCCAAGTTGAACATGCACGTTCCTTTTTGAAGGGAAACTATGAAAAAACTAGTGCTGCCCTATTTGACAAGATGAAAAATGCCTCCAAAGAAATGAATTATGAACGAGCGCTGGAATTGCGTAATCAAATTGCGTCAATAAAGATACTTAGGGAGCGTCAAATTGTTGATAACGAGCGGCATTTTGACCAAGATCTGATGGTGTTTAGACGTGTTGGCGAGAGGTTATTTGTGGTTCAAATGGGCGTGCGAAAAGGAGTATTGTTAGGTAAGAAGGATTTCTCTGTAGATTATTCTCCATTTGCAGAACAAGAATTCTTGAAAGCTTTTTACTCCGTTAACCTGATTCCCCGAGAGATGTTGCTCAATAAGTCCTGTTGGGAAAGCCCTTCAGAGAAAAAGGCTTTGGAAGAGTTTCTCGCCTCAAAAAGAGGCGCTCCAGTTAACATAGTTATACCGAGAAGAGGAGAAAAACTGTTTCTGATACGATTGGCAGAGAAGAACATCGAATACACACTCAACAAAGACAGTGTACTTGGTGATTTGCAGTTCGCGCTTAACCTGCCAAGTTTTCCCCACGTTATAGAGTGTTTTGATGTATCTAACCTAGGACAGGAACACGTTGTGTCTGGTATGGTTCGGTTCACGGATGCGAAGCCTGACAAGAGCCAATATCGTAGATTCAACCTTGGTGTTGATGGGCAGGATGATTTCGCTGCAATGAAGGAGGCGGTGACGAGAAGGTATAGGCGGCTATTAGAGGAGAATAGGCAGATGCCTGACTTGGTGGTTGTTGATGGCGGTCCGGGGCAGGTTTCTGCGGCATTATCAGCCATGAAGTCGCTGGGATTGCAGCTTCCGCTTATTGGTTTAGCAAAGAAGCATGAAGAGATTTTTCTGCCAAACGAGTTGACGCCGCTGCGGTTAGCAAGGAACAGTCGAGTTATGCTCTTTCTAAGGCAGATTCGAGATGCAACTCACAACTACTCGATCAGCTATAATCGCAAGAGACGACAAATGAAAATGAGAGAAGAATTTCAAAAGTAATTTTGCAGGCGGGTTCTTTGAATTGCTATTCAGTTGATCTAAAACTGTTTTTTAGGCTCAGAATCAGGGTTAGTACTCGTATTCTCCTTTTGGGGAGAATTGATGACGGCACAAAAAATAGTTATGCAATAGGAAAATAGGGGTTGCCGTTACGGTGGGTTTAGTCGATTTCGGCTGTAGTTTCCTCTATTGGCTTTGGTGGCGGTGTTGTGGTCATGGTGTAGCCTATCCATGCGCCTATTGCGAGTATATCGATGAATCCTATGAAGACTAGGGTTGCTATAAGCCAGAATTTGATGTCTGAGGCTGCTCCGATGCTGAGAAAAGAGGTGATGTAGGGTCGTAGAAAAAGAGAAAGCCGATGTAGGCTATCCCTATGAGAACGCAAATTATGAGTATTAAGCCGCCTATTGTTTGGTCTTTGCTCGTAGTTTCACCCCCTGCTGGTGTTTTTCTGCCAGGTTTGTTTTTCGTTGGCGGTTTGTTTGTTACAAATTATGTGTTTTTGTTTGATGGTTTTTTGTGTGTTTTGTTTTTGGTGAAAAATGTCTTTTGTTGGTGAATTTTGCGATGGTTTTTTTGCTATGATGGGGAACCTGTTTGTAGTGGGCGATAGTTCTGTGGTGGATCAGCTTTGAGCAGAAGGGTTTATATGTAAATTTTATTTTACACGAAGGAAGTTGGTTATTATGTCCGTGACTGAGAAAGACATCCGGAAAGTCTTGCTTAAGCATCCTTGGCTACCTCGTGATTACGCGAAGCGCATAGCTGAAGACTTGAAGCGCAAAAACACAAGCAGCCCTGAAGCTCTCAAAACATACAATAGAGAATATCAAAGGCTACGTAGGGTTGAAAAGAGAGGAGAAAAGGAAGCGCTCTCTGATGTTGCAGGAGTCGTTTCCGGCAAGTATCTGAAAAAGAAAAATCAACTAACAGAATAAGAATTTGGTTAACGCGCTACAAACGGGCTTATTTTCAGTTTGCTGTTTGGGATGCGGTTTTTGATTGGTACTCTCTTATAACTGCTACTGTGGCGAAGACAACCGTTAACGCGAGCAGGCTGAGGGTTACGGTGCTAAGCGTAGAAGTGGGTATGGACTTTTATGGTCAGTATATTATTAGGTGGCCTTCTGACTGTTTCATGGCTAAGCCGTGTTTTTCAATTATTGGTTTGCTGCATTCTACGCAGTCTTTATCATATGGCAAAGTGAGGCTTATCTTGTAATCGGCTTGTGAATGGTTCTCAAACAATAAGTGTCCTTGGATTGGAACCTTTTGTTTCCAAATTAACTGGATTTCGGTTAAGACCGTCTTCACTTTTTCAATATTCATGATGCTTCAGGTGTAGCAGCGGAAATTCAAGGTGACTATGGTTTGCCGGGGCTCTGGATAGCGAAGTTATAGGAGAACAGAGAAAACGACGAACGTATGTAATCAAACGCCTTTGGACCCAATTTTCTTAAAAATAAATTAGCCCCTTATGCTTTTACGTTCTAATCGTTAACAATACAAACTTTACAAAAACTACTATTAGAACAACAGTACCAGAAAAACAACTAACAAAAAAGAAGTTAAGCTCTTTAACACGTCTTCAACAATATACGCTCAGGAACCCCGTCCTTTTCAACAACCAAAAGCGTCATACCTTCCGTTTCCCCGATCTCATCAAGAGGCTTCAAACCCTCACGAGCCTTCTGCAAAATCAACAAACGCTCCTGGTGACTACGCACAACAGCCTCTATAGCAGTAAGCTCATCCAACGGATTAGCCTGTAACACCACCTTCACACTACCCACCTGCACCTCGCCAAAACTCTCAACCGACAAATTCTTCCCCGCAAGCCTCGTAACCACCTGCCTAATCCTCTTCGACTTTTCCGCCAAACCTCTTATTTCATCAAGACGCCGCAGATTTTCACCCAAAGTACTCTTAGTCCGCGATATCTCATTCTCCAAAATCCCCTCTAACTCGTCAACCGACTCAAATTCCCTAATCACAACTACCACTATGGTCAACCTCTTACATCTTATAAACATGAATAAGAAACAAACAGAATTAAGCGTTGTTAGTCGCCAAACAAGATTTATACTTAACAAAAATTTAGTCGATCAACATTCAAGAATCACCGAAGCTTTCTCCACAATAAATATTCTCACTTCACAACCGTTAAGTTCACACAAACAAGAAATTCTCTTAGAACAAACATGAAAAGCATAGACGGCATAGGTAACACCGTTCTAATCATCATGGCTGCAGCATCATTCATCTCATTAGTAGCTGTCCTCAGCCTAGACAACCTAGTCAACATGAGCCTTCCTTCCTACGGACTCGAATTTAACTATAGTTGGGCTATGCCCTACTGGAACATGATAGCCCTCGTTTTTGTAATGTCATGGCTCAGCATAATAACCGCGATAGTTTTCGAAGTATACCGAATGAAAGCTATTCGAAAAGAAGCAGAAAATAAAGACGAATAGAAGAAAAACCACCTAATTCATAAAATACCCCCAGTCAACGTACAACCCCAACTCAAAATTTCATAGAAATTCTAAAAGGACGGCAAACCCACTACAAAAAAATCTGGCGTAAAAAATAAATCCTATCCCAGTATGGAATTTTCATTCATAAACAAAAACAATATGAACCAAGACCCTAACTCTAAACTAGCCGCAAAATAAACACAGCGCAAAAAAGGATCAAAATGAAATCAAACACCAAGCAAATAGCCAAACAACGATTACAAATTCTGTTTAACCAAGCCAAGAAAGTCTACAGCCATAATCCTCAACTCTCCAGCCGCTACATAACAACAGCCAGAAAAATAGCAATGGCAGCTAAAATATCCTTACCCACTGAGATTAAGCGGCAAATATGCAAGAAATGCAATACGCTGCTCGTTCAAGGCGACAACTGCCGCGTGAGGATAAGACAGAAAAGGGAGCCCCACGTGGTGATTACGTGTCTAAACTGCGGCAGCAAAACGCGCATACCGCTAAAAAAGAAACTTGGAGAAAAACAAACTTGATTGAGATAACCACCCGAATGAAACGTCACGTCCGGCATAAGCTGAAGGACGAAAAACCCACTATATGGATAGGTAAAGAAGGCTTAACGCCGCAAATCTCGGTTGATATCGACAAGCAACTGAACAAACACAGGATGCTTAAAGTCAGAATCCTGAAAACCGCTTTACAACAAGAAACAGCCAAATCAATCGCCACAAAAGCCGCTGAAGAAGCCGAAGCCGCACTTGTCGAAGTCAGAGGACACGTTTTCATTCTCTACAGACGCCGCAGGAGACAATCTCCCAGCCCTTAACAAACCAGCATATTTGGGATCCTAATAGAGGTTCGTTGAAGAAAATAGGAGGGGTAGGATCGCTATTGGCGGTTTTCAGCGTCAATAGCATATAGAAAGCGCGCGGTAGGCAGATTTGGGTTTCTGTGGCGTTTGGGCTTTCTCTTTCGAAGTTATCGGTATTTTTCGAGTAAGAGCGTATTTTTTGAGTGTTTTTTGGGGGTTAATGTGTAAAAAATGGTTTTTTGTTGGGTATAAGTTTGATATGACCCGTTTAAACTCCTGAAAATTGTTTATCTCCTTGTTTTTGCCGTATTCGCATTTGGGTCGCGAGTTTTTAGCACAAATGTTATATTTACCCTGTTATAGAAGACTTTCCCACGAGGGGAAAAAATGAAGACAAAAGTCTTAACGATCTGTCTTATTTTGATTTTAACCATTGCGTGCGTTGAATTGATTGCATCTGCTCAGGGTGCAGTTGGCGAGGGCGATTGGTTTACAGACTATACGGTGGAAAACGCTGGCACAGGGGAATTAATGGTGGAAGTAAATTTTGCTTCAGACGTAAACAGAACGGTTGCTCCAATATTCGGAAGCTCAGACTTGGCGGTGACATTCACGGTAAGTATACCTGCATCTTCACCTAACACTCTCTTAAAATTGAAAACGGCAATGATACACTCTGACACTCAAGACGTCTATTGGAAACTTGTAACTCAAGATTACCAGCTAAACACAAACTACAACCCGAATTCGTTGGAAGTAACCTTCTTTCAAGCGAAAGGCAACTTAACCATGACGCTGTACGGCAAAGTTCCACCGAATGTCGCAAAAGACATACCAGTATCCTACATCGTAGTTACACTTTACAGTCCAGCCGGCGAAACTCTAGATCAAATCAGAGTGACAGTGGTCAGCGCTGAAACGAGCAATTATCAACAGCTTCTGGCGGAAAAACAAGAAACGTTGAAGTCTTTTAAGGACAGCGGGGCAGACGCAGGATTCGTTGAACTCTACGAAAACGTTCTCAACGAATCCGTAGTCCAAGCAAACTTGGGAAACGTCGAAAGCGCAATCGGCATGCTAAACTCTTTAGACACGAGGAGCGCGCCTTCTTCAGGCACTTTGGAAGGTCTCTTCTTACCTGTGGTGGGAGTCTTGATTGCTTTGGTGGCGGTGTTCGGAGTCATGTTCCTGCGGGGACGCGGAAAACTGCAGTACGTTACGATGGTTCTGGAAGACCAAATCAGAGACCTAGAAGGGCTAACGCTGCGCGCGCAAAGAGTTGACCGAACTATTTCAACAAGTTTAGAAAGCGTCAAAGACAGGCTTAAAAACATAGTTGGGATGTGAACATCACGAGGACATACCAAAACAGCGTACAGTTGATAGGGCTAGGTTCAGCGGGAACAAACATAGTAGAAGCGTTCTTGAAAAACGAGCGAACCATGGAGCTGCTGAAGGGCGACATCACGCGCCTTTCCCTTTTAGCCATAGACATAGCTGACCCTGAAATCCGCGCCCTACAGGAAAGCTACGACAAAATCGCGGAGTCAATGATTAAAGCAGGCATACCCGCCGAAAGGCTACGGCTCATCGCACAGTCAGTTAAGTTTCCAACAGCCGAAGCGATGTTCGACTTCATCAACCAAAAATACAACGAATACCTAATCAAAGAAGGCGCCACGCTTAACTTTCACCCATGGCTGGATTCAACAATGGCTATCCCTCCAATGGCGGGAGGCGCAGGCAGAAGACGAGCACTGGCGAAGGCAATATACGCGCTTAACTACTATCAACTCGGCATAATCAGAAACTTTGTAAACTCCTTCAAGGAGCAAGCGCTCTCATCAATAATCACTCCAACAGTTATTGTGATTTACGGGTTAGGCGGAGGCACAGGAAGCGGAGTGTTTTTCGATTTCACCCGGCATCTGCGCAAGGTTCTAGGATCAGGCGTGCCCATAATCGCTTTTGTGATAGCTCCATGCAGCGGAGACGACCCGCCAGCAAAAGGCTGCTCAGCCTTCATGGCTATGAACGAGCTGTCCCTGATGCTGAACGCGGAGTACAACGAGTACGTCACAAACAACTTTGGTGAATGCTACCGGAACCCGTTAAATGCGCTCATTTACTTGCCGCTGCTGCCAGCGTACTCGAAGGTAGGTAACATCGTTGCTGCCCGAAGAGAAATGGATGAGATGATTGTGGACATGCTTTACGTGTTGATGGACTTTGACTTGGCTGACCTGCTGGGCGGAATAGGAACAGAAGTTGGTCTCACCGAAAACTACGTTCACACTTTGGGAATGGTGAAAGTTACTTATCCGATTGACAAGTACATTTCAGCCTTCAAAATTGACTACGAAAAGAAGCAGATGTTGTATGAGCTTAGAAGAGAAAAACTTGACATCATGGACAGAATCAACAAGATAATTGATGGCAATTATGAAGAAACGCGGAAGCTCTACAAGAACTATCTTATAAAATGCGGCACTTACGACGAAGAAAAGTTTGAGGAGAAAATCAAAGGCGTAATCTACAGCAATCCGCGGCTTGAAGAAAACTTGGCTTTGCACGTTAAGGGCATAGAACTTCAGGCGAAAAGCTGGATCAACGAGCTGATGGGGTACCTTACAACAATCAGGATGATGGGCAAGATCGGGCCAATAGAGGAAGCCATAATAGACTTGACACTTCACAAGAAAGGCTCCAGAAAAAGAGACAACTTGGAAAGCTTGCTCACTAACTTCACGAAAACATACCTTGATTTCCATGAAAGCAAAACAGGCATATTCGAACGCTTGACACAGCTGATTCCAAGCTCGCAGGTGTTCACGGTAAGGCAGAAGAAGATTCTTGAGGACTTCATGAATCTATCGGAACTAGCTGACAAGGCTCTCCAAATCTTAAGGCACTACGACGAAACAAGGTATTTCACTGAAGCCCTAATCAGGTATTACGAGGCGCTTCCCGACTCAAAAGCTGAACTGGAAGAGCTGAAGAGCATCCAATCGGAGCTGTCAACGCTTTACCTCGTAGTGCAGCTGATGCTTAGAACGCCGTTTGACGAAGCAAAAATCATCGATGAGTACCTAACGTACCTGAACGAAATCATAGAAAGATACATCAACAAGAAAGGCGTGGTCGACTGCGAACTGCTGAGAATAGAAGAGATGATTAAGCGGAAAGAATTCGACAGGTCAAAACAGCAACGCGAGGTCAAGAAGATTCTCAGCATGAAAAGGTACGCCAGAGAACAGCTCAGGAACATTGAGCGCGACATCAAGAGGATTCAGGAAGAGCACTCTTTCGTCTGTGAAGACCTAGCAAAAGTGGAAAGCATAATCCGCTTGTACGACGAGCTGGCTAAAAAGATTGAGGTCACCTCCACTTACCGCAAGAGACTAAACAAAATCGTGGACTTGTACAATGAGTACGCAGCGAGGATTGCTGAGATAACTAAGCCTAAGGAGTTCTACGAGAAATCCGCGGAAATCACAGAAACCGAGCGAATAAAAATTATCTTCAAAATCTTGACTGAACAGGAAGAAACGCTTACTGAAAAGAAGATAATCAAAGACATACTTGACATGCAGCACTACAAGGATTACATAAAGAGCCTAGTACGCGTATTCAAGACCCCGAGCGTCATGGGGTTCAAGCCAACCTACAAATCAGACTACATCTGGGTAACCGTTGAAGCACCAGCTAAACTGTGGAGCGAAGACCTATCACAAGAACTCTACACTGCGCTAGCCGCGTACGTCACCAGCGAAGTTTCAAGAACAATAACCGTCCGCGTAATCGAATCCCGCGAGCCGTGGGTAACGCGGGTCTTGGTTGTGGGCGGCAGAGGAAAACCCGAACATCTGGAAGCCTACGATGAAATGCAACTGTTGTACAGCAAGTCAAACGACTTCGAGAGGCATCTTTCACGCTCCTATCTGCTTGAGCACGGCGTCGCAGCAACACAAATCGTTAACAAGATAAAGAATGGATATCAGGCGCCGAAAAAAGAAGCAAACGATAAAAAGTAGCCTTAAGCGATCCCTAAACTCTTGGCGATAGCTCGCCAATCATCCTCTTTTATTGAACCTTTTTTCATCACGAAACTCTTTATTGCTTTCACTTTTTTCTCCATAGCCGTGAACGTTTCGGTTGTGTCGAAGCCTCCGACGAGCATGACTAAGTCTACTCGGTCATTGGCGTCTTCCACGTACACGGGTTCACTTATGAAACCAGTTTGGAGCGTGGCCTTTTCTTTAAACCAGTCGGCAATTTCCAGCTCAATTTTTTCTCTGGTCAACGTTTCTTTAAGCTGAAGAGGCAAACGAAGCAGAACGTAAACAACTGACGCGGTCGCCAAATCAAACTTCAGAAGCGGTCGGGACAACGCGGAGTCAAGCATGTTTTTGATGGAGCCGTACATGCTGAAGCTGGCTCCTGTAGCTGAAAGCACCGTGTACATTCTAACGTCAAAAGCCCTCGACAACTCGGAAAGTTCTTGAACAAACGTTTCTTTAGCCGCCACCATCTCCAACAGGTAATTAAAGAAAACTTTGCCTTTCAGCACCGCGCCTTTCCTGTCTACTCCCACGTAGCTCTCAAGTTGATCTCTGTCTAACAGGCACAGAGAAGCGAAGTCTTCTGACACGCACATCCCAACGGATGAAAACGCGTTGAAGTGCACGTCGGAAACCTGCTGTTTTGAAGGCAGCAAACCGAAGGCTACAGTGTTCTTGTTCCACTCTTTGAACTGCGAAATCAAAGCTGGCAGTAGCCCGCTGCCGACGCCATCCCACAGAGATGACGCTATCACGGCGCCACGCGAATCGTCGATGGGTTTCTCCTTTAAACTGGCTATGAATGCGCTATCGCTTGTTATGTAGGGTGAGACTTGGAACCAAAAATGGGTGTCGATTTTTATGTCCAAACCTAAAATGCTGTCTGCACTAAGCGCAGAGGAACTCCATCCGGCAATGTCTTCACTGGACTTATCAATAAAAATGGGCAACGGCTTATCCTTCTCCTCCACCAAAGACCCCTTCAACACAATCTTAATCGGGTATTCCCCTATGCATATGACGGCTGGCTTAGGAAAAGTCGGCTTCAAAGGCTCAGGCTTCGGTGATTCAGGCGTTGAAACTTCAGGCTGAGCTTCGGGTTTTGGTTCAGGTGTTTGGGCTTCTGGTGGTGAGGCTTCAAGCTTGGGAGGTTCAGTAGGTTTTTCTATTTTTTTAACAGAATCGACCTTAGGTTTGCTTTTCTTCTTAGCTTTCTTCTTGCCCCTCTGAGCCATTTCGGGTTTTCACGGTAAACCTTAAGAATAGTTTGACAAGATAAGGTTTTAGGTTCGTCATTTACTGTGGGGAGAGCTAAACAGAGTGGGGATTTGGGACTGGCTTAAGGGGAATCCTGAAAAGAAATACCAGGAACGTTTTCCTGACCGCAAAAAACCAACCGACGCCTCAACTGAGGAGCCAGAAGAACCAACCACTGAACCAGCAACAGAAGAAAAAAGTGAAGTGGCACCCGAACCCCAAACAAACGAGCCTGCCTCCGAACAAGCCTCACAACCTGCAGAAGAAGTAGAAAACAAAACAGTTGGCGAAACGCCAAACGAAAAAACAGAAGACACGACTTCAGAAGCCTCCGCCGAAAAATCAGGAGAAAAGCCAGAAGAACAAAAACCTGAGCCGTTACCTGAAGTGACGCCTGAACCAGTCCCTGAGCCTGTGGCTGTCCCTGAAGACATGAGAGAGTTGCCGCCGTCAGAACCGCCCGTGGAAAAGACGGCGAAACCGTTGCCACCTCAACCTAAATTTGGAATTTCAAATCCATTTGCGAAGAAAAAGCCGAAAACGAAAGCCGCGGAGAAGGAAAGTACGGCTGAACCCGTATTCATCAAGTATCTGGTTTTGCCGCTTACGATTGCTGCCATGATTTTGGGAATGTCGATTATGCCGCTTTTCCCCCAGCCGCTACCGGCGATTCTGGCGTTTCTGATTGCTTTTCTCGCGTACAAGAAGCCCGTGTTGGGGATGCCCGTAGGCGGCTTGATAATCGGGCTGGGCTTGATGTATAACTTGGCGAAAATGGATTTCATAGCGATGCTGGGTTCGACAGACGCTCGCCAAGCCATGGTTTTCGGTTTCCTTTTCCTGTTTACAGTTCTTCCGCTGTTTTTCCGCAGCCACAAAGCCGTCATATCCATTGACCTGGGAATAATCGCGGCGATTTCGCTTTTCTTCAGCCAAACCTATTTTCTCGCCGTACCCTTGATTTTCACCTCTATCGTCCTGTTCAAGAAAACCTCGTTCCTATCCATCATATACTACGTGCTACTTTCGGTGCCCATGCAGATAATGCAGTACTTGAACTTGGTCTTGCCCATAGAACGCTGG
>Ga0307423_1001129_pt1 | contig 16577 bp, 11 predicted proteins | sample SalMarWE160310MG_FD_202154 | JGI IMG/M metagenome (GOLD analysis project Ga0307423, IMG submission 202154) | Salt marsh sediment microbial communities from the Plum Island Ecosystem LTER, Massachusetts, United States - WE1603-10 | ecosystem: Environmental > Aquatic > Marine > Intertidal zone >...
ACGAAAGCTCAGCAGGCCCCTCAGCAGCAAACGACCCAGAAGGGTGGTGCAGTTCGCGGAGCGGCCGGAGGAGCGTTGCTTGGAGCGGGAATCGGCGCCATAGCCGGCGACACGGGAAAAGGGGCAGCCATTGGTGCCGGGGTCGGCGCGGTTGGCGGAGGCGCCAAACAGAGACAGCAGCAGCAGCAACAGGAAGCGGCAAATCAGCAGGCCCAGGCTCAACAGCAGGCCAAGATTGATAATTATAACAAGGCGAAAGGGGTTTGTCTTGAAGGGAAAGGGTATACGGTAAAATAATATAAACCTAAACTGAGCGTTTCAAATTTTAAAATGGGATAAAATATTTATTATTTTTTAATGAATTATCTTGATTTATATTTTTAAAATTTGAAAATCTTCGGGATTGACGATCTTACCACACCTACTGCGTCAGATGCCGTCCCGCATAGCTGACTGCGGCTTCACCCTTGATGCCGAAGATTTGGGGCATCCTCGACTTTCGCTCAATTGAGGTAAAGCGTCGTTGGACAGAGATGATTTGACGACGATAAACAATAAGATCAACTTAACCATAACCAGGAAAAAGGAGATCCAACAATGAAAAAATTAATTGTTATTTTAAGTGTTTTAGGGTTAGTATTTTTCAGCTTTACTGCGTCCCAAGTGATCGCCGCCGAAAAAGTTATTGAGCAAGAAACGGTGACGACCACTTCGCAAGAGCCCGAACTTGTAAAAACAGCGGACAATTTTATCATTCTGTTCGATTCATCCAGCTCCATGAACGAACCATACGGTAAAACCAACATGACCAAGTTGGCGGCGGCCAAGGAAATTCTCAAAGAAAAAAACAAAACCCTGCCGGACTTGGGTTACAATGCCGGGTTATATTTGGTTTCGAACTTCAAACCCATTTATGCGGTACAAAAATATGACAGGGAGAAAGTTGCTGCTGCTCTAGATCAACTCCCGGAAAAGGGGAGCGGTGCAACGCTGTTTGTGGAAAGTCTGAGTAAGCTTCGTGACGTTTTAAAACAGCTTTCAGGAAGAACGGTGGTTTTTCTGTTTACCGACGGCGAGTATACACCCACCCCCGGCATGAAAAAGCCGAGTCAAATAGCCAAAGAACTTTCTGATAAACATGATGTCTGCTTTTATGTCATCAGCACAGCCAAGGGTGCACAGGAAAAAGAAATATTGAAAACTGTGGCATCGATCAACCCGTGTTCCCGGGTCGTTCCCTTCGAATATTTACTGGGAAGACCGGAATACATGACCGGCGCCCTTTATGAAATCGACGTTAAAACCATTGAAACCGTTAAAACCATCGATTATCTAGCAGGTTTCAAGGTTGACAACGTCCAGTTTGATTTCAACAGCTCCGTCATACCCTCTGCGTCCCATGAGGAACTGAATAAACTGGGGGATTTCTTGCGAGAGCATCCCAACTCATATGTCATTCTTTCAGGGTATACCGACATTACCGGATCGGACGAATACAACCTGTGGCTTGCCAGGCGCAGGGCCGAAAAGGTTCAGAATTACCTGACCCAATACTCCGGGGTGAGTATCGGTAGAATCATCACTCAGTGGTACGGCAAAAAAGATCCGATTGCCGACAACGCCACAAAAGAGGGGCGCCAGGAAAACAGGCGGGTTGAAAGTGTTGTTATGGGCCTGGATTAGACATGGCAGAAGCTGGCCGCTCATCATAGAAAAAATATTACCATATTAGAGCGGCAGGAGAACGGGCGTGGGTATTGAAGCTCCCTGTAGCCCCGCTGAAACGGGATCTTCGCTTCGATAAGCTGCAGGGAATCTTCGACTGTAAGGAATTCTGTTAATTTTTATTCGCTCGCTAACCCTGCAGCAGCAAGCTGCGGAGTTAACGCTCGCTGTTGCAGTTCAACCTTGGATGATCATAAGTCACAGCGGAAGTGGAGAATAAGATAGCCTGGTCTTGGCCAAAATTCACTGAAGCGAGGCATCCCGACACCTTAAAAGCTGAGATATGAAACGCGTTTTAATATATACTGGAATTATTCTAGCGGTTTTCATCGGGCTGCTGTCCTTCGCAGTCGTTGTTGTAAACCTGATTCCAGGCAACTACTACAAAGCACTCATTATCTCCAAAGTAGGCAAGACAACCGGTCGAGAGCTTGCCATTGTCGGAGATCTTGATATCAAACTTTTCACAACCTTTGCTTTTAAGGCGTCGGGTATCAAATTGTCTAACGCCCAATGGGGTTCACCTTCACCCATGATATCCGTTGACAATATAGAAGGTGAATTGGCCTTATTTCCGCTGTTAAGAGGTGTTCTGGACCTGACACTGGTGGTTGACAAATCTGACCTGCTTTTGGAAACACAGAGCTCCGGGCACGGGAACTGGCAATTTGGGAAATTGATAACGGACGCGGCGGAAGTCACCAAGGCCGCTGAAGAACAGCCAAGAGCGGCACAAGAGACAAAAAATTACGGCGGAATACCACTGCGCCCGTTTATTCGAAAGCTTCACATCAATGAAACTTGCATCACATTCCTTGACGGAAAGAGCGGCAGGAGAATCAGCATCTTAAATGAAAAGCTGCATGTCGAATCTATGAAGGATACGCTGACTGTCGAGCTAAGGGGCAAATTCAATGACACCCCTGTGACGTTTATCGGCGGTTTCCACAGCGCCGATTTTATTGTCGCTAACCGGCCTGCCAATGCCGAATTTAACGGGCAATTTGGCGAGGCCAAACTGAAAGCCAAAGGAATCATTGGTCCCCTGGCTCCCTTCTTTGATTTAAATGTAACCGTGTCAGTGAATACCAACTCCCTAACGGCCTTTTCACCACTGGCGGGTCATCATCTTCCGGATCTCGGGCCGCTGTCGTTCTCGGTCAAACTAACGGGCAAGGATGGAGAATACACCGCCAGCGAAATGGTCACCATCCTGAATGATAAAAACTTAACGGCTGAAGTAAAAGGCTCTATTGCCAATTTAGCAGCTCTAAACGGCCTCGATTTGGAGGCAAAAGTCGATACTAAACACCTGACAAATATTTTAAAAACAATCGGTTATCAATATGAACATAGACTGCCGGATTCGGCAAATGCGATGGTTATGCTGGAAGGCAGCCTTAAGAATCCGGTCATAAAAAAGTTTCAGGCAAAGATCCAGGGCCAGGGATTGGATGCCACCGCAAACGGCGAGGTGAAAAACATTATTGCCTTGGAAGGTATCAAGGCGGATATTAATTTTTCCGTTGATTCGTTGGCGTCCTTGGGTCCCATGATGAAACAAAAATTGCCGGATTCCGGTCCGGTCACACTGGAGGGAAGAATCTCCGGTGAGAACGGCCTTAAAGCCCCCGTCAGTATTGCCGCTGTCGTGAAAAGTGATGGCGTCACGGCGAACATCACGGGGAGTATTGCGGAACCTTTTGCGATCAAAGGCATTGATCTGGTGCTGACCGCAGAGGCGGAATCGATCCGACAGGCGGGCAAGCTGACAGGAATTGAATGTGAGGGTCAAACGCCGGTCAAGATGGATGGGCGGTTTACCACCGGCGATAACACTTACGAACTGGCAGATCTGCACCTGCAGGTCGGTAAACTCGATGTTACAGGACACGCCGCTTTCAAAAGACCTCACGAACCCGGAGGCAGACCGAGGCTCACCGGCAGACTTCATATCGACGAATTGGACTGGAGCAAACAACACTTACCAGCAAATACGACAACAGAACCAAAGAACATTTCCAAAAGTAAGGAAGCAAAAAATAACGTCAAGAAGGACAACATTTTTCCTTCCGATCCGCTTCCCTTAGAGGATCTGAGATCCGTAGATGCAGAGATAGATGTGACGGTCGATAGCTTGAAGACCCACCTACTCAAGTTTGAAAATCTTGTGGCCAGGTTGGATTTGGATAACGGACTGCTGAATATAAAGCCAATAAAGGCTATGGTAGGTAATGGCAGTTTTGACGGAACCATAACCCTTGACACCGGGAATTCCCCTCCGACCCTTATGGTTGATGCTGAATTGGTGGATGGCTCCTTTCGTGACTTCGGCGGAAAGATCCATTTCCTGGCTGATCTGAATGGGCGGGGAGATTCGATAACCGGGATTATGGCCGGTCTGAACGGCCAACTTGAATTCAACATCCGTGAAACAACTTTGAAAAAATCTTATATGACGGAATTTGGAAAGGGTCTGTTCAGTTCCATCGATCCCCTTGGCAGTAAAAAAGAAACTACCGAACTTATTTGTGCGATTGTTTTATTTGACATCAAGGACGGGATTGCCGATGCCGACAAAAAAATTGCTGCCCAAATGACGGACGTGACCTGGTTCGGCAGTGGTAAAATCAATCTCAAAACAGAAGAAATCGAATTCGGCGTGAATCCGATTCCCCGCAAACGTTTGCTCCATATTGGAGATTATGCAAAGCTCGTGTACTTAGGAGGAACACTGGCTCAACCTAAATTGCAGATAGACCCCAAAGGCATGGCGAAAATATATGGGAAATATCTGGTTGCGGTGGGTACCGGCGGGCTAACTTGGGCAGCGGATACGTTGTGGGGCTCAATGAAGGCGAACATGGATGTATGTGTCGAGATACTCAAACAACTGAATACCAAAAATAAATCCAATTAACCTTTAAAAAAGAGGTATGTATCATGAAAAAAGTATTAGATATGGGAATTGCCGGTGATGAAGGAGGGAGCGGTATTCTGGTTGCTGACAAAGAAGGAAGGCCTCGAATCGGTCTGGGACTGGATGAGGGTATCCCCAGTGTCGTGATGGTCGATGAAAACGGAAACGTAGATGTTGGATATTTAATTTCCGGTCTTAATACCGATCTTGAGCTTGGTGCTAAGGGCTTGGGGGTTAAAGTCGATGCTGAAGAAGCTTTAGGGATGGACACCACCACCTCGGTATTTAAATTTAAAGGCTTCTGGCGATTTACGGACAATCTCAAACACAAGCTTGGTTTTGAATATTCTGCTTATCGCAGAGACGGTAATCGAACCATTTTAGAAGACTTTACGATTGAGGACGGCCAAGGCAACCAAATTACGATTCCTGCCGGTTCTCAAGTATCCAGCTATTTTGACCTCGATATATACAAGTTCTCATACAACTACTCGTTTTTTCAAGATGATCGAATCGATCTTTCTGCCGGATTAGGATTTTATTGGATGCCGATTAGTATCGGGGTTAATGCCACCGGACTTATTGCGGTCAATGAAGACGAATCTTTTAACGCACCACTGCCAACCATTGCACTGCGAGCAGATTTTGCCATCACTCCAAAATGGTTTCTTAGAAGCAGTCTGGAAGTTTTTTATCTGGAGATCCAAAATTTCAAAGGCTCAATCTACCAATCAGCTGTTGCATTAGAGTATCTTCCCTGGAAACATGTGGGATTCGGTCTTGCTTTCGATACATTTAATCTGAATATAGAAGCAGATGGAGAAGATTATCCTGAGATTGATTTTAAGGGTGAACTTAATTTTAATATCACCGGGCTAATGCTTTATATGAAAATGTTTTTTTAAGAATTTGCATAGCGTCTCAACATTTTTTTTAACATTAATGCTCCAAGTAAAACACCTGAATTTTGCACGGGTTGGAGGCTTTCATCTGTAAGACATTTATTTGTGTTAAGCATTAAAAAAGTTTCTCATTAATTTTCATACAAGATTCAGGAAACACGAGCAAAAGAGGGCATTGCATGAAGATCCGACTGTTCAAAGTGTTCCTGTGTTATCTCTTTATCTTGCTACCGCTTTATTGCATCAAGCCTGCGTCAGCTGAAACTTACCCCAACCGAATTTCTTTGGCCATCAGCGGCGGGGCAAGTAAGGGGGCTTATGAAGCCGGCTTGATCTGGGGTCTGATTGAGGTCATGCGCCAGGTGGAAAAGACCGAAAACTGGGCCTTCGGCGGAGAGCCGCGCCCCATCCAGATTGCCAGCATTGCAGGAACGTCAGCAGGAGGTATTAATACCCTGCTCGCAGCAATGGTCTGGTCTGTGAACCCGGAAGACAAAGGTGGTTTCACCAACCGTATTAATGACAACATTTTTCGTGATGTTTGGCTAACCCCTGATGTGAACCGATTGCTGCCACCCAACGCGGATCCCCAAAAGTATTTACCCGATGACGCGCTGCTCTCCCGAAATGACCTCGTCGAGGCCGCCCGGGAACTGCGTAAAAAGTGGCGCCAACCAGGAACGTTTCGCCCAGGGCTTCGGCTGCCACTGGGGGTCACGGTGACCCGTGTAAAACCTGAAACCATGATTGTCAGGGGTGTTGCGGTTGACAATCAGCGCTTTTACATACCATTCGAATTACGAACCCAATCGGACGGCAGCATCAAATTCTTCTTCGACCCCAACGACTACCCGTCCCTGCTTGATCCGGCTATGATTATCATGCCCTGGCCCGCTGACGGTTCACCTTTTTTTGTTTCAGACCAGCAGATTGAAACCGCTTTGTTAACTACCAGTGCCTTTCCCACAGGTTTCGGGCGCAAACGACTGCAATACTGCCGTCAAAAGACGGCCGCTACAGATGATGATAACACCACAACGCCCTCGATGGAAGCCTACGACACCAAAGAAAAAGAACTGAAGTGCCCGGATGATTACGAACTCACGGAAGCCGAATTTGCCGATGGCGGCCTGTTCGACAACCTGCCCATCGGACTGGCCCGCTTACTTTCCGAGTCCAGTGTATTGCACAAAAAAGAGCCACTCCCGATCAAATATATTTATCTTGACCCGAACCGTGAACGTTATGAAACACCTGCATCGGAAGATCAACGAGCCTGCGAAGGTGAGAACCCTCCTGAAGCCTGTCGCCAGTTGACCTTTGATCTTTTCTCTGAAGCCGTCGTCCTCGGTGGGGCCATCGGAACTGCCCGCAAGTATGAACTCTATCGTGAATTAACCAGTGAAAACTGGAAACTCAACCTTTCCCAGTTAGCCTACAACATTGCCGATATCATGGATGCTGACGAGCTTGAGATGGAATGTTCTTCCGCCCTGCCCTATTTTGAGGGTCAACTGAAATGCAGCGACCGTTTGCGAATTGCCGGACGACTCCTGGAGTTCGCGTACGGTTACCGTATTACCCCCATAAAAGCACCCTTGTCCCCCCAAGCCCTGTTGCAGGAGCGTATCGCCACAAAATGCCGCCCGTCCTCGGCAGATGCTGAACAGGGCTTTGTTTCCGAATGCATGATTGACGTCCCACGGTTGAGGAAACAGCTGGCAAATGTTCTTACCGATTTCTCCATAAAAGCGGTATCTCAAGGAGAAAACCTCAAAAACGATATCGGCCGTTCTATATTGTCCATGGATTCAGACCGATCGATCCATGTAACCAGTCGTGGGGGCCCCATCACCGGGTCTTTGCTCAGCGACTTCGGCGCGTTCCTCGACTATAAATTCCGCGATTACGACTATTTTGTGGGTATCTACGATGCCATCATGATTTTTTCCAATGTTCAGTGCACACGAAATTTTCCCACTCAGGACCAACAACCCCAATTCCTGACCTGCCGAGATCGGCTGAGCGAAGAGTTATACCATCTTTTAGGGGTGGCTGATCATCCCGTGGGCAGATATGTATTCGCGCTGATGGCAAAGCAGGAATTTGGCAAACAATGGGGACTGCGTTATGCCTATGATCCAATGCCGCCGGAAGATCGCGATATTCGAATCATACACGAAGGACTCAAAAAATCAGTTCTGGTCGACGATAAAGCCAAAGACAAGTTGAAGGGAGTCCTATCAACCGAACGCAAGTTCTTTGACTACTTGAAAGCCGAAGGATTCAAACCCACCCCATCGCCTGAAGGCGGTAAATCCCTGTTGACCCTGATCATGGATGATCCGGAGTACTGGTCACATGAAATGGTTAAGCGCCTAACCAGACGCTTGGTTTACCTCGACAAACAGGCTGAAACCATTTACCGGGCCCGTGAACCCGATCCTGAAAAACGGGATAAATCAAATGCGACCCTTATGGGGGCCGGTGCCCTGGTGCTCAGGACAGCAACTTATAAATACCCGAAGTTCACATTCTCACCATCAACTGCACCCGAAGACTGGATCTGGCGCAACATCATTCCTTATGAAACCGCCTTCGATTTCGGTGATGGCGACTTTTTGATCTTTTGGCAGCCAACCTGGAATTTCAAAAACACAAATGCAGGCATTCGCTTGGGGTTAGGTTTTGCCGGTGGTATTATCAATTCCGATGTGTCTGAAAGTCGTGAACATTATGGCATTATTGGCTTGGATCTGACCCGAATTGTAAAAACGGCGTTTTTCTCCGGTTGGGGAATCACACCGGCGGTGTATCATAACTGGCAAAAACCGGAAGATGAGGATCAGACAACATTCGGATTTGATGTGCACGCCAATCTGTTTAACAATCGGTTACGCATTGGCCTGGGGGCACGCGATGTCATCAACGATACGCATGATACGTTCTTTCTGACCATTGGGATTGCCGATCTCCCCGGTCTGGCCTACTGGCTGAGCCGTTAAGGTCTCATGATAATGAAAACCTTTGTCATGCTTGAGAAATTCGGATGTGTATCTGTAAGCGGACATAAATTAATCAAAAAATGAAACTTTCCTTGATAATATTGTCGTGTTTACTGGTGGTCATTATGCTTGCCGCTGTGCAGTTCGTTTTCAACCCACTGGGGCTCGGTCCGGAACCGGACACCGTGTTGCCGGACGCGTTTTTTAGCCAGCCGAAAAAGGCTGACGGAATACTCGAACTTCTGGTGGACGGCAAGGCAGCATTCAATGAAATATTAAAGGCCATTGATGCGGCTCAATCATCGATCCATGTCCAAACGTACATATGGAAAGATGACGATATAGGACAGCAGGTTGTATCAAAACTGAAAACCGCAGCAAACCGTGGCGTGAAAGTTACTGTCCGGAAAGACGCCCTTGGAACGGCTTTTGAGATGGTGGATATGCTAAAAGGAAGACCGAGCCTTGTATTTACGAAATCCGGATTGAAAGATACCAAAAACATCGATGTTAAGGTCGATATTTGGGCTGATACGGATCACAGCAAGTACGTTATCGTGGATCACAAGGCGGTCATTTTTGGCGGAATGAACATCGCCGATGAATATCACACGCAATGGCATGACTATATGGCCATGATCCGAAGTGAGCGATGGACGACAGCTTTTGAAGATAGGGTGCTAAAAAGTTCTCCATGGCCGGAACCGGCACCATTTGAAATCACATTAAACAATAAGAACACCACCGAGATTCGTACGGCACTTATTGAATTGATCAAAAACGCAAAAGAGAGTGTAATCATAGAACACGCATACTTTTCAGACCACAAGATTATCGAGGCTGTAAAACGGGCTGCTGGAAACGGTATTCAGGTGAATATCATATTACCCGAGAAACCGGACACCCATCATTATGCCAATATGGTTACGATCAATCAATTGATTCAATCAAAAGTAAAGACAGCACCCAGGGTGTTTCTCTATCCTCAAATGATGCATGCCAAAGTGGTTTTAACGGATGGTGTGATCGCCGCTGTTGGTTCCGCCAACCTGACCCCGCGAAGCATGAAGACCAGTCGAGAAGTCGCCATGTTTTTTCACGGCAATTCTGACGATCCCTTCATCAAGAGGTTGCGCGAACGGCTCGAAGCGGATGTGGCCGAGAGCGAAGAAGTCCTGACCCCGTTCAAACTCGGTGTTGCAGGAAAAATTAAAGCGTTTTTTGGCAAGTACCTCTGGTAGTTAACGAGCAACGTGAGTAAGAAAAATCATCATATGATATTAAATACTAATACTAAGACCCCTCAGCTAATCCATAAAACCATGAAACTGCCAAGAAAGGAGATGTTTCCGAATAAATTTGACAATGGTTGGATTTCAGCCTTTATGACGTTATTTTTCATTATTGAAAGGAAAATGAACCATGTTCTATTTTCATCCGATCCGATTGAGGACAAATCATCCCAATTTTATTGTGCCAATGTTAATAAAGATCGTAACCCTCACCGTAATATTGTTATCAATTATACCTGGAATCGCGACAGCTGATAAAAAGACCCCGGGGCAGGGAATACCGTTACAGTATAAAAAGATGGTCGGTGATTTTGATGAGATGGTACAACATCGCAGGATCCGTGCCTTGGTAACCTACAGCAAAACATTCTACTTCTTAGATCGAGGACGACAATACGGGCTCTCATACGAGTCGTTGAAAGCATTTGAAAAATTTGTCAACAAAAAATTGAAAACCAAAAATCTCAAATTCCATGTTGTATTTATCCCTGTCACCCGTGATGAGCTCATACCTTCTCTACTTAATGGACTTGGAGATATTGCGGTTGCCAACCTGACCATCACAACCCAACGTCAGAAACAGGTGGACTTTTCAGATCCTTTTTTGACGGGTGTGAAAGAACTGCTTGTCACCGGACCTTCGGCGCCTTCAATTAAAAGTATCGACGATCTGTCGGGCAAGGACATACACGTTCGCCGGTCGAGCAGCTATTACGAAAGTTTGATCCGGTTGAATACGTCTTTTAAAAAGGCCGGAAAATCACAGATGAAATTGGTTCTTGCCGATGAGACGTTCGAGGATGAAGATTTACTGGAAATGGTTAATGCCGGTCTTGTTCCGATGATGGTGATGGACAGCCACAAGGCCCAATTTTGGAAACAGATCTTCGACAATATCACCGTTCACCAGGATATTGCCGTGAGAGCCGGGGGTGAAATCGCCTGGGCCTTTCGCAAGAACAGCCCAAAACTGAAAGCTGCGGTCAACGATTTTGTAAAAGGCCACAAAAAGGGGACGATGCTGGGGAATATGCTGTTCAAACGATATTTGAAAAATACCAAATACGTTAAAAACGCCTTGTCCGAAAAGGAACTGAAAAAATATGAATCAATGGTAAATCTTTTCAAAAAATACGCCGGTGAATATGGCTTCAACTACCTGATGATAAGTGCCCAGGCGTATCAGGAGTCCGGCCTTGACCATAGCAAGCGCAGTCCTTCAGGTGCCGTTGGCGTCATGCAGTTGCTGCCGACCACTGCAAAAGATCCTAACATCAACATTCCCGATATCGAGAAGTTGGAAAATAACATACACGCCGGCACGAAATACCTGAGGTTTATCATCGACCGTTACTACAAAGATGAACCCATGGATGAGGTCAACAAGATGCTCTTTGCCTTTGCATCATACAACGCCGGTCCGGCCAGGATAAACGAGCTTCGCAAAAAAACTAGTGCCATGGGACTTGATCCGAACGTGTGGTTTAATAATGTAGAAGTCGCTGCCGCAAAATCGATCGGCAGGGAAACCGTTCAATACGTCAGCAACATTTACAAATATTATATCAGCTATCAAATGATTCTTGTGCAAGCTGAAAAGAAACAAATAAGCCAAGTTAACTGATCCGTCGAGAAATAAATTCAAAAGATGAAATATATGTATTAGCGAGGATTGATGAAAGAAGAAAACAAAAAAAAACTCCGCCTGAGCCTTTCAACCATGATCCTTTTCGAAACGTACTTAATTGGGTAAAATAATATTGTTGAGGAATATAATATTAATAAAGAAACTTTTTATGTGGTGTCTCTGTGTTTTCTTGATTTTGGGCCCACCGTTCCTATGCCTTGCCCAGGAGCTTGAACCCCGGCGATGGGGTCACCTTCCCACAGGAAAGAACTTTATCGGCGGAGGTTATGCTTACACCGAGGCGGACATATCTTTCGATCCGGTTCTCCGGATCGAGGATGGTGAAATGGAGATGCATACCTGGGCGCTTAAGTATATTCGCACCTTTGAACTGCTTCAAAAATCCGCACGAATCGATGTTACTCAAGCCTATCAAGAAGGGCGTTGGAGCGGATTGCTCAATGGCGCTCCAGCGTCCATCACGCGAAGTGGTTTGTCAGACTCGGTTCTGCGATTCGCAATAAATCTTTATGGCGCACCGCCTTTAGAGGGCAAGGAATTTGCGGCTTATCGAGCCAAGGTCGATGTTGAGACCATCTTCGGGGCGGCGTTGGTGGTGCATCTGCCAACCGGTGATTACATGAATGATAAACTCATCAATCTTGGTACGAACCGATTCACCTTTCGGCCTCAATTTGGAGTGGTGCATAACCGGGGAAAGTGGTCAATGGAATTAACAAGTGCAGTTTGGCTGTACACGGACAACAATGATTTTTTCAATGGGAACAAGCTTGAGCAGGATCCGTATTACACCATCCAAACTCACCTCGTTTATACCTTTCGTCCTGGGCTCTGGGCATCAGTGGGTGCCGGCTATGGCTATGGCAGGAAATCCACCGTGAGTGGCGTAGAGAAAAACGACCGTAGAGAAAACCTGGCTTGGGCGTTAAGTTTTGGCTTTCCGATTACTCGGCAGTTGGGTGTCAAATTCGCTTATCGGGCGATTCGCGCCCAAGAATCAATTGGTCAAGATAGTAACGATATCGGTGCGGCCTTCTCTATCTTTTGGTGATACTGCCGAAATACTTTGGAAAAGTATGAGTTAAACAAAAAATTGACCCGGAAACAGCGTAAAGAAAAAAAAAGGGCAAAGAGGGTTCATCCAAAGCCAGCCTGCATGCCAAATCCTTTATTCTTGACCGCAAACAAATTTTTGTCGGCTCTTTGAATCTCGATTCCCGGGCCTTACTGCATAACTCCGAAATTGGTATTGTGGTAAAAGTACCTGAAATTGCAGAAGAGATGGCAAAATGGTTTGAAGAGAACGTTGAACAGCTTGCTTTCCGGCTAGAACTGAAAAAAGATAAAAATGGGGGCGAAAAGCTTCTCTGGCAAGGTGTGGTCGATGGAAAAGAACTCACTTTTGACGTCGATCCTTACACGGGTTTCTGAAGACGTTTTGGAATAGGTATTATGAGTATTTTTCCCATTGAATCCCAGTTGTAAAGCGTCTTTTGCAGAAGTAAGAATTCGGTCCCAATAGATCCAATTTTATTGGAAACAACAAAATATTCAGGCCGGCCATTTTGCCAGCAGCTATCGCTCTGAAATATGAAGCTGTTACTATGAGGTGCGTATAATGATAACGCTAAGGAAAAAAGAAAAACTGGACGCCAAAGAAAAGTTGAAAATATTCGGACCGGCGATAGTAATTGCGATTGTCGGGTTTTTGGTGACATATCAGTTTGTTGCTCCTGCTCCTCCACGGAATATTATCATTGGAACCGGTTCCCCGAAAGGTGCTTATTTTGCCTTTGGTAAAAAATATAGTGAAATTTTTGCCAAAGAGGGTATTTCGCTCGAAATAAAAAAAACCGCCGGTTCAGCAGAAAATCTCAAGCTTCTTGAAGCGGACTCGGACGGCGTGGATATCGCTTTTATTCAGGGCGGTATGGGCGCATTGGCCAAAACCGAAAAACTCGTTTCACTGGGCAGCCTCTATTTTGAACCTTTGTGGATTTTTCATCAAAACAACCTCACATTACATCGACTTTCCGATCTAAAGGGGTTGCGCGTCGCTGTCGGTGAGGAAGGAAGCGGCACTAAGGTTTTAACGATGCAACTGCTTGGATTGAACGGAATCACTTCGAAAAACACTCGGCTTCTTTCATACGATTCTGTAAAGGCTATTGAAAGGCTTTTAAAAGGCGAGATAGATGTCGCCTTTTTTGTGACAACGCACCGTTCGTCGTACCTTCGCCCACTTCGAAAATCAAAATCAATAACACTCATGGGGCTCCAACGGGCCGAGGCGTACGCACTCCGTTACCATTACCTGCATGTGCTGAAATTACCTGAAGGTGTGATCGATTTTCAAGACAATATCCCTTCTCGTGATCTCACCCTGGTGGCTCCGTCAACCCAGCTTGTGGCACGATCGGATTTGCACCCGGCCTTGATCGATCTGTTTCTTCAGACGGCCGAAAAAGTCCATGAGTCCGGCGGTGGATTCGAGAGGCGGGGAGAATTTCCCGCGCCGAAATATCTTGATTTTGAGTTGAGTCAAGAAGCAAAACGATTTTATCAATCCGGTTCTCCTTTTCTTCAACGTTATCTTCCTTTTTGGGTGGCAAATTTTCTTAACCGCATGAAAATAATGCTCCTGCCTTTATTGGCATTGTTGTATCCTCTTGTTAAGCTCATGCCGCCCATTTATCGGTGGCGAATGCGATCAAGGATATACCGCTGGTATTCGGAACTGGAGACTGTGGATACTGAAATGAACAAGGAGAATTTGACCGCAAATCTTGATGAACATTTGTTAATGCTCGACAACCTGGAAGAGAACGTCTCAAATATTTCTGTGCCGTCCGCATACTCTGAAGAATTATACTCTCTGCGGTTGCACATCGACATGTTGCGAAACAAGCTTTATAAAGCTCTCGAGAAAGAGAAATGAACCAAATAATTCAACTTCTTGTTTAATAGATAGCGACCGCCAGTCAAGAAAAACGAAGGCTTTAGGTTGATTTCTGAAAACCAACTATGTCAGAGAATTTTGGCTATAAATGTTCATCAAGGTTGTTAATTAATTGTGACGACAATATTATCAAGAAACTTTACATTTTTAATACGTCGGGAAACTCATGGTGATGCGTTGAACAACTAATTTTAGCCTGAAAAAGGGGATATTTTATGATTAAAAGACTACTCTTTTTTGTTCCGATTTTAATATTGGGTTGTGTAAACATACCAGAAAATGTTTCACCGGTTACAGGTTTTGATATCGATCGGTATTTGGGAACTTGGTACGAAATAGCCAGGCTGGACCACTCCTTTGAAAGAGGTTTAGAAAAAGTTACAGCGGAATACAGTTTAAGAGATGATGGCGGTATCGAGGTTGTCAATATAGGATTCGCTCCCAAAAAAAATAGATGGAAAGAGACGATCGGCAAAGCATACTTTATCGATGATTCAAGTATTGGCAGGTTAAAAGTCTCTTTTTGGGGTCCCTTTTACGGAGCTTATAATATCATAGACCTTGATAAAAAAAACTATTCCTATTCACTGGTGTGCGGGCCCAACAAATCCTATTTGTGGATTTTATCAAGGAAACCCCATATGGAAGAATCCCTAAAATCTGAATTGATAAAGAAGGCAAAAGACTTAGGATTCGAAACTGAAAAAATGATCTATGTGTCCCATTAAAAGGCCAATAAGTTGAATCCAATTTATGATATCCGCCTTTTCAGCAGAGTTATCTATTTTCTCCGTGGGGTCATCGATTTATGGATTATTTCTTTGATTTACCAATATCGAGTTGTTGTCGGTAATGATCCACAAGCCGCTCCCATCCAAAGAACTCAATCTCCGAAAGTGAAACCGGCCGCCTCTTGAACATGAGAACGGCACGGAGCCCGTCGGTGTGATAGGTTGCACCGCTGGGTATCTTTTGCGAGGTCGATGCCATGATACGTCCCATGCCTTTAACGAAACCCATTTTTACGAGAGACTGCGAGTAGATAATATCCTGAATCAGATCGTTTCGGGCCTCATCCACGAAAGGTTCGATGTAGGGGGCTTTACCGTCCGCAGTTACGCGGGCAAAGCGCCCGCCAATGGGGGTGCTTACTTGGCCGATCCAGACTGGCTTATTTTGAAAGCGGATCATCGTCAGCCATGCACGCAGAACATGCGGTTGTGCTGCGACCCACCGATCCCGCTTGCTAACCGAAACATCTTGGGACCGCTTAAAGACATACATGGGGGCAACCGGGGTATAACTATAATTGCGCCGTACGAAGGCGGATGCAATGTCCTGAAACTCTCCAATTAAAACGATATTTAGGGGTTCTCCCTGAACACCGTCTTTGCTCGAAATGCAACACGGCAATTGTTCGAGCAATTCGCGTAAACGCGACTCGCCTTCAACATCAATCAATTCGGATGAGGCGATCATTCTTGACACACGGTTATAATGATCTTCCGGAAATTTGCGATTCGGAGTAGGGACAATAAGCGTAAAAGATTTGGTCCACTCCCGTCCGATGAGATCCACGGTGACGAATTTGCTGCCTTCGCCCAAGTTCGTGAAGACAAATCCTGAGGAAGTCGAGTGCGGATCGATGATATTACGAAAGCCCAGACTCTCGATGTGGTCGTCAATCTGAGTATTGGCACTTTTGGAAAACGACCTATGAAATCCAAAGGATACTTCGCGTGGAGAAAAATATTCGGGATCCAATCCCGTCGGAAGGAAATAAATTTGTCGGTCCGTATCGTTTTCAATCTCAAGCCAGAGCGGCTGGATCTTTTTCTTTCCAAGATCGATGCCGAATATGCTTCTGCTTTCCTCCGGGCTTGGTACTGTGGCGGAAACACGGATGCCGTCCTCGGCAATTATCTGTGAACGTTTTCGCAAACTCGTATCGTCGAAAAAACCTGGCCTTTCGAAAGTAGCAGCGCAGGCCATTATGGTTGTCACAATATACATAACAATGATGATATTTACACACCACCATCCCGGGACCATTCTAAATTTCTTTTTCATAGAGCCAGCAAAAGATTCAACTGTGTTGAGGCAGTTTCCGGTTCTCTTTGTTCCTG